>Ga0187770_10000460_pt1 | contig 19901 bp, 19 predicted proteins | sample 0116_SJ02_MP02_2_FD_133154 | JGI IMG/M metagenome (GOLD analysis project Ga0187770, IMG submission 133154) | Tropical peat soil microbial communities from peatlands in Department of Meta, Colombia - 0116_SJ02_MP02_20_MG | ecosystem: Environmental > Terrestrial > Soil > Wetlands > Peat | place...
CTTTGTGGAGAGCCGGGATGTGAATGGGCCGTTTGGGGCGAAGGGGATAGGAGAGCCGACGATGATTCCGACGGCGCCGGCGATTTCCAATGCGATCTACGATGCGATCGGGGTGAGGGTGAGGGAGCTTCCCATTACCCCGGAGAAGATCTTGAATGCCTTGAGGGAGAAGGGAAAACACAATCCCAGATAAAGAACTATTCAATGCTGTTCTCGCAGAGAAACATGGAGGTGACAGGAGCATGGATTTGAGACATATCGAACTGATGAAATCTGCAGAAATCGCGGTGAAGACTTGTTTGGGGTGTAAGGGGGGTGAAAACCTCCTTATTATCTCAGATATCTATCAAAGCCAAAGGATCCCAGAAATGCTGATGGGAGCAGCCCATTCGATTGGGGCAAATCCTACCATGGCAACCATGCTTCCGAGAAAGTTCCCAGGTGAAGAACCCCCTCCTCCCATCGCCGAGGCAATGAAATCAGCCGATGCCATCGCAGCTGTTCCAATGATCTCTATCACCTATTCAAAGGCGGTAGAGGAAGCGACCAAGGCTGGAGCGAGAATTCTCCTCATGCCAGCGATAACTGAAGAACTGATGGCGAGGGCGATTGCAATCGACTATCAAACGTTAGCGAAAAGGACCCAAAAGGGACTCGAGCTTTTAAGGAGAGCAAAGAAGGTGAGGTTGACCACAGAGGCAGGTACAGATCTAACCATGGAGTTCACATCGGAGAGAAAAGGGTTTATGGTGGACGGACTGTGCCTCGCACCCGGAGAGAAGGATTGGCTTCCGGCGGGATCTTTTCACATGGCTCCTCTGGAAGGATTAGCAGAGGGGAGATTGGTTGTTGATGTGAGCCTTGTCCCGTGTGGGATATTGAAGAGTCCTGTGGAAATGACGGTCAAGAAAGGGATGGTAGTGGACATCCAGGGAGGAAAGGAGGCAAAAGTTTACAAGGAATTTTTATCCTCCTTTAAAGATCCGAATGTCTACAACCTCGCAGAAATCGGTATTGGCACAAACCCGCAGGCAAAGTATACAGGGGCTCCGATCGAGGACGAAAGGGTCGAGGGAGGAGTGATTGTCGGTATCGGACAGAACATTCTCCACGGAGGCAAGGTAAAGGCCAAGACTCACACCGATGCCATTGTCCTCAGTCCAAATTTAGAGATGGATGGAAAGATGTTCATTGAAAATGGTAAGTTGAAACTTTAGGAAGGAGGTGGTGACAAAATATTGGAAGAAAAGAGTTAGGAAGCGGTTTGGAAGGGATGGTAAAGTTTTGGCGAGCTCAGAACAAAACTTAAAGAAAGGGAGAGAGACGATGAAAAAATTCTTATTAATAGGAATTTGTTTTGGTTTAGTTCTTATGACAAATTCTTTGCTTTGGGCTCAACCCAAAGAGCTCAAGATAGGCCTCCTGGCACCCCTTACAGGCCCGATCTCAGAAGGGGGTCAAAGAATTGCTAATTCGATCAAGATGGCAGCGGAAGAGATTAATGCAAAAGGTGGCCTCTTGGGAATGCAGATAAAATTAATCGAATGGGACACCATGGGAGAACCTGAAAGGGGAGTGACCGGAGCCAAAAAACTGATTGAGAGTGATCAGGTCTGGGGGCTGATCGGTATTTTTCGAAGTGGCGTTGCTCTTGCCGTGGCCGACGTCGTAGCGCCTGCCAAGAAATTACTGATGGTCACAGATGCTGCGAGCCCTGCGATTACGGGGTTGGTCAAAAAAGATTATGAAAAGTATAAAGTGATCTTCAGGACGGGCGCTATGGCCCCTCATTTTACAGAGGTCTGTTATCCTTTCTTCACACATGTGATCAAGGCAAAAACGTTCTTTTTTGTGGCCGAGAACACCAAGATATCGAGAGACATTTATGAGGCGGCAGAGAAGGATCTTCAAGCGAAGGGGATTAAAAGCCTTGGGACGGCTTATGTCGATGTAGCCGCCTCAGAATTTATGGGTGAGTTGGCGAGAATCAAATCCCTGAAACCCGATGTGGTCTTCACCCATATCCCGGCGGCAGGAGGAGTTGCTTTCCAAAAACAATATTATGATGCAAAGGTCAAGCTTCCCCAGATTATTGTTACAGGGGTGATGGCAATGCGGAACGTGGTAAAAGAGATGGGAGAGAAGAGTAATTACGCTTCTGTGGCCGCTTTCTGCTGGGATGTTCCCATTACAGAGAAAACCATTCCTTTTTACAAGAATTTCACTAAAAAGTTCGGAATGGATCCAGAAGGGTATAGTGACGTGAGAAGCTATGACGGGATGTTGGTCCTGGCCGATGGGATTAAAAGAGCTGGATCTCTCGATTTGGAGAAGGTGATCAAAGCTTTGGAACAAACCGACTATAAAGGGGCTGCTGGAAGGTATGTGTTCGATGAAACTCACCAGGCCAAATGGGGAGAAGGATATCTCAATGGTGTTTTGGTGCAATATCTTGATGGGAAATCTTATGTCTTTTGGCCAAAGCAATATGCCAATGGAAAATACAAAGTTGATACGAGGAAGTAACAACACCGACTCTGCCATCCCGACATTTTTTGAGAAGGAAGAAGGAAAGAGAGAATGGAGCCCTTGCAGATCATTGAGATCTTCGTTTCGGGAATTGTGGTGGGGGGATTATATTCCCTTACTGCTGTTGGGATGACCCTCATCCTTGGCGTGATGAGGGTCATCAACCTCGCCCACGGCAGCTTTTATATGGTGGGTTGTTTCGCCACCTATTTTATCCTTGTCCAAGCCAAGTTGAACCCCATCCTTGCCCTATTCCTAACCATTTTCATCGTTTTTATCCTCGCCCTCTTTGTCGAAAAGCTGATCATTCGAGAAACCAAAACGGATCTGATGAGAGTAAGCGTGGCAACATTTAGCCTTGCCATGTTATTGGAAGAGGCCATTCGAATCAAGTGGGGCAAAGTCTATCGGACCATCCCCACTTATATCACGGGGACTACAGGTTACAGCGGGATTACCTTCGACAACCAAAGACTCGTGGCATCGATCATTGCTATATTGGTCATTACCGGATTGGTCCTCTACATCAAAAAGGGGAGGTTCGGGAGGGCGATCAGGATGGTCCAGCAGGATGGCGAGATGGCCAGTATGCTTGGGATCAACGTCGATGTCGTGAATATGACGGTTTTCGGCATTGGCGCCGGCCTTGCTGGGGCTGCAGCCGGCCTCTTAGCCCCTCTCTATATGATCTACCCTTCCATGGGGTGGCCTCCCCTTTTGAAATGTTTTGCGATTGTGATTCTTGGGGGAATGGGCAGTGTAGGAGGGACCATCTTTGCAAGCTTCATCTTCGGCGTGGTGGAGGTCGGAACAGCCTTCTTTTACGGCTCACAGTGGGCCTATGCAGCCGTATTTTTGATCATGATTATCATTCTCCTCATACGACCCAAGGGGATCTTGGGGAAGGATATCTTTTAGAATTTTTGAAAGGGTGATGGTGAGCGAATGGATTTTTCCACTTTCAAAGAGAAATGGGGGATGTCCCCTTTCATTCTTCTTTGTTCCCTATTATTGCTGATTATCGTTCCCTTCATTACCAGGGACAATTTTTTACTTCATGTCATCATCCTGGCTAATGTGTACGTCGTTCTCTCAGCAGCTTGGGATATTTGCAGTGGGTATTTAGGAGAAGTCAACTTAGGCCATGCCGCTTTTTTTGGACTGGGAGCTTATACGGTTGCCTATTTCGACCAGTGGTTCAAACTCTCTCCTTGGATCAGCACGTTGGCAGGAGGGGGAATAGCTTGTATGTTCAGTTTGTTCATTGGGTTTACTAGCCTCACACTGAAGAGGGATTATTTTGTGATTGTCACGATTGCCTTTGCGCAGATTCTTTGGTCCATTGCCAGCACCTGGTCATCGGTCACAGGTGGGGAAGAGGGGATCAGACATATCTCCAATTTTTCGTCCAAAGTGATTTTCAACTATTTCCTTGCTTTGGCTCTCATGGTTATTTGCATTGCCATCCTCTATGCCATCGTCAAATCACGCCTCGGAAGGATTCTTTTAGCCATCCATGAAGATGAATATGCTTCCAAGGCAGCGGGCTTGAATTCGTCCTTTTATAAGATCCTCGCTTTCGCAATTAGCTCTTTTTTGGCAGGTCTGATCGGAGGTTTCTATGGTCACTATTTGGGCATTGTCACACCTGAATCACTTTCGCTGGGGGTGACTTTCAATGTGATGGCCATGACCTTTGTCGGAGGATCCACTACCATTTTTGGCCCGATCATCGGTGCTTACATCATCACCTTTTTAGCCCAGTATCTCTACTTCTTCATGGAGTACCGGTTGATCACTCAAAGTCTGGCCCTGCTCTTAATTGTCTTATTTTTTCCAGGTGGATTAATACGACTCATTTTTAAATCAGCATACCGGTAGGGAGGCTGGGATGTTGCTAGAGACAAGGGATTTGACCAAGGCCTTTAAGAGCCTGTTGGCCGTCAATCATGTAAATTTCAATCTCGACAAAGAAGAGATCTTGGGAGTCATTGGCCCAAATGGGGCCGGGAAGAGCACACTGATTGATTTAATCAGTGGGTTTCATATGCCCACCTCCGGGACAATTCGATTCAAGGGGGAGGAGATTACAAAGCTGAAGCCTCATCTCAGAGTGAGGAAGAGGATTTCAAGGACCTTTCAGATCACAAGGGTGTTCCGCAAATTGAGCGTCTGGGACAATGTTTCAGTGGCTTGCGCTGATACAAGAGAGTTTGAGCAAGGCATCTTTCCACTCGACCCGGACAAGAGGGCTTCGGAAATCTTAGGACTATTGGACTTATTGACACGGAAGGACCAAAAGGCCGGAAGTTTAAATCACTATGGATTAAGGAAAGTGGAGATCGCCAAGGCACTGGCCACCCGGCCTGAACTTCTCCTTTTGGACGAGCCCTTTTCAGGTCTGATCCTGGATGAGATCACTGATCTGATGGAGATCATAAAGAGGGTCCATCAACTGGGAATCACGATCATGATTATCGAACATGTGATGAGGGCCTTGATGGGTCTTTCGAGTCGCATTATCGTCCTGGTTTACGGAGAGAAGATTGCTGAAGGGACCCCAACTCAGGTAAGTATGGATGAGAAAGTGATCAATGCCTATTTGGGAAAGGAGGCTGAACTCTTTGCTCGAGGTTAATGAGGTCACCGTCTATTATGATAAGGCATTGGCCTTGCAAGATATCTGTATGAAGGTGGGGGAAGGGGAGATTGCCTCCGTCATCGGAGGCAACGGTGCAGGGAAATCGACCCTGGTTAGGGCGATCTCTGGTTTGAAAAAGTTGACTTCTGGACAGATCCTATTTCGAGGGGAAAGGATTGATACCTTTCCACCCCACCGGATTGTGAAGAAGGGGATCTCCCAATGTCCAGAGAGATGGCGGATTGCTCCTGAAATGACGGTGCTGGAGAACCTGGAGCTCGGGGCCTATCTCATGAGAGATAAAGAGGAAAAGAAAAGGAGATTTGAAAGAGTCTTTAGTCTATTTCCAGTTTTAAAGGAGAGGCGAAAACAACAGGGCGGAACCCTTAGCGGAGGCGAAAGACAGATGCTGTCCATTGGCAGGGCATTGATGGCCGAGCCAAAGTTTTTGATTCTCGACGAACCCTCCTTGGGACTCGCCCCAGTATTGAAGGAGAAGATCTTTGAAAGTGTGAATGGTCTGAGGGGAAGTTTGACGGTCCTTTTGGTTGAACAGGATACAAAGTGGGCCCTTTGGATTTCAGATCGGGCCTATATTATTGAAAATGGGAGGTTGATTCGGGAAGGTGAAGCGAAAAGTCTTTTGGAGGATGATTTTGTGAAAAAAGCCTACCTCGGAATATAGCCGGACAGTGATCATCAGATTCGAAAGGATATATAAAAGATGGATTAGGGAAAAGAGAAAATGCCTTCCAGTATCAAATATATCGCAAAATTAGCCAATACGTCACCCGCAACAGTCTCCCGGGTGATCAATAAAAAACCTGGTGTTGCCAAAGCAACCCAAGAACGCATTTTAGATTTAATTGGCCTGGTGGGATATACGCCGAATCTGTTAGCAAGGGGGTTAGTCGGTAAGAAATTTAATGGGATCGCTTTGGTGATCCCTCGCACTGCGCAATTCGTATTTTCAAATCCCTTTTATCCAGAGGTTCTCAAGGCCATCGGGGAGTTGGCCAACCAATATCAGTATCATTTGTTGCTTTCCTTCGCCGAAGAAGATAGCTACGCTTCCATTTACCGATATGGCGTTGCAAGAGGTGTCATTGTGATATCCAACCGGCTTTATGATCCAAAGATTGATGAGCTGGAAAAAGAAAAAATTCCAACGGTTCTCATTCCGGGGCTTTTGGATAAATCTCGACTTCCAAGCGTCGACGTCGACAACGTGGGGGGGGCATTTCAAGCAGCACAACATCTCATCTCATTGGGCCACAGGAGGATTGCTTTTCTTGGGGGAGGAAGGGATTCAAAATATTTTATTGAGAGATTGGCAGGATTCAAAGAGGCGTTTCAGAAGAACCGTATTCCAGTCAAACAGAAATTGATCATTGAGACAGATTTCTCTCAATTGAAGGCGTTCGATGCAATGGAAAATCTTCTCCGGCTTAAGGAATTCCCCACCGCTGTCTTCTGTATCAACGAGGCAACAGCTCTAGGTGCTATTTTGGCGATTAACAGAAACCATTTGAAGGTTCCAGATGATATTTCGGTCGTTGGGTTTGGCGATACTCCTCTTGCGGCAATTATCAATCCTCCTCTGACGACGGTGAGGCAACCCATATTTGACATCGGGGCTTGCGCAGTGAAAATGTTGAACGATTTGATTGACGGCACTAAGAGGGAAAGTTGGAATATTGTTCTTCCGGTTCAACTCGTCATTCGGTCTTCGACGAAAAGAATCGGAGGAAAATGAGTCTCTTTATCCCCTATGGAATTTTGCTCGTCTTCATTTAATACCCCTTTGCCAGGTCTACCTCATTGATGAGGGGATTGTCACTTTTCCACTGGGCAAAGTTCTCACTGAAAATCCGTATGACCCTTTCCACATATCCTTCAAAGTCTCCGGCGATGTGAGGTGTAATGATGACGTTCTCAAGAGCCCAGAGAGGGCTTTCGCGAGGGAGGGGTTCCTTTTCAAAGACATCGAGAACCGCGCCTGCAATCCATTTCTGCTGCAAAGCTTGAATAAGGGCTGATTCATCCACAACGCTCCCGCGAGAAATGTTGATAAGATAGCACGTCTCCTTCATTGTCCGGAGTTCCGATTCTCCAATCATTCGATATGTTTCTGGTGTTGCAGGAACCGATAGAACCACAAAGTCGCTTAGGGAGAGCATTTCATCCAGTCGATCCGGGCCGAAAAGCCGGCTTACCATTTCCGTGGGGGCTGGGTTTCGTTTCACTCCAATCACGCTCATTCCAAAGATTTGGGCTCGTCGGGCAATCTCACGGCCGACGGCTCCAACGCCAACAATACCGAGGGTCTTACCAGCCAATGGCTCGGTGATCCTGCGACTCCACTTCCTATGCTGTTGATGAAGAAAAAATCGCGCAAAGTTCCGCTGTAGCATCACCATCGCGCCGAGGGCGTAATCGGCCATGGCGTCGATGTGGATTCCCCTTGTGTTTGTCACGATCACATCTTTCAAGCGATCACGAGCCTCCAAGAGTTGGTCAACACCGGCACTGGTCAGTTGGATCCAACGAAGCCTGCTTGCTTTCCCCAGTATCTCTAGAGGAAACTGCCAAGCGATCATAATCTCCGCATCGGCAATGTCGCGAGACTGATCCTCTCCGGGCTTCTCTGAAACAACCTCTAATTCAGGGATCCGCTCACGGATCCTACGGCAGTATTCTTTAGCGTGGGGGGCATAGACAAAGACCTTCATATGAAACTCCTGATAGGATCGGAAAAGATCAAAAACTATTATAGCGTAAACTTCTCCATGATAAAAGGCAGGTTTTCATCCTCCCGAGGGTAACGTCAAAGTCCATCAGAACCTCTTTGACAAAATCCCTCTAAATCTCCCTTTACAAAGGGAGACTTTAACCACCCCCTCCTTTCAAAAAGGGAGGGAAGAGGGATTTTGGGTTGAGCCTTCTTCCAAATGAGATTCAACAAGCTAACCCCAACAATGACGGAGTCCTGTTCTTCTCCCATGTGAAGACTGATGAGCCACCTGCTTGTCTTGACAACGGAAAAGAGTTTGGTTAATTAGTGGGCTAATTAATCAAAGGGGGTAGAACAGATATGGCAGACATCTTTATTGACGGAGGGATCGTCCTCACCATGAATCCGGCATGGAAGATTTACCCCAATGGGGCAGTGGCCGTGGAGGGAAACCGGATCATTGACGTTGGGGAAGCAGATGCCTTGAGGAAAAGACACCAGGCAGCGAAGAGAGTCATTCGGGCCACCAATAAGTTAGTGATGCCAGGGCTCGTCGACTCTCACACCCATCTCCATTACGGGCTTTTTAAGGGTTTGGTGCCGGGGAACTACGGATATGGCAATCCATGGATACAAAGAGCTGGCGAATGCTACATGCATGGTCAGTTCACTGATGAGCGTGCCTATCTGTCAGCAATGATCACCTGTGCCGAGTCGATCAGAACAGGCACGACCACTTGTATCGATTGCGGTTCGCCAGGTGGGACGGAGGGTTCATATGTCAGAGCAATCACCGATTCTGGCATGAGGGGAATACTCGGGGTTTCAGCCGAGGACATTTTCGGACCGCCAGGTTATATCCGGCCAGAGTCAAACATCAAGATCCATGGTGCAACGGCAGAAGCCAATATCGAACGCATTGAAGGTTTGATTCAGAAATACCACGGGAAAGCAGACGGTCGGGTTGGGATATGGCCGTGCCTGAGACAGATGCAAAATGTTTCTGACACATTGTGCAGAATGGCTAAAGGTTTGGCCGACAAGTACGGTATCGGCATGACCTGCCATGCGAATGTCATGCGGCCGATGGTTCAGAAAGTGGTTGATGCCTGGGGCAAAACCCCGATCATGCGCCTCTATGATAATGGCGCTCTGGGGGAGAATGTTCTCATTGCCCACGCAGCCCACATGCTCGGGGACGATATCAGAGCGGTCTTAGAGACGAAGACAACTTTAAGCCACTGCATCTTCACCAGCATGGGGCTCGCCTACGGGGCTTCCCTTTTCAACAATTTCCCAGCAATGCATGCGATGGGTATTAACATCGCGATCGGCACGGATGGGGCCATCTGCTGTAACCACAAGGATATGGTGCGAGTCATGGATGCTACGTTCTTGGTTAATAAAGAGGGGAAGTTTGACTGTAATCTATGGCCTCCCAAAACCGTTGTTGAGATGGCCACGCTGAATGGAGCCAAAGGACTCAACATGGCGGAGGAGATTGGTTCGCTCGAGCAGGGAAAGAAGGCAGACCTCATCCTCTTTGATCTCAATAGGCCGGAGTGGGTGCCCGTCAACAAGTATAATCTGATTGAGAATCTGGTTCTGAGCGCAACCGGCGACAGTGTTGAGACCGTCATGATCGATGGGAAGGTAGTCATGGAGGGGTATGAGTTTAAGACTTTCAAGCTGAATGACCTGTTGGCACAGGTGCAGAAAGAGAGTGAGCATTATCTGGAGGGACTTCATTTCCTTGGAACGGAGAAGCCCTATCCGGAAAATATGCCTCCGCTCTGGTGACGGTTTTGATGCCTCCGCGTATTGAGAATGTGTCGCAGCGGGATGGAGGATAGATCCCGGCGGTGCAGGCAGTTAGAGCCCTTGCCCTAGAATGCCGTCGTTTAAGGTTACGGCTAATTGACCTTCATAGAAATCGGTTCTATTCGTGGGTTTGGATCTCCGAGGCTGAGCAACAAAATTAAAGGCAGGTCAACTCCCTGTGACTGGATTAGAAGTTGACCTTATCTTTGCCCTTCAATCCCAGTATTTGTCTTGCTTCATCGGGAGAAGCGACCTCTCTGTCAAGTTCCTTGGCCAGCCTGACCGCCTTCTCCACAAGCTCGGCATTGCTCTTGGCCAGAGTGTCTGGCCCGATCTTCAGGTTATCTTCAAGCCCCACCCGGATATGGCCACCATGCATCAAGCCGAGGCAAGCCATTTGAAACTGGCTGGGATAGCCGACCCCCATGACGGACCATTGATACTTCTCTTTGCCAAAAAGATCGTCAGCCATATGTTTCAGGATGACAAAAGCCTCCGTCGTCGCCGGGACAGCACATGAGACGCCCATGACAAACTGAAGATACAAGGGAGGCGTGCTATAGCCTCCCTTCCTTTCAATAATATACTGAGCCGTCCGAAGCCAACCCGTATCGAAGATTTCGTATTCAGGCTTCACTTCGTTCTCCTGCATGGCTTGACCCAGCGCGATCAGGTCATTATAGGGATTCGCCCAAACATTGCTGGCAATGGTGTTGAGGAACTTCTTCTCCCAAGGATGCTTGTAATCTTCGTCCCGAATCTTATCGGCCATGCCTCCCAGGGTACTGCCTTTGCTACCGATATCGTAGCTGCAGATCTCCGGCTTGAGGATGGGGACCAATTTCCTCCTCTCCTCAGGGGTCTGCCCGTACGTCCCACCTGTTGTGACATTGATGATGACATCGCTTCTCGCTTTGATCCGGGTTAGGATATCCCTGAAGACTTCGACGTCGGTCGAAGGCTCCCCATTTTTCGGATCCCGGGCGTGAATGTGGACCATTGCGGCCCCTGCCTCCGCTGCCCTCACCGATTCATCAGCGATTTGCTGCGGGGTGATGGGCAGCCAGCGGGTCTGAAAGGGCAGGACATCACCGGTTATTGCTGCTGTAATGATCACCTTCTCCATTCTTCACCTCATTTCTTCCTTCCATCCCTTCGCGCTTCAGGCGATGGTTTCACTTCGGTCTTGTTCCCTTCTGTGGCGGGTTTTCACTCGCTCGTCTTTCTCAAGGCGGGCCGCAGAAGCTGCTGAACCTTGATCTCCGGCGCGGCGTATTCGGGCATGAACCGCTCCCTGCCCACATTCGGATTGACAATACATCGGACCGGCAGAGCCCATCTGAGACGGTAGAAACAATGAAAATCGAGCCGGCATTTCACGATATCGTCGGACCGGCCTTCCTTTACCTTGTTAGGCCATTCCGGATCGGCAATCAGAGCCCGTCCAAGGGAAATCATATCCGCTTTCCCCTGTTCGATCGCTTCCTCCGCCATGGCAGGATCATGGATATTCGGACAGATCACAGGGACGTTTGAAATGCTCTTGAAGCCTTTGGACTCCTCCAGCATGGTCCCGGCCTGGGCCGGTGTAAACCACTTCCGGGCCTCGGCCGATCCGCTGGAGACATGGACATAGTCCGCACCCAGATCGATGCAGCGCTTGGCCACGATTTTAGCCTCTTCTGCTGTCAGCCCTCCTGGAAGATGCTCATCCGCGCTGAGCCTTACCCCCACCACAAAATCCTTGGCAAAGGAGACCGCTTTCTTTGTGACCGTCATGAGTTCGCACAAGAATCGCATCCTGTTTTCCAGGTCCCCCCCATATAGATCGGTCCGCTTGTTAATGCGCGGTGAAAGGAACTGAAACGGCAGATACCCGTGGCACGCGTGGACCTCCAAACCATCAAAGCCCGCTACCACACAGCGTCGAGCCGCGAGGACATACTCGGCTTCCTCATTCAGGATCTCCTCGATGGTAAGCTGCCGGGGAATCATGGCGCTGGACGGTATCCCGTACAGGTCGTTCGGTGCGATCACATCCTTCGAGATGAGTTTTGTAAGAACCTCAGGCATGTCGGGATTTGCCAGCGGGACAGGTGAAGGGGAAGGACCGATGCCGACCGTGTCTGCAGTGCGGCCTCGGCCGGCCCTGCCGTAATTCACAGCCAGCTGGGCAACGATCCTGGTTCCAAGTGCGTGAACCGCGTCGCAGATATTGGCCCACCCTGCAAGGTAGGTCTCGTCGTAGAAAAAGGAGCATCCTCCGGAGGCAGGATATTTGCCGGAGAGTTTTGTCCCCAGCAGTGCCTCGGTTATGATCAGCCCAACTCCGCCCTTTGCCCTGGAAACGTACCAAGCCAGCTGTTGATCATTTGCATATCCATTGGGATAAGCAAAGGCCATATTCATCGGCGCCATCGCCAACTTGTTCTTCAATTCCAAGCTTCCCACTTTGATCGGCTCGAACAGCCTCTTATACTGCCTCTTCATGAAACCTGCCTCCTTTGTTTGGTTTTGTATCTTCCATTCTTATTCCAAAGCAATTCTCAAATTCTCCATATTTTCTTATCAGCCATCAGAGCCCGTACAGCTGCATCGCATTCAACCCCAATATCCTGTCCCTCTCTTCCTGGGTAAAATCCTTTATGCCTAACCCTAAATCCAAAACGGGCTTGGGTATTTTCAGGTTCCGTATGAAATCGAACCACTCTTTTGGAGAGGGATGCGGAGGTATTCTCAGCCACGGCCAATCCGTCCCCATCAAAACGGAACCCGGAATTCGATCCATCAGATTCCTGAGGAAGAGAAGGAAATGCCATCGGCTTTTCTGATACTCGAACTGGAGCCCGGAGAGATCTTGATAAATGATCCCCTCCCGGTAATGGATGATTTCGGATAAGAGTTGCTGGTAGCCCCTGGAGCAATGGCCGGCCTGTATCTTGATTTTCGGGTACTTGAGCGTCAGCGCGTCCAGATCCGCAGGATTGCCGTATTGGATAAGGAATGGCAGCGGATCGGAGCCCGAGTGAAATAGAACAGGAAGTCCAATTTCATTCAGCTTGGCCAGGAAAGGCTGGAGCCGTTCATCGGTTAACGGACACGAGGAAGAATAGACCTTCACCCCTTTGAGCCCCAGTTGAGTGATCCCCCGTTCTACGATCTCCGCAGCACCCTTTCTCAGGGGATCGACACCGACAAGACCGATGATCCTGTTGGGATACCTCTTCTGTGCGTCGGCAACGTACTGATTCTGTTCCCATATGGGGATCTTCGGTTCCTCGTTACATAAGATTGCGGAATCCCAGACAGAGACGACGGATAGATCGATGCCGGCTTCATCCATGGTCTTCAGACATTCCTCGATGGTCCCGCTTACACTGAGATTCGACATAAACTCATCGGTCGCCTTTTGCGCCGCTTTATCGTCTTTGTGAGTTACCAGAAAGGATTTCTTTTTGTAGTTACGATATTCCCCCATAAGATGTGCGGGAAAAGCATCCAAGGATGGAAACAAATGGCAATGCGCATCAATGACCATCTTCTTACCCATATAACCTCCTTCTTGATATTAATGAATGCCTTATAATGGATCGTTTCTGAGTTGTCAATGGAGAAAGATTGACTCACCTTATTCCCGCACTTTTTTCGCCACCGTCTCCATTGCTTTATCCATGACGGATAGCGTTTGCTGGATATCATCGTCGCTGTGAGTATAGAAGATATACCAGTGATGGAAGGGATGGACGAAGACACCGTGAGCCGTAGTTTCGGTGTAGAAAAGCTTACGCCGTTCGGCGTGTTTCTTCTTGGTGTCAGGCACGAAAGTCAAGAAGGGCATCGGACCGGGTCCCGAGACCTCTGCAGGAATTTCGTACCTGGCAACGATCTCTTGAAGGCCTTGCTTCAGCTTTTCGCCCTGCTTCCAGATGTGCGGAATCACCTCTCTCTTTTCAATCTCATCCAAGCAGGCCAACGCTGCTTCCATAGGAAAAGAATTGAAGAAGAACGTGGAAGAGATATAAGCCTTCATAGCTGCCATCATTACTTCGTCTCTACCCGCCACCATACCGATGGGGTATCCATTCGCCATCGCCTTGCCGAATACAGCCAGGTCGGGGGTGACCCCGAAATATTCCTGGGCTCCCCCCTTGGCGAGCCGAAATCCAGTTCGTATCTCATCGAAGATGAGCAAAGCTCCATTAGCTCTGGTCAGGTCCCTTAGTTTCTGAAGAAAATGATCCTTTGGAAATTCCAGGGGTTGATTATATTCATGGGCCAGAGGAGTGATGATGACCCCCGCAATCTGCCCCTTGTGTTTGTCCATCACCATCTCGGCCGATTCAATATTGTTGTACTCGAAGGGAATGATATCCTCCCGTGCTTTGGCTGGGATTCCCACTGCCACGGGTACAGACCAGTCGTGCCACCCGGTATATCCAAATTTCATGATCTTATCCCTGTCTGTAAAGGTTCGGGCGAGGCGGATCGCTGCGGTGGTGGCATCGGATCCGCTGAGGACGAAGATCACTTTCTCGGCACAGGGGATCATCCCGATGACCTTCTCGGCGAGAGCGTTTTGCACTTCTTGGGACAAGTCAAAACAGAAACCCTTGCGAATCCGCTCCACGGCTGCATTGTCCACCACCTCGTAGGCGTGTCCCAAGATCACCGGGCCAAACCCCGCTAAGTAGTCGATGTATTCATTACCGTCGATGTCGAAAAAGTGGGAGCCCTTTCCTTCTCTCACGTACAAAGGATAGGCCTCTGGGACAAAATTCTCGGGGCGCCGTGTCCCGATCACGCCCCCGGGAATATACTTCTTCCCTATCTCTAAGGCCGCTTCCGATCTAATAAATCTTTTCGCTTCCAAATCCTGCCTCCTATTTGAAGGTTGCAATAGGTGATCCATTGGCTTGCTTCATCAACGGAGATTTCCTTCTGCGACTCTTTCTTTATTATTTATTATATCAAATTTTTCAAATTATAGTAATTGACCCATCTATTTTTTGTCAAGAAATTATTTTTTTCTTGACTTTTTTTCGACAAAATTATAGATAAGATGGTCGACCAAACTGCCCACACAAACGAGTAAAAGCTAATACGGCTTTGATTTTTCCACGTGAACTGTTTGTTGATGCGTTAAGAGGTTTCTGATCAACCTATAAATTACCTATCAATTAGAGGATAAGAATGAGCATGACAACGGTAATCTTTCAGGCCTTGGTCAGCGGGATTCTGAATGGGGGAATCTATGCCCTGGTAGCCATCGGCCTGACGTTTATCTGGGGGGTCATGAACATTGTCAATTTTGCTCATGGGTCCATGATGATGTTGGGGATGTATATTTCCTTCTGGCTTTTCACGCTATTGGGAATCGATCCTTATCTCTCCCTGCTTTTCAGCATCCCGACGCTTTTTTTCTTCGGGATGGCGACAGAGAAGTATTTGGTTCAACCGGTGCTGGCAGGCCAGCCCTTTATCCAGGTGGTGTTGACAATGGGTTTGATGCTTTTACTGGAGAATCTGGCGACCATCTTTTTCACCCCTGATTACCGGGCGATTACCGTCTCCTATGGCTCGAGCACTTTTGCCATTGCAGGAGTACGGGTCCATGTTCCTCGCCTTCTGGCCACCATTGCCGCTTTATTGATCAGTGGCATCCTCTACGTATTCCTTAAGAAAACGGATTTGGGGAAGGCCATCCGGGCTGCTTCCCAGCAGAAGGAAGGAGCCATGTTGGTTGGAATCGATGTGAGGCATGTCTACGCGGTCGCTTTTGGCATTGGTACAGCTTCAGTCGGCGCAGCAGGATCCCTGGTGCTCCCTTTCTTCTATGCGGAACCCCATGTCGGCCTTGTTTTTCTAACCATTGCCTTTGTTATTGTGGTGATGGGCGGGTTTGGAAACTTCATCGGAGCCCTCATTTCCGGGTTCATCATCGGGATCATTGAATCCTTAGGGGGTATCTTCATGCCCGGTTCTACGAAGCACGTGATCACCTTCGGAGTTTTTATCCTCCTTTTGCTCTTCAAGCCCCTAGGCCTGCTTGGGAAATAGCTTATGGAAGGAAACGGTCTTACCTGGAATCGGCTATGGTTGTGCGCTGCGGGTGTGGCCATTCCCCTCTTCCCCTTCTTTGCTGGGGACCAGTTCTTGCACGTCATGATCATGGCTTTCCTCTATGCTTACTTAGGCTCTTGCTGGAACATTCTGTGCGGCTACGGAGGTCAGTTCTCGATTGGCCATTCGGTTTTTTTCGGGATCGGGGCATATACCTCAACCCTATTGTTCATGCGTTTGGGGATTTCGCCTTGGCTTGGGATGCTGGCAGGTGGGATTTTGGCTGCCTTGGTCGGACTTGGGTTTGGATTTTTAACCTTTCGGTTCGGGCTGAAAGGTCACTTCTTTGCATTGGCGACCATTGCCCTCTGTAAGGGCATGGAGATTATTGCCCTGAACTGGGATTTTGTAGGCGGTGCAGCAGGCCTGGTCATTCCTCCCCATGATCCCTCCTTCGTCGTGTTTCAATTCGACAAAAAGGTTCCTTTCTATTATATCATGTATGGATTGATGCTACTTTCCATTCTTGTTGTATTCTTGGTCAACCGGTCCAAGCTGGGACTTTACTTAGCAGCGATACGAGAGGATGAGGCTGCAGCCCAAGCCTTGGGCGTGACTCTCGTCAAGTATAAGATCTATGCGATAGTCCTCAGTGCCTTCCTCACTGGGTTGGGTGGGACTTTCTTTGCCCAGTATCTGACCTATATTGATCCTACCTTTACCATAGGGATAGGGATGTCCATCGAGATTATCGTGCGGCCCATACTGGGGGGTGTTGGGACCGTGATGGGGCCGATTCTGGGTGCCTTTATTCTGGACCCCCTGGCCGAACTCTCTCGGAATTTTCTGGGTGGTTATACTGGCGCACACATGGTCTCGTATGGAATCTTACTTATCGTATGCTGTCTCTTTATGCCGAACGGTATCATCGAAATTCCTTTCTTTGCCCGAATTTTTGGGAGGAAGGTCCGATGAGTCTGTTGGAAGTGAAGAATCTCTCTAAATCCTTTGGCGGCCTGAAAGCTGTCTCCAAAGTCGATTTCTCCATCGAGGGACGGGAGATCCTCGGCCTCATCGGGCCCAATGGCGCTGGAAAGACCACCATTTTCAATCTTATTTCTGGAACCTACCGGCCGGATGAAGGTCAGGTGATCTTTCAAGGGAGGGATATTACCGGTCTCAGGGCTGATGAGGTCTGTAAGTCGGGTTTGACCCGAACCTTTCAGATCACGAAGCCCTTTCTAAAACTGACTGTTCTGGAGAACGTCATGGTGGGGGCTTACAACCGCGTGAACAGCAGAAAAGAGGCTGCCCAGGAGGCCCGAGAAATTCTTGAGGAAACGGGGTTCGGCCGACGGGCGAATGCTCTTGCCTCCACCCTTACCGTAGCAGAACGAAAAAGGCTGGAATTGATCAGGGCACTGGCCACCCGGCCTACGCTGTTGCTCCTCGATGAGGTGATGGCAGGGCTCAACCCGGCCGAAGTCGACGAGATGATTGCGCTGGTCCGAAAAATTCGGGATGATGGCCTAACGCTTTTCATCATCGAACATGTGATGCGGGCGCTGATGCAGATCTCAGACCATATTATTGTCCTTCACCATGGGGAGAGGATAGCAGGCGGTCAGCCGGAAGAGATTGCCAAGAATCAGAGGGTGATCGAGGCTTACTTAGGGGAAGAGTATGTCCTTGCTAAGCGTTGAAAAATTAAACGTCTCCTATGGCGACGTGCAGATTGTCTGGGATGTGACTTTTTCCATAGAGGAATCGGAGATTGTTTCAATCATAGGAGCCAATGGAACCGGCAAGACAACAGTGCTCAAAACCATATCCGGCCTTCTGCGTCCGACCTCAGGGGAAATCCGATTCCGTGGAGAACCGATTCATTCACTGAAGACGAGCGAGATCGTGGAGAGAGGCGTTGTTTTAATCCCCGAGGGCAGGCTGATCTTCCCGGAGATGACCGTTTTCGAAAACTTGGAGATGGGTTCTTATATCAAGAAGGCCAAAGAAAAACGGGCCGAGACCCTGAACCGAGTGTTTGAGCTATTTCCTATCTTAGCCGAGAGATCCAATCAGATGGCCGGGACCCTATCGGGCGGGCAGCAACAGATGTTAGCGATCGGGCGGGGGTTGATGTCGCTCCCCCAGATGCTGATGCTTGATGAGATTTCACTCGGTTTAGCCCCTAACCTCGTGAGCAGGCTATTTGAGGCCGTTGTGGAGATTAATCACGGGGGAACAACCGTCCTCTTGGTGGAGCAGAACGTCCTCAATGCGCTCAACATCTCGCACCGCGGTTACGTTCTTGAGAATGGCCGTCTGGTCATGATGGGGACCAGCAAGGAACTTTTGGAGGAGTCCCACATCAAGACAGCCTATTTGGGTATATAGACGTTAACAGTCCACTGAAAAGGCAGTCCACTGAAAAGGCAGTGGAGCGGGGTGTTCTAAGAAAAAGGGATCGGTAAAGTTAAAGGCCCATAAGCGGGAAGATCAATGAATGAAAGGAGGCAAAAATGAGACGCAAAGGTGGAAAGAAAGATGAGGAGATGAGTCGGAGAATTTCACAAAGTTTACTGGGAATCCTGGTTGTCCTGGCGGCATTTGGATTGACCAGCATGGTATTTCCTGCGATGACCTGGTCTCAGGCCAAGACAGTCAAGATAGGTGTCTTAGAACCTTTGTCCGGGCCACTGGGGATGTTGGGAAAACTGAACAAAATGGCCTATGACTACGCTGCCGATAAGATCAATTCACTGGGTGGTGTCAAGTCCATGGGCGGCGCCAAAATAGAGCTACTTTATGGTGATGACGAAGGTAAGCCTGAGGTCGGCATCTCCCAGACCGAAATTCTCCTTCGGAAAGGTGTCTGCGCGATGACGGGTGCTTACTCGAGCTCTGTGATCTATGCTGCGACGGCGGTTACGGAACGGCACAAGATACCTTATGTCAATCCCAGCGGAGCAGCTGAAAACATCAACGAACGGGGCTTCAAATACTGTTTCAGGTATATGCCTACTGCTGGTCGTATGGTCCAAGATCAGATCAAGGCCGTGGTTTACCTGGGAGAACTGACAGGTAAGAAACCGAAGAAAGTCGGGATCTTGGTTGAAGATACCCTTTTTGGCCAGGCTACCCGAGCCGGGGTTAGAAAATGGGCTAAGGAGTACAGCATGGAGGTAGTCGCTGATCTCAGTTACAGCCTTAAACAGTCTGATTTCACTACCGAGATTTCCAAATTGAAGGCAGCGGGGCCAGACATTACATTCATGTCTCCCTATCTGGCCGATGCGATTCAAATCCGGCGTACCATGTATGAACTTCGCTTTGAGTCCATGGGAGGGATTATTGGGAGCTCAGGGCTCCAACATTCCGAGTATCGAACAACTCTTGGTCCGATGGCTGACTATACTTTTACCTTGGACCACTACCATCCTGATACCAAAGTTCCAGGGGTGAAGGAATTTCATAAAGATTTTGTAAGCAAGTACGGTGAAAAGAACATTACAGGAAGTACGGCTTTGTCCTACGGGTCGCTTGTTGTCTTATGGGATGCCTTAGAGCGTGCGGGGACTGATAACGGAGAAAAGCTGAGAGACGCCATTGCCAAGACCGATCTAAAAGTCGGGGAACGGACGAACATCTCCCCCTATGGGGTTAAATTCGACGAGAAGGGTGAGAACATCCGGGCCACGCTCTTGGCAGAGCAGATTCAAAAAGGCGAACTTATTCCCTTTTACCCGGCAGATATGGTTAGTGGTAAAGCGATCTGGCCGGTTCCCAAGTGGGAAGAATTTGTCAAATAGTAGATTTCATTGGTCAGACGAAAAAGGAGCGGCATCGTTTCGCCCCCTGACTTCTTCTCCAAGCTAAGAGAAAACCGGAACGTTCATTCGTAAAGATGCCCGAGATACCCCGACCGGAAGGTCTTTCACTTAAACGACCCTAAAGGAGAAAGGTAAGACGTGTACATTGATGTAAATAAATGTGTCCAATGTGGTGATTGTATCAAAGCCTGCGCTCTGAAAGTCATTTCGGAACGAGATGGCCAGGTCATCATCGGCAAAGATTGTGTCAACTCTTTAGGGTGTCCGGCAGCAACCATCTGTCCCC
>Ga0187770_10000461_pt1 | contig 19856 bp, 18 predicted proteins | sample 0116_SJ02_MP02_2_FD_133154 | JGI IMG/M metagenome (GOLD analysis project Ga0187770, IMG submission 133154) | Tropical peat soil microbial communities from peatlands in Department of Meta, Colombia - 0116_SJ02_MP02_20_MG | ecosystem: Environmental > Terrestrial > Soil > Wetlands > Peat | place...
GACGGATTTCTGAATCACAGAAATTTTATATCGAAGTTAATTTTTTTTGTCAACATTTTAAAATGACACCCGATGCTGAAGATCGCTTCCCTTCGAGAAAGGCAGTCCTGGTCAGCGGTTCCGTAACTAAACATTTTTAGTTCCGTCCTTCGTCGTAATTTCAATCAGTTAGAGCCAAAACCATCCCGAGAGCAAATTCGCATTTGAAAAAAAGCTTGACTTTTAATATTATCTGTTATAATAAAATATAACAGTTTAAAGGGAGGTGATGGGATGAAACACCGAGGTCAGTTTACCCGTTCGGAACGGTTCGCCAGATCAAAGCTGGCCAAGCTCGTGCACGAAAAGCCCTTCCTTTGCGGGAGCCTGGTGACCCTACATCGGGTCTGCGGTAAGGAAGGTTGTAAATGTAACCGAGGAGAGCTTCATCCGGGACTTTGTATCGCCCTTCGGGTAGGAGAGAAGCGTAAGATGATCTATGTTCCCCAGGCGCTCGAAGCGACGGTTCGTCGATGGGTGGCAACCTATCAGGAGGCTTGGCAACTTATGGAGAAGATATCCCAGGCCTCTTTAGAGCGATTCCTCCGGGGAAAGGAGAAGGTGGTGATTGGGGAAAAAGGGAGGAATCGGCCATGATGGTACGGTTTTGTCGTTATGTGGAGAAGGTCTTTAATTTTGGTCAGCGAGTCAAGGTTATCCAGGACAGCCGACAGAAACCACGGATTTCAACCGCTGCGATTTGGTTAAGTGCGTTCTTCATGTTCGTGATCCGTAAGGGAAGTCTCAATGCGATCGAATCGGAGCTTCATCGATCCAGACGATTGGAGCGTTTGATTGGGTTTCAAAAGCCGAGTGCCGACCGGATAGGGGATGTTTTTTGTCTGATTCCTTCGGAGCAACTTCGGGTCATGCTTTCGGGGATCAATCATCAATTGGGCCGTAACAAGGTATTTCTCAAAGAGGGGGCGTTGCGGTTTGCGGCTTTGGATGGGCATGAGTTTTTTTCCCAGTCGGCATCGATGTTGTCATGGCTGTTCCCAGCGGAAGATCAAGATCCATGGCGAAGAGGTGATCGAATACTATCATCGAGGAGTCGTTTGTCATTTAGTGGGATCTGAGATCGCTTTACCCATCGATGTGGAGTTGATCCGGCCGGGGGAAGGTGAGACTATTGCAGCCAAACGGCTTTTAGACCGTGTGCTTCAGCGTTACGGGCGTTTCATCGACGCCATCATTGGAGATGCCCTCTATTTCGAAGCTCCCTTTTTCAATTTCTGTATCGATCATGGGAAGCATGTGATCGCCGTCATTAAGGGAGACCAAAGAGCTTTGCTTCAGGATGCGCAAGGTCTCTTTGGACAGATCAATCCGGGTCTTTGGGACGAGCCTCGACGCCTGACGCAGTTTTGGGATGAGGAAGGGTTTAGTTCTGTCGAAGGGGTTAAGGTCCCTCTGCGGGTACTCCATGCTGATGAAACCATCACCAAACGAGAGCGTATTGGTAAGGAGTGGATCGAGACCATCGAAGATCATCATTGGTGGTGGGCAACCACCTTCCCTCTTTCTCAACTCCCCAGTCATCAACTTTGGAAAATAGGCCATCGCCGATGGGATGTTGAAAATGATCTCTTCAATACCCTCTCCACCCATTGGGCTCTGGATCACTGTTTTAAACATGATCCTACCGCGATCGTTAATTTTATCCTGACGCTCTTTATCGCTTTTGTCTTGTTACAAAGCTTCTACCTCAGAAACCTTAAACCTCAACGCCGAATCCATCTCTCCCTGATCGGTCTCGCTAATGAATTGTACCTCAATCTCATCTTAATGAAGACACATGCCCCATGGCTTGATCAAGGCGGATAAAACTGTCTTTCGTTCATTCACCTCCTTATAGGATCCGGCCTTTATTACTTCCTTCTACCTTAAGGATCAGGGAGAGCTTTCCCCTTCGTATGGATTCATTGCTATTGTTTCTCCCAATAAACATTGCGAAATTGCCCTTTACTCTTTTATTCTTCCCCGTTACCCAGTAATGTTACTCCAAACCCCTTTCTTAAACCCCATCCCTTCTCCCCACCCTCCCGATTCCCGCCCATTCCACGGAACCGCTGAGTCCTGGTAAAAGATGTTGACAAAAACAATTTTTTTATTTAAACCTGTCTACACAGGTAGTAAGCCTTATGAAATGGTTTTCGGGTTCATTTGCCCAAGACCTCTATTTTCCATCTAACGGAGGAAATGGATTATGAAAGACCAAGCGAGGGTCGTCATCATTGGAGGTGGAATTACAGGCTGCAGCGTCGCTTACCACCTGACAAAAATGGGATGGAAGGATGTTGTCCTCCTGGACAAAGGGGAACTCACGAGCGGTGCGACGTTTCATGCAGCCGGCCTGGTGGGCCAGTTGCGTTCATCGGTCAACATCACCAAGATGTTGAAATATAGCATTGAACTTTACTCCCGCTTGGAGGCAGAGACGGAGCAGCATACCGCCTGGAGCGAGGTCGGTGGTCTTCGAATTGCCTCGTCGAAGGACCGCATGGAAGAATTGCGCCGCTCAGCTGCCATGGCCAAGACCTTTGGTTTGCCCATGGAATTGATCAGCCCGAAAGAAGCCTGTGACCTCTTCCCGGTCATGGAAAAGAAGGGAATTGTCGGAGCTGCTTTCCTTCCCACAGATGGCCAGATCGATCCCAGCGGTGTGACGTATGCCCTTGCGAAAGGGGCGAGAGAGAGAGGCGCAACGATTTACACAGAAACCCGGGTGACAGGGATTACCTTGAAGCATGGGGCAGTCGATGAAGTGTTGACAGAAAAGGGAAACATCAAAACTGAAATCGTTGTCAACACGGCAGGGATTTGGGCCCCAGAGATAGGGAAAATGGTGGGCGTCTCGATCCCGATCATCCCAATGGAGCACCAGTATATCATTACCAAGCCTATCGAAGGGGTCCCTAAGGGAATGACGACGATGCGGGATCCCGACCTTCTTGTTTATTTCCGGGAAGAGGTCGGCGGACTCATCATGGGAGGATACGAACATAATCCCATCCCCTGGGCATTAGATGGAATACCGAGGGACTTTACCAAGACATTGCTGAAGTCCAACTTCGAACATTTCGAGCCCCTTTCCGTCTTGGCCATGAAAAGGGTGCCTGTCATAGGTCAAGCTGAAATCATCACCTTGCTCAACGGTCCTGAAGCCTTCACCTCCGATGGCGATTTTATCATGGGGGAGGCAGCAGAGGTCAAAAACTTCTTCGTCGCGGCTGGTTTCTGTGCTCATGGCATAGCTGCCGGCGGAGGAGTGGGCAAAATGATGGCGGAGTGGATCATCGAAGGTGACCCCAGTTTAGATCTCTGGCGTCTCGATATTCGGCGCCTCAGTGGCCACCATGGAAGTCAGAAATATGTCCTCGATAGATCCATTGAGGTCTATGCTCACCATTACTCGATGAGCTGGCCATACGAAGAGATGCTTTCGGCCCGGCCTCTTCGCACGAGTCCCCTTTACCCCCGACTGAAGGCGATGAGGGCGGCCTTCGGAGAAAAATCGGGCTGGGAGCGGCCTAACTGGTTTGCTCCAAAAGGCGTGGCGCCCAAAGAGAAATTGGGGTGGGGACTTCCGAACTGGTTTGAATATATCGGGAAGGAACACGAAACGGTCAGGACAAAGGCGGGAATCATTGATCAAACCTCTTTCGGAAAAATTGAAATCAAGGGAGAAGGGGCCCTTGCCTTTCTACAAAGAATCACGGACAATCAGATGGATAAACCGGTCGGCTCCGTGACCTACACTCAGATGCTGAACGAAAAAGGTGGAATTGAATGTGACCTCACCGTGAGCCGAATCGACGAAGATCATTTCTATCTGGTGACGGGGACGGCCTTCGTCAAGCACGATCTCAGCTGGATTCAGAAGCATCTGCCCAAGGATCACTCGATCTCCATCGCCGATGTGACTTCGGCAAAGGCTTGCATCACCCTCTGCGGACCTCAGGCAAGAAATATCCTAAGACAAATCACCAAAGACAATGTCTCAAATGAAGGGTTCCCCTATATGACCTGCAAACAGATCTCCATCGGATATGCGCCTGTCCTTGCCCTCCGCATCACCTATGTGGGCGAACTCGGATGGGAACTCCATATGCCAGTGGAATATGCATTGCATGTTTACGATACGATCAGGGCCGCAGGAAAATCTCTGGACCTCGCCGATGTGGGATATCGCTGCATCGAATCCTTAAGATTAGAAAAAGGATATCGATACTGGAGCGGAGACATCTCTCCGGAGTATACGCCCTTTGAGGCCGGGCTCGACTTCTGCGTGAAACTCGAAAAGGGGGATTTCATTGGCCGCAAGGCACTTCTTGCCCAGAAGGAAAAAGGGGTCACCAGAAGACTCTCTTGTTTGACGATTGACGCCGGCCCATTAATGCCCATTGGTAAGGAGGCGATTCTTGATGGGGACGAAGTGGTCGGCCTGGTCACAAGTGGAGGATTTGGACATACCATCAAGAAACCCATTGCCTATGGATATCTACCAATCGCTTATACAAAACCTGGGACTCGTTTACAAATCGAAGTGGCGGCCAGAAGATACGGAGCTATCGTAGAAAAAGAACCGCTTTACGACCCAGAAAATAAAAAAGTGAAGGGGTGATGGAGAGATAGGGAAATAAGAAGATGGGGAATATGAAGGAATGATTTGCATTGGGAAAGAAATCGTTCCATCAGAGTTCCAAAATCGTTCTGCAAGAGATCCATCTCCTTGAGCTAATACAAAGCATTAATTTCTTTTGCGTAGTGTAGCCCTTGATGGGGCTAAAAATGACGGGCATAAAGCCGTCCGCTACAGATGATTCACTGCCTTTGCCTTACATAAAGAGGGGAGAATATCTGTCAATCTTTCAATTAAGAAGAATGTACCCGATCAACCTCCGAGGCAAGCTTTCTCTCGCTTGCCTCAGCATTCGGGGGAGAATTGGTCACCTTTGGTGCCAAAATCCAGAGGGTCGTGGAAGGCAATTGAAGCCAAATTAAACATCTAATCGGCTGTCCTTGACAAACAACCTCATTCTTGGTAAGTTTGGCGTATCATAAAAGGAGGACAACCATGAAAAGGCACCTTATCTACTCAGCCTTGGCTTTGTTTCTGATATTTTTGGGGGTGAGACTGAATATAGCGATTGCAGGGCCGATCGATCTAGTGGGGGTATGGGTCGGCACGGCCGACATAGCGACCGATACAGAATTTTCCAACAGCAATGTGACTCTCGAAATCGTGACGCAACAGGGCGTTGGGTTTTCCGGGACCATGCAGTTTGGAGATGGAACTCCCTTCAACGTCAACGGAGTGGTGGACAAGCGGGTAATCCGTATCACCGGCAGTGCCAGCATCTTCGAGGGAATCATCTCTGGCCAAGGAGTGAAGGAGAAAATCCACGGAACAGGCAGCCGACTTGAAACGACTGCGTTCCCATCTGCAACGGTGGTCTTCGACCTGCACAAGGAAGAACTTGACTGTATAAATTCCGGGGGAACTGTAAAAACAGGATTGTGCTGCGGGTCCGTGGTCGCTTTCCCAAACACCTGCTCACTCGGGGCCTGTGGGTGCCCACCGAGCGGCAGTCATGAGGTGAAGGTATGTGACTGCGGCCCGGGCAAGTGTTTTGACGGCAACAAATGTGTCTCCCAATAACTTGGACTAGAAGAGTTGCCAAAAGCGATGCCAAGGTATTGGAGAAATACCAACGCGGAATAAGAATCTGGCATCTTTCTGTCATGATCCCCTTTTTCAGATTCTCTTATTTTTATGGGTTGCCAAGAGCAAGGCTACATTTTATGTAGTAATCGTTGAACTTGATCTATGAGCAATGCTGCAGATAAGCAGATATCATCACCGGTTGAATGGTCCTACAATTTATGGAATGTCATTTCCTGAATTGAATTAACCACAAGGTCGGCCACTTTTTCCAACTCCTCCCTTGGGGTCACTCCTCCCTCGAGAATCCCGATGGTCAAGGCCACGCCCGCTCTTTTGCCCATTACCATATCCGTGACCGAATCCCCCACCATCACCGCCTCTTGGGCATGGACAGAAAGTTTCCGGCAAATATTAAAAATTGTTTCGGGGTCGGGTTTGGGCGGGGTTACCTCTCCTGCACAAAGGATGATATCAAAGAGACCGTCCATGCCCAGGTGATTTAGGATGGCTTCTGTATCTCTTCTTTCGTCAGACGTGGCCAAAGCGGTATAGAACCCTTCTCCTTTCAGTCCGGAGACGAAAGTCTGAATGCCTTTGATGGGTACTGCCTTTCTGCGCCAATCCCCATCCGCATCGGCTTCGTCGAAAGCTTTGGCTACCAACAGCTTCGACTCATCCCATGGGAACCCGCGCTGATAAAGAGCCATGGTCCCGATGATAATCTCATCCGATCTCGGTGAAACTGGACAAGGTCCTCTGGGATCAACCTTTCCGCTAACAGGGTCGATTCCCCATGATTTCAATAGAAAGCCTTCTAACTCTCCCCCCCTTCCCAATCTCTTTAAAAGGAAGGCAACCCTTTTCCGGATCAGGGGGATCCATGTCGCTGCGAAATCGATCAATGTTCCGTCTTTATCAAAGATGACTAAACGGCATGGGATCCGTTTACCCTTAAATTCAATCCCTGACACGTCGGATAACCCTCCTTTAATGGAGAATATCATAAAAGACACTTGCAATGAATTCAATCTCTATTATAAAGTAATGGGTCATGATGCCATAAACAGGGACTTTAGATTGATCTACGGTGGAGGAAAAGGATGACTGGAAAAAGATTTGATGCTGAAAGATTGGATGAAACATCTCTCAAAAAGTTATCCGAACTGGCAAGGTTGGCCAGAGGGGATATCTTGAAAATGACGACTTTAGCCGGATCAGGACATCCGGGAGGGTCCATGTCCTCCATCGATCTTTATCTGGTTCTCTATTTGTATGCCAATGTCCATCCCCAATCTCCTTCCGGCCCGGATCGAGATCGAATCGTAATCAGTCACGGCCATACCTCTCCAGGGGTCTATGCAGCTCTGGGCCGGATAGGTTTTTATCCGGTTGAGGCGGCGATCGCAAACTTTAGAAAGGCAGGATCTCCCTTTGAAGGCCATGTGGAGAAAGGCGTTCCAGGTGTGGAATGGAATACTGGTAACCTGGGACAGGGCTTGTCAGCTGGATGCGGGTTTGCCCTGGCTGCGAAGATATTGAAGAAGGACATCCATGTCTTTGTGGCAATGGGTTGTGGGGAGCAGCAGAAGGGTCAGATCTCAGAGGCCCGGCGGTTTGCTATAAAATATGGCCTCGACAATCTCACGGTGATCATCGACTACAACTGCAGACAGATCAGCGGAGTCACTCAAGAAATTATGCCCCAAAATATTGCGAAGAATTTCCAGTCGGACGGGTGGCGAGTGATTGAATTGGATGGCCATCACTTCCAAGAGATCTACTCAGGATTTCGGGAGGCCGTCCTCTCTAAACATCCCACTGCAATCATCGCGCATACCACGATGGGAAAGGGAGTCTCCTTCATGGAAGGAAAGGAAGAGTTCCATGGAAAAGCCCTTAATCTTGATGAATTTAAGAAAGCAGCAAAGGAATTAGGAGTCGAAGATGATTTGAATCGATACCGAAAAATCCAGGAGTGGGGGACCCTTTCCTATGCAGGAAGAAAATATTTCGTGAAATATCCCTCCATCCAAATTGGGAGCCCGAGAGATTATGGCAAAGATCAGAAATTGGACAATCGTTCGGCTTTTGGGAACGCGTTGCTCGATCTGGCCAAGGCTAACCTTCAGAACAGTGGGCCTCTCCCGATCGTGGTCTTCGACTGTGACTTGGCTCCCTCTACGAAGACGACAGGTTTTGCCAAACAGTTTTCTAAAAATTTCTTTCAGGGCGGGATTCAAGAACATAACACAGCCACCATAGCAGGGGCCATCTCCACGCTTGGCCTTCTCCCCTTCTTCGCCGATTTTGGTGTGTTTGGTGTGGACGAGACATACAACCAACATCGGCTCAATGATATCAACGGCACAAACCTCAAACTGATCTGCACCCATAATGGTCTCGATGTGGGTGAAGACGGGAATACTCATCAATGTATTGACTATGTGGGGGTGATGCGAAATCTCTTCGGGTATAAAATCATCATCCCGGCAGATCCAAATCAGACCGACCGTGTGATTCGTTATGTCGCAAAAAACCATGGCAATTTCCTTGTCGCCATGGGCCGTTCTCCTGTTCCCATCCTTTTGACGGAGAATGGGACACCTTTTTTCAGCGGGCCTTATGAATTTCGATACGGGAAGGCGGACTTGATTCGAGACGGTAAACACGCGGCCGTCATCACTACCGGCGGGATGGTCTACCGGGCAGTTCAGGCTTGTGAAAAATTGAGAGAAAAAGGGGTGGAAGTGCAGGTCCTCAACATTTCCTGCCTAAGCGATTTAGATATTGAGGCAATTCTTAAAGCGGCCAAGACAGGAACGATCATCACCTATGAAGACCACCACGTTCAGACCGGTTTGGGAAGCCTCATAGGCAATGTCCTGGCAGAACATGGCCTGGCCATCCGTCTTCGGAAGATGGGCATTACTCAATACGGGAGCTCGGGAAAACCGGACGACCTCTACCGGATGCAAGGGTTGGATGTGCAAAGCCTCATCCAGACAGTACTGCAATTAACGAACTGACGGATTTGGGAATTCGGGGATTTTGGGGGTTAGGAATTTGATTTATGGATATTCTCATTTTTGATATGGATGGGGTGCTGATCGACGTCTCAAAGTCTTATCGGGAGACCATCCAACGAACCGTTCAGATCTATCTCGAAACATGTCTCGGATTTGGAAGGGAAAAAAGAAGGCGGGTGACGAAGGAAGATATCTCTCTCTTCAAATCGACAGGTGGATTTAACAACGATTGGGATCTGACCTCCAGCCTCCTCCTTTACCTCCTCTCCATCTCAGGTGTCCCCTCTCTCACAAAAAGAGAACCCTTCTCTTCTATTGAGAAGGCGATTCCTCATCTCAAAGAAAAATCGTCTACATTACGCACAAAGAAGGGCAGCCCATTTAAGAAGGAGCATCTCTCCCTTTTTTTGGGAAAGGTCGGAGCCTTGAGAGGAGGGTTGCGAGGAACCCGGCGGGTATTGGGCGCTTCATGGGATGGTTGGGTCTATGGGGCCGGGGACCTGGACCGTGACAATATTGTGAAGCGGATCTTCCAGGAGGTCTATTTGGGAAGGCAGTTTACCTCTTATTATGACCTTCAGCCGCTCTTTTACAAGGACCAAGGATTATACCTCCATGAGAAACTTCTGATTCCGAGAATGATTCTATTTTCTCTTCGGAAGAAGCTGAGAATGGGGATCGCGAGCGGTCGACCCAGATTTGAAGCACTCCTCGCATTGAAACGATTTAGACTTCTTTCTTACTTCGACAGCATCGTGACGCTCGACGAATGTGAGGAAGAGATGGCTCACATTCTGCGTTCCACTGGGAAGCGAGTGAATTACTTAAAGCCTCACCCTTATTCCCTCTTGAGGGTCGTTCAAGAGATCGGAATCTCCAAACCCCGATGCGGATACGTGGGCGATGTCGCGGATGATATGATAGCCGCCCGGGCCGCCAGAAAGAATTTGTCAATGCTTGCTTTAGGTTTTCTGAGTGATGATCACAATAGGAAAGTGACAAGAGAATCTTTGATCAAAGCCGGCGCCGATCGGGTGATTGAGAGTCCAAAGGAACTCCTTCGTTTCGTCGATTAAACTCTTTTTCAGAACGCTCTTGGCCATTTACTTTAGACCAAACGTCCGTACTTTTATTTATATACCTCATTAGAAATAATGTCCCGCTGGAACTCCCAACGGGGTTCACTTCATTTTACTAATTTTATTTCTTGCCCAGGCCGAGGCCACTTCGGAAACTACAACAAGGCATATAATCGTTAAAAGTATTGCTGAGACTCTTAAGGTTTCAAGTCGCTCCACTGACTCCTTAAGATACCAACCCATCCCTCCCGCTCCAAAATATCCTAACACGGTCGCTGCCCGAAAAGCCGAATCCCAGGTATAGATAGAGATCCCTGCCCATGCCACTCTGACTTGGGGTAAAACGGCATAAACCAATACCTGAACGGGATTGGCGCCGGTAGACCGAATTGCCTCTACTTGGCCTAATTTTATGGCTTCAATCTCCTCTGAAAAAAGCTTGCCCGCAAACCCTATAGAGAACATGGTGAGGGCCAGAACACCAGGAAACATACCGAATCCAAGAATGATTACGAATATAATTGTCCAAATCATTTCATGCACGGATCTACAAGCCATGATGATGAATCTTCCAATCGGATAAGCAAATCGTCGGCTCGGGGTCACATTAAATGAAGCGAACCACGAAATTGGGATGGAAAAAAAAATACCAAGGAGGGCTCCCAAGTAAGCCATTTGGACAGTCTCAAGGACATACAGAAGATAATCTTTCTTGAGGGCATATGAAATGTCAGGAGGATAATATTTTTTCGTAATCATATCTCCCAATCGGCCGAACATGGTAAAGAATCTTCCGACAGGAACATTCAAATATTCGAGTGAATAAATAATAAAAACAAATACAATCAAATAGATGATGTAGCGAATTAGGGATTGTGGATATTTGAAACGGCTCCAAGTTTTCTGGGAGCCGGTAATGGATAATTTTTGATTATTCTTAAATCCATTTTGGGGAGAATGGATACTCTCCACTTTATCCAATTTCATATCACTGCCTTCCGGGCATAATAAGAGATGATTTCTCCGATTGTGATTAAGACAAGGACAGCCATAATGACTGTGGTTACGCCCTGGTGATTATACATCAACAGCTGCCTCTCGAGCGTCAGGCCCAGGCCACCTGCCCCTACAAGCCCCATGATCGTAGCGCGCCGGATATTGATATCCCACTGAAAGATTGCATTTCCGATAAAAACAGGTATCACTTGCGGAATAATGCCGTATAAAATGACTTGAAACGTATTTCCTCCAACGGCCCTGATCGCCTCCATAGGACGGCGATCAACATCCTCAATACCCTCAGCGGTCACTTTTGAGATAAAACCGATGGAGCGCATGGCTACTGCAAGGATTCCCGGAAAGGCTCCGAGTCCAACGGCGGATACAAAGATCAAAGCCCAAACAATTTCATGCACGGATCGAGACAAGGTCATGACTGCACGACCGATAGGATAGGTGATGGGAAGGCTAGGTGTGATATTATGGGCACTAAACCAGACGACTGGTACAGCCAAGATGATGGCAAGCATGGTACCAAGAAAAGCGATCATGAAGGTCTCGACAGTTGGTTTGAAAAGGTATTTAACTAAAGAAAGGTCTGGTGGGAAGAATCGGCCTATCCCTCTTATTACAGAACCTAGACCTCCAATACGATCCCAGTCCGTGTCCTTAATAATTGTAATTTGTATACTCCAGACTACTAATAGAAAGAGGATAGCGTAAAGGCAATAACGAATTTCTTTCGCCTTTCTTCTTCGGGAAAGAATCACTTCGATATTGTTTTCCTTGGCACTCAATGGGTCCATTTTTTCCTTCTTGTTATCCTTTGTCCTACAAGACCTCAAAGGCATAAATCTCTTCTAAGACCTTCTTGTCTACGCTTTTCGTTGGCCCATCAAACATCTTGACACCACCCTGAAGCCCAATCACTCTATTAGAAAACTCCAATGCCAAGTTCACATCGTGGATATTACAGAGAGCTGGAACACCATCTTCTTTAGACATCTTTTTGATGATCCCCATAATTTCTTTTGAAATTTTTGGATCCAGACTTGAAGTGGGTTCATCGACCAGAAGAAGTTTGGGATCCTGAATGAGTGCTCGAGCAATCCCTACACGCTGCCTTTGCCCTCCGCTCAATTCGTCTGCTCTTTTATCCACAAAGTCACTTAACCCCACTCTCTCTAATAATTCCAGCGCCTTCCGAATATCTGATTTTGGATATATCCGAAATAAACTTCTAAAAGTCCCCGTATATCCCAGTCTTCCAGAAAGGACATTGTCCATCACGGACATTCTCTCCACCAAATTGAATTCCTGAAATATCATCCCTATGTTGCGACGGATTTTCCTCAGTTCTCGTTGATTCAGTTGTGTAACATTGACCCCATTAAAAATAACATCCCCTGAAGTGGGTTCAACCAGTCGATTAATACAGCGGGTCAACGTTGACTTACCGGCCCCGCTTGGACCTATAATCGCCAAAAAATCGTCAGGGTCCAAACTCAAACTAATCCCCTTTAAAATCTCAGGCCCGGATCTATTATATTTGGCCTTGAGATTAATGATTTCAAGCGTTCTCATATTCCATTTCCCTCTCTGTGGATCATCCTGACTGGCGATGCCCGCAGTATAGAATCGATTCGGCTAAGAGCGGCCACCACCCGCTCTTAGCCGAATTCTAAAACTACTTCTTCTCTCCTTTTTCTTTAAGCTCATCTTCGGCTTTCTTAAGCTCCCGAATAATATCATAATCCTTACTCGTCATTCTCACCATTTTTATCGCCTTGACATTGGCCAGGTACTTATCGGCTCCTGGGACCTTATGGAGATTTAGGAAAGCGTCCTCGATCTTCTTTCTCACGTCTGGACAGAGAGACAATCGATAACAAATAGGATCTCCAGGAATCCATTCAGAAAACCAGATAAAATTAAAGTCGTCCTTCTTAACTTTCCCAGCATAGACGACCTCATCAAAGCGGTGGGTAGCCACAAATGCACAATCCACCTTTCCATCCAAAACAGCGAGTGTCGATAAATCATGTCCGCCAGAATATACAACCTTCTTGAAGTATTTCTCCAGGGGCATGCCGATCAGTTTCGTAAAACTAATGCGAGGTATAAGACTTCCAGAAGTACTTGCTGGGTCGACGAGAGCAACAAGAGACCCCTTGAGTGATTCTATCGTTGTAAATTTGCTTCCTTTTTTTGTGATGATAACACATTTATAACCCGGCCCTTCCTCTGCTACAATACCTGCTTTCTTTGCATAGGTGCAAAAAACTTCTATGTTCTTGTCTTTCTCGTTGCCGATGACATAGGAATAAGGCCCGTGAACAGCGATGTCCACAAATTTGTTCATCATTGCCTCAATGACACTGGCACGTGAAGTTGGCATATAAAAATTAATCTCTTTCCCCGTCACCTCTTTAAGGTATTTAAGCACGGGTTCGTATAGCGCCAAATCCTGCATTGTCTCCATCGCAGGAACGATGGAGAACGTTAAAGCCTTGGGATTATCACAATTTTGCGCGAAAACTGCTCCTCCTTGATAAAAGGCAACCAAAATTGTCACACAAATCACCAAAAAACCCAGATTAATCACACGTTTCTTCATAAGATTTCCTCCTTTCTTTTTTATGGACCGTTCTTCAATCTTGTCCTCAGCCCTTTGCCTCTCCTTCCCCAACAAAGCGTTTTATAAAACACCCGACTCAGCAGATTTTGTTAAATCGGATCATGCTGGTTTATTTTTGACGTTGAGTGCCCTGAGCAGTTTCCAAGAATTCTAAGGCAAAACGGCTACACGAATAGCTTCTCTGGAATGAGCCACCCTCATTGCCTCATTGATCTCATTTAAGGAAAACTTGTGTGTTACTAATTTATTAAACGGGAAAGTCCCTTTTGCTTGCTCCAGGAAATCGACCCCCCACTGGAGGTGTCTCGTATCATAATTATGGACCCCTCGAATGGTCAAACATCGGAACACAATATCAGAAATATCGTAAGAAAAGTTTGAATGAGGAAAAGTATTGCCATGTTCTACGTACCGTCCTCCTATCCTCAGACACTTCAAGCCAATGGGAACTACGTCTGGGACTGTAGCAGCCCCCATCGCCGCATCTACACCAAAGCCATTGGTTAAGTCCCGAACGGTCTGGACAATTTCTTCCTCTTTCATCCCTTTGATATTGATAGTATGGGTGGGTCCAAACGCTTTAATCGCCTCCAGTCGATGCTCGAGCAAATCCGTCACAATTATTTGAATACAACCATAGTGCTTCGCCAGAGCGGCTGCATAAAAGCCCAGGGCCCCGGCACCCTGAATCAGCACATTTTCAAAAGGTTTAATATCGATGGCTTCCCACCCTGCAATGACGGTGGCAAGGGCACAATTGGCCGGTGTGACCTCTTCGTTCGACAGAGTGTCAGGGCACTTAATCACGCAAGTACCGGGACCAATATAACAGTACTCAGCAAATCCACCGACAAAATGGGGGGGGGCGGCACAACTCTCATGGCCGTATTTTTTCAGGGATTGGCACTTCATCATGAGACCCTTTTCACGGCAGTAGTAGCACTTCCCACAACTGTCCATAATGGTCCACGTAATTCTATCTCCGACCTTGAGCGGGCGATTACCTGAGTCATGGGTCACTCCATCCCCAAGCTCTACGATTTTCCCCACGATTTCATGACCAAGAATCATAGGAACGGGGGCTCTTTTGCGTCCCAACCAAGCGAGGACATCCGAACCACAGATGGTACAGCAAATCACTCTTACTAAAATGGCTCCTTTCTCCACCTTCGGTAACGGAAATTCTTGAATTTCCAAATTTCCGTTTATTTTTGTCATGACTGCAGCCTTTCCTTTCCTATTCATTGAACCTCCTCACGGACGGCTTCCTTTCCAACTTTAGTTCAAAAGTCGACCTTCTCATCTTCCACGAGTCTCAGCCCATCAATCTCATACTCTTTATTCGCAACTTTATAAAAACTCCCTCTCGATCAATTCCGGAAGATCTGCTACGCTCGGGATGACATGGGTGTGCCAATACTTTCCCCAATCCGTCACCGGACGAGGGCCACTCAACACCCCGATGACTCCCCGACACCCTGCATTTCTTCCTTCCAACATGTCCGCAGGCGTATCCCCAATTTTAATCACCTCTTGAACACTCTGGATGTTAAGCTGCGTCATGGCATAAAAAATCATAAACGGCGCTGGCCTTCCGACCTCACCAGGAATATGTTCTACATCAACAGAGATATCCACTAACCCATTTCGAACCCACCCGAGCCCCTCCATGATCGCTTCCGTGATGAGCCGGTGAAATCCCGTATCGGTTGCCACCTTGATCCCGTGCTTGTGGCACCAGCGAAATGTCTCCGAAGCACCCGGAACCTCCTTGCACTGTTTCCGGTAATATTCCAGCATGATCTCCTGATACCGATCAAAGACCTTTTTAGCCCGTTCATATGTCTCGGAATCCTTGGTCTTCTCAAAATCCTCAATCTCGATCTTCTTGCCCATCTCCCTGGCAATCAGAAACTGATAGAGATGTATCTTGTTTGTCCCCATGTGATAAAGGATCTCTTCAGGGGTCGTTTTTAGATTAAACTCTTTTGCAGCTTCATACAGACAATCCCTCACGCCTGTATCGTCATAGACCGTTGTTCCAGAAAGATCAAACATCACCATACTAATTTTCCCCATGTTCAAACCCCCTTCACACTTTTTAAATATTCTAAACCCGAGTTAATCCTGTGAAGCTACTCACCTATTAAGGCAAAAATGACAAACCGCCCTCTCGTTTCTATACCGTACTAAATTTTAAATATAAGTCAAATTAATATTTTTTATCTTTTTGATAATTCATTTTTATAGGAAAATGTGGTAGATATAGGGAGGGATGAGATGTCGTTTCGTTGATCCGGAAATCCTCAGCTTGAGTCAAAAAAGGTCTTATGCATACTGGCGATTTCCAAATATTCCATAGTCGCTTAGGTCTCCAAGAACTAATGACATTGACTATTTTTATAAAGATAAATTATAAATTGCCAACGGAAGGTGAATAGGAGATGGATTTGAACCGACTTTGGGTATTTTATAATGTGGCGAAACATAAGAGTTTTTCTGTGGCTGCAGAAAAGTTATTCGTAACCCAACCCTTAATCAGCACGAAGGTCAAACAACTGGAATCTTCCTATAAAACGAGACTATTTGAGAGATTTGGCAGGAAAATTGAGATGACCCATGCCGGGAACATACTGTTCGAATATGCTGACAGGATATTTAATATCGTCAAAGAAGCAGACACCCACATGGAGGATATGAAAGGGATAGGTTTCGGGAACTTAAGGATTAGTGCGGGTTTAACTTTGGGTACGTACTATCTCCCCCCTCTGCTATCTGCCTTCACGAAGAACTACCCTAACATCGAAATTCACATGAAGGTTAAGAATAAAAAAGAAGTAATGGAAGACATCTTGTCATTCAAGGATGACCTCGGCTTTGTCGGCTATATGGAATCTAACGAAAAGCTTGTCATCACTCCTTTATGGGAAGAAGAATTGGTTCTAATCGTCTCCTCTTCCCATGAATTTGCGAAACGAAAAACGATTTCTCTCTCTAAATTGAACGGCCAACCATTTATTCTAAGGGAAAAAGGATCTGGAACCCGTGAGTTAGTAGAGGAAAAACTAAATAAAGAACGGATTTCGGTAAAAGTCGTTATGGAATTGGAAAGTCATGAAGCAATTATGCGAGCGGTAGAGGTTGGGCTCGGGATATGCATCATTCCCACGTGCGCGGTCAAGAGGGAGGCGGAGAGAGGACTATTTAAGGTGATTCGGCTAACCAAAGAAAGGATATTTCTGAAGTACTATATGATTTATCACAAGGATAAATATCTTTCGACCATTATCCAGAAATTCATTAAAATGGCCTTAGAACTCTCTGATCATCAATCTGATGGGAAGGATTAAATAATCTATTGACAATTCTTATTTTTTTGATTATAAGCTGTCTACATAGGTAGTTAGCTACAGACAGGAGGTTTCCCATCGAAGGCTGGACACTATTTTTTGTCGTGATCGTTGTGGGTTTAGCCCTCTTCTTCGATTACTCCAACGGTTTTCATGACGCCGCCAACGTCGTGGCGACGATTATTACAACGGGGGCTCTCACTCCGAGAAAGGCTCTTCTAATGGCCACCATCTGCGAGTTTATCGGGCCGTTCATTTTCGGCACGGCTGTGGCTCAAACCATTGGAAAAGGAATTATAGATGTCTCCACCCTCGACAATAAAGTGATTGCTTTCTCCATCAGCCTCGTCACTGCCGCCCTGGTCGGGGCCATTGTCTGGAATCTCATCACCTGGTTTTGGGGTTTTCCTTCCAGTTCCTCTCATGCCCTTGTCGGAGGGATGGTGGGGGCGGTATTGGTAGCCTATGGACCGGACAAGATATTATGGAAAGGGCTTGTTTACGTCGTCTCCGTATTGATCCTCTCTCCTATTTTGGGACTTTTCTTCGGCACACTCTTTCTTAGGGGCACACTCTATCTATCCCGAAATGCCACACCCAGAATAAACTATTTTTTCAACCGAATGCAGATTCCTTCTTCCATCGCCCTTTCCCTTAGCCATGGGGCCAATGACGCCCAAAAGTCAATGGGGTTGATTACGATGTCCCTGGTGATTCTGGGCATCTCCCCTACTTTTCATATTCCTTTTTGGGTGATTGCCAGTTGTTCCGCCGCTATTGCTCTGGGAACAGCCAGCGGAGGATGGCGAATCATTAAAACCCTCGGATCAAAGATCTATCGTCTGAGATCTGTCCACGCCTTCTGCGCCCAGACAGCCTCTGCCACAGTGATCTTAGGGGCTGCTCTGCTTGGAGGACCGGTCTCGACGACTCATGTGGTTTCATCAAGCATTATGGGGGTGGGAGCCGGACAGAGGATCTCAGCTGTCCGTTGGGGAGTGGCTAAGAATATCATTGTCGCCTGGTTCATCACCATTCCGGCATCGGCGGTGATGGCTGGATTGAGTTTCTTTCTGATTCGTATGATTCGTCCCAGTTTTTAATTGTCTGCCCCTCAACCCATCCATCCTCTTTTAGGGAAGGGAGAAAGGCGAGGAGGAAAGGAGAAAAAGATGGCATGGAAAATCTTCAAAATTAAAAAACCCTTTCCCAATGGTGAAACCCGGTTCTTTGACATACTCTCCCGCCAATCTTCGAAAACAGTGGAAGGGCTGGAGGCACTCTGGAATTTTGCCGAGAACGGAACCAAGGAAAATGCTAATCTCGTTCGGAATATTGAAAGAGAGGCAGACGAACTTCGAAGAATCCTCATCGAAGAACTGGACCAGACGTTTGTCACCCCCCTCGATCGTGAGGACATCTATGCCCTCTCCCGCGCGATTGACGACGTCGTGGACTATGCGAATACCACCGTTGACGAGATGGAGGTCTACGAAGTCAAGGGAGACGAACACATTAAGGAGATGGTCAACATCCTCCGAAAAGCGGCCAGGGAATTGAATGATGGCGTTAAAATCTTAAGAGACTACCCGAAGATCGCCTCGGAACATGCGGTCAAAGCAAAGTCTTATGAAAACCAGATGGAGAAGGCATACCATTTAGCTCTCGCCGACCTCTTCAAAGGAAGCGATACAGTTTACATGCTCAAGATGCGCGAGATCTATCGCCACCTGAGCAATGCTGCCGACCGCGGGGATGAGGCGGCCAACATCATCTCAAGCATCGTAATGAAGCATACATAAACCTCGCTAAAAAAGGGGTTCTCGCAATTAGGAGTTCAGGGGATCCGCTGGGGATATGGACAAATAAGTTAATGAAAACTTGACAAATGATTGAGAAAAGGCTCTGAACTCTAAATCCCCCATTCCCGATTTGTCATATCCCAAGGGCAAATCCTTCCTCATCCAAACCCTCTCCCATCTTACATACAAAGAGAAATTGATTTTCAAGAATGGCCTTGATGTGGAATCATTAGCCGGCGGTGTTGGCGAAGATTTCTGCAAAAAAGATCTTGATTGAAAGAATCGAAAAAAAGGAGATGTCCGATCTTTTCGCCTTTCTCTACTTCATCGGGTATATGGCCGAGCCGGGGAATCCGAAAGAAGGAAAAAAGGTGCTGGAGATCAAATCCTGTGGCAATTGCCATAATATTCAAGAAAGAAGCAAAGGGGATCCCAATCGCTGGGGTACATTTTTTGATCCCGTTCTGTGGGCTCAGATGATGTGGAACTACCGCCCTCAGATGGAGCGGGAAATGAACAAAAAGCGTCTTCCCAGCATCAAAATTCAAGGGATATGAGATGTCTGACCTGGTCGCATATATTCGAAGCTTCAGCCCAAAGCTTGAAAAGGCTTACCTTTCTCCAGGAGATCCTTCATCTGGTTCGGAATTGTTTATCCAGAAAGGATGTAGCCAGTGCCATGCCCCTAAGGGAGAAAGGAATTTGTCAAAGGATAAATATTCTTTCAGGACTTTGACTGAATTGTCCGGAGCGCTATCGAATCCCTCGCATGAAATATGGAGGGAATCCGTATCATCAATCATGGATGGATATTGAATCTTCCGAGAGTCATCCCTTAAAGCCCCTGAATATTCAAAGCCCGGAACCTCATGACCCCTAAGGTCGATTTCTTCGAGAAGTCAATAGTATCTTTGACATCGTTTGCCAGACAAAGCATTAATTTTTGCACCCATCTTCAATTTCTCGTGGACACCTATACGCTCACAGACGAAGAAACAATAAAGCAAAAGGAGGTTGGGCATTAATGCCCTACCTCCTGATATCCCTGGTGCCTAGGGCCGGAGTTGAACCGGCACGGGGTGGAAGCCCCGAGGGATTTTAAGTCCCTTGCGTCTACCAATTCCGCCACCCAGGCCTATCCGTCATCCCTTTTCCGTCATCCGCGCCTTACTAAAGTCATCATTATACTCTTTGACGAATTTTGTCAAGATATGTTAAAAATTAAAAATTGTAATGAAGGGCATCGAATATA
>Ga0187770_10000462_pt1 | contig 19843 bp, 18 predicted proteins | sample 0116_SJ02_MP02_2_FD_133154 | JGI IMG/M metagenome (GOLD analysis project Ga0187770, IMG submission 133154) | Tropical peat soil microbial communities from peatlands in Department of Meta, Colombia - 0116_SJ02_MP02_20_MG | ecosystem: Environmental > Terrestrial > Soil > Wetlands > Peat | place...
CTCCTTCGGCGAGAACCGCGCCACCGAGATTTCCGAGATTTCGCGTTCGCTCAAAGGCCTCGCCAAGGAGCTCAGAGTTCCGGTCATTGCGCTCTCCCAGCTGAACCGAACCGTGGAACAGCGCACGGACAAGCGCCCTGTCATGTCGGACCTGCGCGAATCGGGAGCCATCGAGCAAGACGCGGACGTCATCTTGTTCATTTATCGCGACGAGGTCTACAACCCGGACAGTCCGGACAAGGGCATCGCGGAGATCATTCTGGGCAAGCAGCGCAATGGACCGATCGGGCGCGTGCAGCTGCGCTTTGGCGGGGAGCACACGCGATTTGACAACCTCTCGCTCTCCAGCCCGGTGTTCTGATGATGGACGAAGCCCGCCCGGTCTTTGAGGAAACGAGCCCCCGCGCGGGAGGCGAAACGCGCCCGGTCCTGGAGCGGCCCGCGCCCAGTCTGTGGCGCACGCTGCTCATGCGATTGCGCTTTCGCGATCGCCGCTTCGTTCCCCTATTTAAGCTGCACGCGCAGCTGTGCGTGGGCGCCATCGATGCGCTGCTGCGGTTGCTGGCCGATCTGCGCGATCCGCACGGCATGGTGCGCGAGATCGAGGCGATGGAAAAGCGCGGCGACGCAATCGTCGATGATGTGCATGCGGTCCTGCGCCGCTCCTTGTTTCCGCCCCACCCGCGCGCCGCGATCGTTGACCTCATCAATCGCCTCGATGACGTTTTGGATCTGACCGAGGACGCCGCGCAGACGATTCATCTCTACCACGTGACGTCGATCACGCCCGAGGCGATCCGGTTGGCTCAGCTCGCCCTGCAAAGCGTTCGCGTAATCGAAACGGCAGTGGGCATGTTGGCGCAGCCGGGGCAGGGGCGGGAGGTTTTGAGCCTGTGCGCACGGATCGACGATCTGGAGGCGCAGGCCGACCATGTTCTGCGGGCCGCGATGTCGCGATTGTTCCGAGACGAACCTGACGCCCGCGAACTGATCAAGTTGCGCGCGGTCTACGAAGTCCTCGAAGGGCTGACTGACGTTTGCAAGGACGTCGCCGCCGAAATGGAGGCGATCGTGCTCGGCCACCTCGGGATTTGACGCGAGCGAGGCTCGCTAAAGAGCCTCCGCTGCGTAGTCGGCCAGGCGCGAGCGCTCGCCGCGCTGCAAGGACACATGCCCGGCGTGCGCCCATCCCTTGAACCGGTCGACCGCGAACGTCAGTCCCGAGCTGCCCTCGGTCAGGTACGGTGTATCGATCTGGGCGATGTTTCCCAGGCAAACCACCTTGGTGCCAGTGCCCGCGCGCGTGACCAGTGTCTTCATTTGCTTGGGACTGAGATTTTGCGCCTCGTCGATGATGAGGAACTTGTTAATGAAGGTTCGCCCCCGCATGAAGCTCATCGATTTGATGCGGATGCGCGTGCGAATCAGGTCATTGGTTGCCGCCCGTCCCCAGTCCCCACCGGCCTCATCGCTGCGGTTGAGCACCTCCAGGTTGTCCTCGAGCGCACCCATCCAAGGTGCCATTTTTTCTTCTTCCGTTCCGGGCAAAAAGCCGATGTCCTCTCCGACGGGCACGGTCGCGCGGGTGAATATGATTTCGGAAAAACGCTTCGTCTCGAAGGTTTGCGCCAGACCCGCCGCCAACGCAAGCAGTGTCTTGCCGGTTCCGGCTTGGCCGATGAGTGAGACGAAGTCGCACTCCGGATCGCACAGCAAGTTCAGCGCAAAACTCTGCTCGCGATTGCGCGCGGTGATTCCCCACACCGCGTTTTTGGCGTGCAGATAGTCGCGCACGACCCGCAGGACCGCCGTTTTTCCTCGAATTTCGCGCACCTGGGCATGAAACGGCGTGGCGTCTTCCAAGAAGACGAACTGATTGACGAGCAAGTCGGCCACGACGGGGCCGTGGATCCGGTAGTAGGTGGCCCCGGCCTGCTGCCACGACTCGACGCCTTTTGCATGACGGTCCCAGAATTTCGCGGGCAGCGCGTAGGTTCCCGTATAGAGGATGTCGGTATCCTCCAGAACCTTGTCGTTGAAATAGTCCTCGGCGCTGAGATCGAGCGCGCGCGCCTTCACGCGCATGTTGATGTCCTTCGACACCAGGACCACATCGCGCTCCGGGTACAGCTCTTTGAGCGCACGCACGACGCTCAGGATCTGGTTGTCCGCTTTGCCCGCGGGCAGGCTCGCCGGCAGTGCCGCTCCGATCGCCTGGGTCTGAAGAAACAGGCGCCCGGTGGCATCGACATGGCCCAGTGCCGACAGCGCGATGCCATCCTCGATCGGGGTCTTGCACGACGCCACCAGCGCATCGAGGGAACGGCTCGCCTGACGCGCATTGCGAGCCACTTCCGACATGCCCTTCTTGTGTCCGTCGAGTTCCTCGAGCGTCATCATCGGCAGAAACAGGTCATGCTCCTGGAAGCGGAAGAGGCACGTCGGGTCGTGCATCAGAACGTTGGTGTCGAGTACGAAAAGCCGCGCACGCTGCGGCGTGGCCTGGCGGCGGCTCCGACGGACCTCCTCGGGCGGCGGCCGCGTCTCGACGAGCGTCAGACGCTGGTCCGGCCCCATTTCCTTGGGCTTGCGCGCAGGGGGCTCCGGCGCGGGGCGCTCGAGCGCTCCTTGCCGCAGCGGCGCTGCGCTTGGGTTGCGGGAGGACGGGGTGATGAGGGTTGCGGGTTTGGTAGGTGCCTTGGGAAGGGGCATGCGCGGCTGAAGCTGTCTCAGGAGGGATCGTGGGAATGTCGTTTAAGCCAGTTGCTGCACGGTCTGAAGTACTTCGGCAACGTGACCCGGAACTTTGAGCCCGCGCCATTCGTGTCGCAGCACGCCCTGGGCGTCGATCACGAACGTGCTGCGCTCAATTCCGCGTACGGATTTTCCATACATCATTTTCTGTCGTATCACTCCAAAAAGAGAACACAGGGATTCCTCGGCGTCACTAATGAGCTCGAACGGCAGCTCATATTTGGCACGAAACCGCTCGTGGGAAGCCAGGGAATCGCGCGAGACGCCGACGATGCGTGCTCCGGTCGCGGCAAAAGCCGCGTCGGCCGCCGCAAAATCGCGCGACTCGCTGGTGCAGCCCGGTGTGTTGTCCTTCGGATAAAAATACAGGACCAAAGTCTTTCCGCGACAGCGCGACAGGCGAAATTCGCCGGCCGTCGACGCGGCGGAAAAATCCGGGACTTTTTTCCCCAACGCAAGCTTTTCTTGAGCCATGTCCCGATTGCACAAATCACGACGGCCCGTAGGCCAGAAACGCACCAACCACGCGCCGGCCCTCCGCCATGAGAATGTTAAAGGTCCTGCAGGCTGCTGCGGTGTCCATAACCTCAAAACCAACACCGGCGCGCGACAGTAACGCAGTCGTCTGGGGCGGCAAAAACCGCTGGGTCGCACCAGTGCCGACGAGCACAATCTCGGGATCGAGTTCGAGCACTGGCGCGAAGTGCTCCGCCCGCAATTTTTCGATGTCGGAAGCCTCCCAGGAGCGAATAGGTGCATCGGGCGCCACGATCAACGAACCCGTGTGTCGAACCCGGTTGACTTCGATGTAGCCCGCCCCGTAGGCCGTTACGGTATTGGAATTCGACGACGCCTGGACATGCAGCTTCAATCGTGCTCCGAGCGCCGCGCCGCGGACGAGTCCCCGCGGTTGCACGGCGCAGATCAGGTAAATTATGCAACTAAATCGCGCTGCCGGCAGCCGACCCCTGCAAAATGCTCGATTTTCGGGTTCGGTTCGCCGGCCCGTTTTTGCCTTTCGCTCGTCGCGGGGACTTGATGATTCACCCAATGCCAGAATTTTCGCGCCTGCAGCGGCTGCCACCGTACGTTTTCAACATTACAGGCGAATTGAAGATGGCGGCGCGCCGCCGGGGTGAAGATATCGTCGATATGAGCATGGGTAACCCCGATGGCGCCACTCCCGCGCACATCGTGCAGAAATTGGTCGAGTGCGTGCAGCGGCCCAACACGCACGGCTATTCCGTCTCCAAGGGAATTCCGCGGCTGCGCGGTGCGATCTGCAATTGGTATCGGGATCGCTACGCGGTGGATTTTGATCCCGAATCCGAGGCGATCGTCACGATCGGCTCCAAGGAGGGTTTGGCCCACTTGATGCTTGCGACCCTGGACCGGGGCGACACCGTATTGGTGCCCAACCCCAGCTATCCCATCCATATCTACGGAGCAATCATCGCGGGGGCCGACATCCGCTCCGTCAAAATGGTGCCCGGCGTGGACTTCTTCGGCGAATTGGAACGGGCGATCCGCGAGTCCCTTCCCAAACCGCGCATGATCGTCATCGGTTTCCCCAGCAATCCGACCGCCCAGTGCGTCGACCTGGAGTTTTTCGGCCGCGTCGTCGCGCTGGCCAGAGAGCACGCGATCTTCGTGGTCCACGATCTGGCGTACGCCGATATCGTGTTTGACGGGGTTCGCGCGCCCTCCATCATGCAAATTCCGGGAGCGCGCGAGGTGGCCGTCGAGTTCTTCACGTTGAGCAAGAGCTACAACATGGCAGGTTGGCGCATCGGCTTTATGGTTGGCAACCGCGACCTCGTAGCAGCGCTCGCACGCATCAAGAGTTATCACGATTACGGCACTTTCACGCCGGTGCAGGTCGCTTCCATCGCCGCCTTGGAGGGACCGCAGGACTGCGTACGCGAGATCGCCGAGCAGTACCGGCGCCGTCGCGACGTGCTGCTCCGGGGTCTGCACGATATGGGATGGATGGTCGAGGTTCCGCGCGCATCGATGTACGTCTGGGCCCAGATCCCTACGCCTTTTGCGAACATGGGTTCGCTCGAGTTTTCCAAGAAGCTTCTCAAAGAGGCAAAGGTCGCGGTCTCGCCGGGAATCGGCTTTGGCGAGTACGGCGACACGCACGTGCGCTTTGCCCTGATTGAAAACGAACTGCGCATCCGCCAGGCGGTGCGCGGAATACGGGAGATGTTTCGCCGCGACGGGGTGGCAGTCAAGGCGGCTTAGTGAACGCGGGGATGATCTCCCCGAAAAAGATCCAATGAAACCAATCCGAGTTGGCTTACTGGGCCTGGGCACCGTCGGCCGGGGAACTTTCAACGTCTTGAGGCGCAACCAGGAGGTGATCCGGCGGCGCGCGGGGCGCGGAATCGAAGTCGCCATGATCGGCGTGCGCGACGTCGCGCGTGCGCGCGCCCAGATCGCCGATGCGGTCCCGGTTACGGATCGACTCCAGGACATCGTGCGCCACCCCGACATCGACATCGTGGTCGAACTCATCGGCGGATACCAACCCGCGCGGGAACTCGCCCTCGATGCCATCGCCCACGACAAACACCTCGTGACGGCCAACAAAGCACTGCTGGCCGTGCACGGCAACGAGATATTCGACGCTGCGCGCCAAATGGGAGTGATGGTTGCGTTTGAGGCCGCCGTGGGCGGAGGCATTCCCATCATCAAGGCACTGCGCGAGGGCCTCACGGGCAATCGCATCGAGTGGATTGCCGGAATCATCAACGGCACGAGCAATTTCATTTTGTCGCGCATGCGTGACACGGGGGCAACGTTTGAGGCAGCCCTCAAGCAGGCGCAAGAACTGGGATACGCGGAGGCCGACCCGAGTTTTGACATCAACGGGACCGACGCCGCCCACAAGATTTCGATCCTGGCGGCAATCGCTTTTGGCGTTCCCATTCGCTTTGACGCGGCTCATGTCGAGGGCATCGCCAGCCTTGCGGCTGCCGACATCCGCTACGCGGAGCAACTGGGCTATCGGATCAAGCTGCTCGGGATCACCCGCCTGACTCCCGCCGGGGTGGAACTGCGCGTGCATCCCACCCTGGTGCCGATGCAGCGGCTACTGGCCAATGTGGAAGGCGCGATGAACGCGGTTCTGGTAAAGGGCGACGCCGTTGGAACCACCATGTACTACGGCCCGGGTGCCGGATCGGAACCGACCGCCTCGGCGGTGGTAGCCGATCTGGTCGACGTGACCCGCATGCATACGGCCGACCCCGACGACCGGGTCCCGCACCTGGCCTTTCAGGCCGACTCTCTGGTGCAGCTGCCGTGGCTTTCCATCGAAGAAACCGTGACTTCGTACTATTTCCGCATGCGCGTTGCCGATCAGCCGGGCGTCTTGGCCGACATTGCGCGCATTCTCGCCGAAGGGCGCATCTCGATCGATGCGCTGTTTCAGCGCGAACCCGGCGAAGGGGAAAACCAGACGGACATCATCATGTTGACCCACGAAGCGCTGGAGCGCGACGTTAACGTGGCGCTGCAGCGCATCGAGGCGCTTGAAACGGTCCTCGCGCCGGTGATCCGAATACGCCAAGAATCGCTCGCGTAAGGAGCCGGGCTGCAATGCAATACCTATCGACCCGCGGAAACATGCCTCCGTCCCGCTTTCGGGACGTGCTGCTCGAGGGACTGGCGCCGGACGGCGGACTGGTCACACCGTCGCATTACCCTCGCGTGGAATCGCGCCTGGCACGCTGGCGCGGTCTGCCGTACGCGCAACTCGCATTCGAACTCCTGTCGTTGTACGCCGACGATTACGAGGCCTCGCAATTGGAGCGCATGGTGCGCGCCACTTACACCCCGGCGATCTTTGGCAACGAGCAGATCACGCCCGTGGTCGAGCTCGAAGCGGGAATGCATCTGCTGCAGCTCTCCAACGGGCCGACCTTGGCCTTCAAGGACATCGCAATGCAACTGCTGGGCGTCTTGTTCGAGGAGGAACTGGCCCAGCGCGGAGAAAACCTCAATATTCTGGGGGCGACTTCCGGAGACACCGGGTCGGCGGCAGAAGTGGCATTGCGCGGCAGGCAGCGCATGCGCGTGTTCATGCTCTCCCCGTACGGGCGCATGAGCGCCTTTCAGCGAGCGCAGATGTATTCGCTCCAGGACGAGAACATCTTCAACATCGCAGTGGACGGCAGTTTTGACGATTGCCAGGACCTGGTCAAAGCGATTGGGTCGGACCTCGCCTTCAAGCGCGAGCACCATCTCGGAGCGGTCAATTCCATCAACTGGGCACGCGTCGTGGCGCAGGTGGTTTACTACTTTCGCGCGTACTTCGCCGTCACGAAGGATGACTCTGCGGAGGTCGATTTTTGCGTTCCATCGGGCAATTTCGGCAACGTGCTGGCCGGCTGGATTGCGCGCCAGATGGGCCTGCGCATCGGCCGACTCGTGGTGGCGACCAACGAAAACGACGTGCTGGACGAATTTTTCCGCACGGGGCGCTATCGGGTGCGCCGGGGAGCCGAGACGCACGTGACCAGCAGTCCGTCGATGGACATTTCCAAGGCGTCGAACTTCGAGCGTTTCATTTTCGATATCGTTGGTCGCGACGCGGCGGCGCTGCGCGAATTGTGGTGGGCGATCGACACGCAGGGCTGGTTCGATCTGAAGCAGACTCCGTTCTGGAACGCGGTTCTCGCCAGCGGTTTTTCTTCCGGGCGCAGCTCGCACGCCGATCGCCTGGCGACGATTCGTCATCAATTTCGACGCGACGATCGGATACTGGATCCGCATACCGCCGACGGAGTCAAGGTGGCCCGCGAGCATCTTCGCCCCGGCATCCCGATGGTGTGCCTTGAAACCGCTCAAGCAGCAAAATTCGCGCAAACCATCTATGAAGCGATTGGGCGCGAACCGTCTCGGCCCGCGGAATTGCTCGGCATCGAGGAGCTGCCCCAGCGCTTTGAGCGCTTGCCCCCCGACGCCGAGCCGTTGCGCCGGTTCCTGCTGGCCCATGTGTTGTAAGGCAGGGCCGCCTCGGGCATCGCGCGGGCCGGGGCACTGCCACGAGAGCCGCTCTTGAAGGCAATCGGATTTGTCGGCAGCTCGGGCGCCGGAAAAACGACGCTGATCGAGCGTCTCATCGAGCGATTTTGCCGCGCCGGACTGCGCGTTGCCGCGGTCAAACATGCGCACCACGGTTTTGATATCGACCGGCCCGGAAAGGATTCCTACCGGTTTCGCAGCGCGGGTGCCAGCCAGGTTTTGATCGGCTCCGGGCAGCGCTGGGCACTGTTGAGCGAAGAGGATCCAGCCCATGCCCCGGGGCAAGACGACGAGCTCACCCGGCAGCTTGCGCGTCTGGCTCCCTGCGACCTCGTTTTGATCGAAGGCTATCGCGGACAAGGGGGCGTGCCATTCATCGAAGTGCGGCGAAGCGCGACCGAAGGCGGCCGCAGTCAGAAGGCGGCCGAGCAGACGGTCACACCCATGCTTGCCCCCGGGGCAATCGCAGTTGTGACGGACCGGCCGCCGGAGCCCGGACCGATACAATTGCCGGTGCCCATACTTGACGTAAACGACGTCGAGGCAATTGCCCGATTCATCGCCGAGCGATTTGAGGTGCCGTTGTGTTAACCATCGACGAGGCCCTGCAGCGAATGCTTGCGGCGGCGCGGCCGCTAACCGGCGCCGAGGAGGTGCCCACACAAGATGCGGCGGGGCGCGTGCTGGCGCAGGCCGTGGTCGCGCTCGTGGATGTGCCGCCACTGGACAATGCCCAGATGGACGGCTACGCGGTGCGCTGTCGCGACATCGCGAAGATCCCCGCGACGCTGCCCGTTCGTTTGCGCGTGACGGCCGGACAGAGTCCGGAGCCGCTGCCGGCGGCTGCGGCAGCGCGCATTTTCACGGGCGCGCCCATACCCGAGGGCAGCGATGCGGTCGTGATGCAGGAGGCCACGCGCGCCGAGGCCGACGGTGTCGTGGTGCTCGAAGCGCCGCAGCCAGGCCAATGGATCCGTCGCGCGGGCAGCGACTTTGCCCGCGGCGCAGCCGCCCTATCGGCGGGGCAAGCGCTGCGGGCGCAGCACCTCGGGATCGCCGCTTCGGTAGGCGTTGCGCGTCTTAGCGTGGTTCGGCGGCCGCGGGTCGCACTTTTTTGCACGGGTGATGAACTGGCGATGCCCGGTACGCAGGCGGCTCCGGGGCGCATCTACAACTCGAATCGGTTTGTCCTGAAGGGGCTGCTCGAGTCCCTTGGTTGCTCCGTGCGGGATCTGGGGATCGTGCCGGACTCGCTGGAGGCAACTTGCGAGGCGCTGGCCAGCGCGGCCGCCGACGCGGATCTGATTCTGAGTTCCGGCGGCGTCTCGGTGGGCGAGGAAGACCACGTCAAGGCGGCCCTGGCCACGTTAGGGGAATTGCAGCTTTGGCAAATTGCCATGAAGCCCGGCAAGCCCCTGGCATTCGGCCACGCACGCGGAGTTCCCTTTATCGGGCTGCCGGGCAATCCGGTGTCGAGCTTTGTGACGTTTGTCTTGCTCGTTCGCCCGTATTTGCTGCGCTGCCTTGGCGTGCGCGACGTAACTCCGAAGGCCGTTGCGCTACCGGCGGACTTCGCCTATACGGCCGACCGGGCGCGCCGCGAGTTCGTGCGCGCGCGCCTCAATGGCTCCGGAGGTTTGGATCTGTTCCCCAACCAGAACGCCTCGCTGCTAAGCTCGGTCGCCTGGGCAGACGGACTCGTCGACCTGGCGGCCGCTTCGGTGGTCGAGCGCGGACAGCGCGTACGTTTTCTGTCCTTCGCGGAACTGACGGGGCCCGCCTGACGTCGCACCCCGAGAGATGATTTGGGTCCAGCGCGGCCCACGGAATCTGCGCCACGCAACCCCGAGGCATTTAAAAGGCTATGCGATTGACGATTTTGTATTTTGCGCGCATGCGCGAGGCGGTAGGGCGGACGCGCGAAACGGTTGAACCACCGCCTGGTGTCGCGAGCGTGGGAGAGCTGCGTACGTGGATGATCTCGCGCGGCGAACCTTGGGCGAGCGCCTTTGCGCAAGTGCAACCGCTTCGCACTGCGCTCGACCTCGTGGTGAGCGCAGATGAGGCAATGCTCCACGACGGTGCCGAGGTGGCATATTTTCCGCCGGTGACCGGCGGATGAGCGCCGCAGTGCGATGGGCCCGGGGGCGCGGCTCCAAGGAGGCGAAACCAACGTGACGCAACGGTGGCAAATCAGCGTTCAGACGCAGGATTTTGACCCTGGTGCAGAAATCGAGGCCTTGCGCGGTGCTGCAAACGGCGCAATCGTCAGTTTTGTCGGCGTTGCGCGTGACTCGAGCGACGGGTTCCCGGTGCAGCGGATCACCCTGGAGCACTACGCGGCGATGACGCAGCGGTGCCTGGAGGAAATAGTGCGCCAGGCGCACGCGCGCTGGAGCCTCAACGGGGTGCGCCTGATTCACCGCTATGGCGAGCTGCGGCCCGGGGATCGGATCGTGCTCGTGGCAACCGCGAGCGTGCATCGTGAACACGCGTTCGACGGCTGTCGCTTCATCATCGACTATTTGAAGACGCAGGCGCCGTTTTGGAAGCAAGAATCCGGAAGCCAGGGTTCGCGCTGGGTCGAGGCGCGCGCCAGCGACGAAAATGCTGTCCGAAACTGGATGGGCGCCCCGGATCGCGTCAAAGACCGGCAATGAAGGATCCGCCTGGCGTCGTGCCCCTCGCAAGTCGCTCGGGCGCCAAGGTCCGATGGCCGGGGCTCGAAGGAGTATGCGGCTGATTTGGGCCTGAGGGTGGCAGGCGCCTGCCCAGGCTTGAAATCCAGGCCGACGCCCCCAACCTTGGCGCCAACAGGGTTGCTCGCCCAGGAGCTGCCATCGCAGCTTTGACGGCCACAACGGTGATTCGCAGGCAACGACACGGACTCTCATGCGCCAAGACAAACTGACCACGCGCTTTCAGGAAGCCCTCGCCGACGCGCAGTCGATTGCGGTGGGCAACGACCAGCAGTACATCGAGCCGCTGCACGTGCTCGCGGCCATGCTGCGCCAGGACGACGGCTCGGCACGCTCTCTGCTTCAGCGGGCGGGCGTCGCCGTGGGTCCGCTCGGGTCGGCCGTGGAGTCGGCGCTAAAGCGTCTGCCGCAAGTGCAGGGCACGGACGGGCAGGTCCAGATCGGCCGCGAATTGGTGGGAGTGCTCAACCAGACGGAGAAGGAAGCCCAGAAACGGGGGGACGCTTACATCGCCAGCGAACTGTTCGTCTTGGCGCTGATCGACGACAAGGGCGAAGCCGGCCGTCTGTTGCGCGAGCACGGTGCCAATCGCCGGTCGCTCGAAGCCGCGATCGAAGCGGTACGAGGCGGCGCCAACGTCGGATCGGCCGAGGCGGAGGGACAGCGTGAGGCACTGAAGAAATACACGATCGATCTGACCGAACGCGCGCGCATGGGCAAGCTCGATCCAGTCATCGGGCGCGATGACGAGATCCGTCGCTCGATCCAGATTCTTCAGCGTCGAACCAAGAACAACCCCGTTCTGATCGGCGAACCCGGTGTAGGCAAGACCGCCATCGTCGAAGGGCTTGCGCAGCGCATCGTCAACGGCGAAGTGCCCGAGACGCTCAAGGACAAGCGCGTTTTGACGCTGGATCTGGCTGCCCTGCTCGCGGGCGCTAAGTATCGGGGCGAGTTCGAGGAACGCCTCAAGGCGGTGCTCAAGGAGATCGCCGCCGATCAAGGCAAGACCATCGTGTTCATCGACGAGATCCACACCATGGTCGGTGCGGGCAAGGCAGAGGGGGCCATCGATGCGGGCAATATGCTCAAGCCCGCGCTTGCGCGCGGCGAGCTGCACTGCATCGGCGCCACGACGCTCGACGAATACCGCAAGTACATCGAGAAGGACGCCGCTCTGGAGCGACGCTTCCAGAAGATCATTGTGGGCGAGCCCTCGGTGGAGTCCACCATCGCGATCCTGCGCGGACTACAGGAGCGCTACGAGCTGCACCATGGCGTCGAAATCACGGATCCGGCGATCGTGGCGGCAGCCGAACTGTCCCATCGCTACATCACCGACCGCTACTTGCCCGATAAGGCAATCGACCTCATCGACGAGGCGGCCGCGCGCATCAAAATGGAGATCGACTCCAAGCCCGAGTCGATGGATCGGCTCGACCGACGTCTGATTCAGCTCAAGATCGAGCGCGAGGCCGTTAAGAAGGAAAGCGACGAGGCCTCGCGCAAGCGGCTGCAACTCATCGAGGAAGAAATAACCAGTCTGGAGCGCGAGTACGCGGATCTGGACGAAGAGCTACGTGCGGAAAAGGCGGCCGTGCAGGGGGCCGCCAACATCAAGGCCGAGATTGACCGGTTGCGCGCGAAGATGGCCGATTTGCAGCGCACCGGGCAGTTCGACAAGCTCGCGGAAATCCAGTACGGGAAGCTGCCGCAGCTGGAGCGGCAACTGAAGACGGCCGAGTCCTCAGGCAACAAGCGGCAGTTCAAGCTGCTGCGCAAGGAAGTCGGCGCCGAGGAGATTGCCGAACTCGTGTCCCGGGCCACGGGCATTCCTGTGGCAAAGATGATGCAAGGAGAACGCGAGAAACTGCTCCATATGGAGGAGCGTCTGCGCCAGCGTGTGGTCGGTCAGGATGAGGCGGTGCGTCTGGTGTCCGACGCGATTCGGCGCTCGCGCGCGGGGCTGGCCGATCCGAATCGACCTTACGGCTCGTTTTTGTTTCTCGGGCCCACCGGGGTCGGCAAAACGGAGTTGTGCAAGGCGCTTGCCGAATTCTTGTTCGACAGCGAGGAGCATCTGATTCGCATCGACATGTCCGAGTACATGGAGAAGCACTCTGTGGCCCGATTGATCGGGGCCCCGCCGGGGTACGTAGGTTACGAGGAAGGCGGGCAGCTCACCGAGCTCGTGCGACGCAAGCCCTACTGTGTGATCTTGCTCGACGAAGTGGAAAAGGCGCATGCGGACGTCTTCGGCGTACTTTTACAGGTGCTCGACGACGGGCGCCTGACTGACGGTCAGGGGCGAACGGTCGACTTCCGCAACACCGTGATCGTCATGACGTCGAACCTGGGTTCGCACGAGATCCAGCGTCTGAGCGGGCAGGACCCGGACCTGATCCGCGAAGCGGTGATGGGCGAGGTGCGTTCGCACTTCCGCCCCGAGTTCATCAATCGAATCGATGAGATCGTGGTGTTTGCCGCGCTCGATCGGGCCCGCATTGCGGAGATCGCCCGCATCCAGCTGCGGCGCCTCGAAGCGCGGCTCGCCGCCCAAGAGATGAAGCTTGTGGTCAGCGACAACGCCCTGGCGGAAATCGCCAAGGTGGGGTTCGACCCGCTCTACGGAGCCCGTCCACTGAAGCGCGCGATCCAGCAACAGATCGAAAATCCGCTGGCCCAGCGCCTGCTGGAAGGAAAGATCGGCCCCAAAGACGTGGTGCCCGTCGATTTTCGCGACGGAACGTTTACCTTCGAGAGAACGGTGCACTAAGCTCGAGGTCGAGGACCGAGAGCCCGGCACGGCAGCGCCCGGGCTCCTGCGTTTAGTGCAGCGGGCTCGCCGGTTGCTCCGCGCCTTCGTCGGGCGGCTCCGTGTGCACGGAGTGCCCCGAGGGGTTCGGGAACACCGGCGCGCCGCAGTCATCGCAGTACTCGAGCGGAAAGCGGTGCGAGTGCGCAACGATCCGGGTCACCCCAAGGCGCTTGATCGCCGCCTCGATGTCCTCCAGGGTGCGCTCCTCGTCGTCGCCCAGCAGCGGCCAGACCACGCCTTCGATGACCACGTCGTCATCTGCGATGCGCGAAATGCCGATTCGGATTTCCGTGGTGGGTTGGTTGCGTTTTTCTTCGTACACGGCCATCGTCGCTTGCAGCGACGACGGCATCAGGTCGTAGGACAGCTTCAAGAACGAGACCGCCGCCTCCAGCGAGAACTCGCGCAGGTCCCGATCGCCCAGGCGCAATGCGGCGTGAAACGCATTGGGGCCGAGAACTCGAAAGCGGCATCCCGTCATGACGGGGGTGAGCACGCCGGCCAGCTGTTCGCGAAATGCCTCGACCGCGGCCGTCTTCGCGTCGGGGTCTACTCCCGTTTGCTGCCAGTGGTACAGGGGGGCACCCTGCGGCACGACGACAGCGACGAGCAGATAGCGCGAATCGGCGAGCATCGCAACGGGTTCGCGCAAACTCTTGGGGTCGATCTTCAGGCGCCCGTCCTGCGCCGCGCAGCCAAACAGCGCTTCGGCCATGTCACGCACCTCGCCGAAGGATTCGGGCAGCTGGTCGATGGAATACAGCGTGTCGGCAACTGCGCAGCGTGCGCCGCGAGCCGCGAGCTGCGCTCCGACCTGCACCGCGATATTGTCGACCATTGAGGGACTCAAAGCCAAGGTCGGGAGCTTGTAGCGCGACCACGCCAAAATCGGCAGCGCGAGCAGCAGACCGTCGTGCACGCGTCCGTCGATCTCCAGCGTGCTGCTCTCGGCGCACGACTCGGCCAGATCGGCAAGATCGTCGTACGCGCGGGGATTGCTGCCCGAGAGCTCATCGAGGGCCGCATCGATCGCGTCCTCGAACCCGCGCGCCAGGCGGTCGTTGATCAGCTCGACGAGCCGACGCTCCCAGAGCTGATCCTCCAAGCGGCTGCCCGATTCGGCCAAGCGACGCGCGAGCTTCGCCAAAGTCTCGGCGTCAGCGTGGTGCCGCGCCCGCGAGATATAGCGCGATCGTCGCATGGGTGAGGTCCTGTCGTCTCGGCAAAGGAGCTTATTATCGCACCATGCACGATGTCATTCAGGACGCGCCCAAGGCGCAACCCTGGCGCAGTGACGCGCGGGCCGCGGCGCTGGTGGGCTTCGCGCATTTGACGTCTCATTTCTTTCAGATGTTGCTGCCCCCGATATATCCGTGGCTGATGAAGGACTTTGGCATCGGTTTCACGGAGGCCGGTTTCTTGGCCACCGTCTTTTTTGTCACCAGCAGTAGCGGCCAGGCGCTTGCGGGCTTTGCCGTGGATCGGATCGGCGCATTTCGCGTGCTGCTCGCCGGCATCGGCTTTCTCGTGGCCGCCGGTGTAGTGCTCGGGTTTAGCCATTCGTACGCCGGAGTGCTCGTGACCGCGGCACTGGCGGGCAGCGGCAATGCGATGTTTCATCCGGCGGACTTCACAATTCTTAACCACCGCGTTTCTTCGGCGCGTCTGGGCCACGCCTTTGCGATGCATTCGCTTTCGGGCAATCTGGGTTGGGTTGCGGGCGCTTCGTTTATGGGAGGCGTGGCGGCCTTCGCGGGCTGGCACGTGGCCGGATTTGGCGCGGCGGCAATCGCGTTGGGTTCGCTGCTGTTTATGTTCACCCAGCGCAACTCTCTGGCGGGAACGCTCTCGGCGCGGCACACGGGCCCGACACCGGGCGAGCACAGCGCACGGCACGCGGGACAGTTTGCCTTTCTGCGCTCCGGCACCGTGTGGTTGTGCTTCGGATTTTTCTTCCTCTCGGTAGGCGCGGGCGGAATCCTGCAAAACTTCGCTCCAGCGATCCTGGCAAACGTGTACTCGGTGAGCTTGGCGTTGGGCACGATGAGCTTAAGCGCGTATTTGCTTGGCGGTGGGGTGGGAACCGTGCTCGGGGGATTTTTCGCCGGCCGGGAGCCGCGCAGCGAATTGGTCATTGCGAGCGCCTTGTGCTTGGCGGCGGCCGTGTCCCTTGTGCTCGCAACCGGAGCGGTGCCTACGCAGGCGTTGCTGGCGGCCGTGTTTGTGCTCGGATGCGGATCCGGGACCGCGGGTCCGAGCCGCGATCTGCTCGTGCGGCACGCAGCAACGTCGCGCTTTGGCGCGACTTCCTTCGGTCGCGTCTACGGTTTCGTGTACTCGGGCCTCGATGGCGGCTTGGCCGTCGCGCCGCTGCTCGTGGGGCGTTTGCTTGACCACGGCTGGTTCCGATCGGGACTGATTTGCATCGCCGCGTTGCAGATCAGCGCGGTCTTCGTGGCCCTGCGCGTGAGCCGGCGCACCCCGGCTTCCACATAGTGGCAGCCATTTCGGCTTGCGAAATAACCATGTCGCGAAGCAAAAAAATCGATTCCGTCTTAGAGAATTTTGTTTCGAAATGCGAAACGAAAAATTTAACCATTTGATTATTAATGTAGAAAAATTGTGTCTTATATAAGATATTGATCTTGCTGCAACGCGGGCACGACCGTAGCATGCTCAGCGTTGCTTCGGGTCGTTGGGGCGGTCTGGGGCGAAATCGGGTCCGCCCTGAGGTTCGGGAGCAATGCTTTGAAAGCCCCTGACGCAAACCGCTGGAGATGTCATGACCGCTCGCAAGCTCGAGGCACAACGACTGCAAAAGGACTGGGCTGAAAATCCCCGTTGGAAAGGAATTCGCCGCAGCTACTCGGCTGAGGACGTAGTGCGACTGCGCGGCTCGGTGGCGATTGAACACACCCTTGCCCGGCGTGGCGCCGAGCGTTTGTGGGCGTCGCTGCACGAGCGACCCTTCGTGAGCGCGCTGGGCGCTCTCACCGGCAACCAAGCCATGCAGCAGGTGCGTGCCGGACTCCAATCGATTTACCTCTCGGGCTGGCAAGTCGCAGGCGACGCCAATACGGCCTCGACGATGTACCCCGACCAATCCTTGTACCCGGTGAACTCCGTGCCTACCGTGGTGCGCGCGATCAACAATGCCTTGGCTCGCTGCGATCAGATCCAATGGATGGAAGGCAAGCAGCCCGGCGCGCCCGATTACGTCGATTACTTCGCGCCCATCGTCGCCGACGCCGAAGCGGGTTTCGGCGGCGTGCTCAATGCCTTTGAACTGATGAAAGCCATGATCGATGCGGGTGCGGCGGGCGTGCACTTTGAAGACCAGCTCGCATCGGTGAAGAAATGCGGTCATATGGGCGGCAAGGTACTCGTGCCCACGCGCGAGGCGGTGGACAAACTCTGCGCCGCCCGACTCGCGGCCGACGTCATGGCGGTGCCCACGATCCTGATCGCGCGCACCGATGCCGAAGCCGCCGACCTACTGACTTCCGACGTCGACGAAAACGACCGGCCGTTTCTCACCGGAGAGCGCACGGTCGAAGGCTTTTATCGCACACGCCCCGGTTTGCAGCAGGCCGTCTCGCGGGGCGTGGCCTATGCGCCGTACGCCGACTTGGTCTGGTGTGAAACCGGCAAACCCGACCTCGCGTACGCGCGCGCGTTTGCCGAAGCGTTGCATCGGCAGTTCCCGGGCAAGATGCTTGCGTATAACTGCTCGCCGTCGTTTAACTGGAAGAAAAATCTCGACGACGCGACCATCGCCAAGTTCCAACGGGAGCTCGCGTCGATGGGCTACAAGTACCAGTTCATCACGCTCGCGGGATTTCACAGTCTGAATTACTCGATGTTCAACCTGGCGTACGGATACGCGCGCAATCACATGAGTGCGTTTATCGAGCTGCAAGAAGCGGAGTTCGCGGCCGCCGAACGCGGCTTTACTGCCGTTAAGCACCAGCGCGAGGTCGGAACCGGATATTTCGATGCCGTGACACAAACCATACAGCAGGGTCAGTCCTCCACGACCGCCTTGCACGGCTCCACGGAGGACGAACAGTTTTTGAGCACTAAGTCCGATCGCAAAGCCGCATTAGCGATCACGCGGCTTTGCGTCGCTGGCAGCGCGCACCCTCCCGCGCGCGCGGTACGTTGCGACAAAGCAACGACACAGTTGCGGCGCGACTTGTGCACAAGCCGCGCGGCTCCTATGCTCGCGCGCTCTCGTCCGATCGAGTTTGGAAGCGAGGCGGGGAGGAGGGGCCAAGGTGCAAGCATGGCCCGAACAACTACATCAACGATCCTAAGAAGAAGAATTGGGCCGCCTTTGCGCGGCCGATTTTTTTGCGTCTTCCCATTGGCATCGCAGGGGGGTCGCAATGAAGCAGTTCGACGGTATCGCTTTCGAGGAGCCCGCCGACAGTGCGCTCGAGGCCGTGCTCGCGCCGCAGGCTCTGAGGCTCTTGGCCAAACTGCATCGCGAGTTCGAACCGCGCAGGCAAGAGCTGTTGGCCAAGCGCGCGCAACGCGCGCGCAGTATCGACCAGGGAGAAAGACCGGAGTTTCTCTCCGCGACGGCCGAGCTCCGGGCTTCGGCCTGGAGCATTGCCGCGCTTCCGGCCGATCTGCAGCGTCGTCGGGTGGAGATCACCGGGCCGACCGATCGCAAGATGATCATCAACGCGCTCAATTCGGGCGCGGACGCGTACATGGCGGATTTTGAGGACAGCAACACGCCGACGTGGCGCAATCTGCTCGAAGGACAGCGCAATTTAATGGACGCTGTTCGCAGACGCATCGACTACCGCGCTCCCGATGGGCGCCAATACCACCTCAACGAGCGCACCGCCACGCTCATGGTTCGTCCCCGAGGCTGGCACTTGGATGAGAAGCACGTGCACGTTGACGGCAAGCGGGTCAGCGGCGCGCTCTTCGATTTTGCGTTGTTCATGTTCCACAACGCGGCCGAACTCGTGGCCCGGGGTAGCGGCCCGTATTTTTACCTCCCGAAGCTCGAGTCGCACCTCGAAGCACGACTGTGGAACGATGTGTTTGTCCTAGCGCAGCGTGAGCTCGGAATTGCTCGGGGCACAGTCAAGGCCACGGTGCTCATCGAGACCATACTGGCCGCCTTCGAGATGGACGAGATCCTCTACGAGCTGCGTGAACACTCGGCAGGTTTGAACGCGGGGCGCTGGGACTACATATTTTCTTGCATCAAGAAATTCCGCGCCGATCGGGATTTTTGTCTTGCGGACCGCTCGCTGGTCACCATGACCGCGCCATTTCTACGCTCCTATGCCTTGTTGCTGCTCAAGACCTGCCACCGCCGCGGTGCGCCGGCCATTGGCGGCATGAGCGCGCTCATCCCGATTCGCAACGATGCCGCGGCAAACGAGCGCGCGCTCGCCGGCGTGCGCGCCGACAAATCGCGCGAAGCCACGGACGGCTACGACGGCGCCTGGGTTGCGCATCCCGCGCTCGTTGCCGTTGCGATGGCGGAGTTCGTCAAGGTCCTCGGCGATGAGCCCAATCAGCTGCAGCGCCAACGCGACGACGTGCAAGTCTCGGCACAAGATCTGCTCGCCTTTGCCCCGCAAGGTCCGATCACCGAGGCCGGCGTGCGCACGAACATTCACGTGAGCGTGCATTACCTGGGCTCCTGGCTGGCCGGCAACGGCTGCGTACCCATCCACAATCTGATGGAAGACGCGGCGACTGCGGAGATCTCCCGCGCCCAGCTCTGGCAGTGGATCCACTCGCCCAAGGGCGTGCTGCAAGACGGCCGAAAGGTGACCATCGAGATGGTTCGTGGCTGGATTCCCGAGGAGCTGGCAAAGGTCAAGACCGTCACGGGCGCCGGCAGTGGCACCTACGACCAAGCCGCGTCCATCGTCGGCGAGCTGTCGACAGCGCGCGAGTTTGCGGAATTTCTCACACTGCCGTTGTACGAGGAGCTGCGCGAAGAAGGCGAGGGCGCACCGATGCGGCCCTCGGGCAGCGCAGTCTCTGGGGCCTCGGTCGCGGGCTAGGCGTGGCGTGCGCGGCCTGCGCGCCCGCAACGGCTGGCTCAGCGCACCCGCGTGCGCTCTTCTCCGGGCGCGAGCAGGGTCAAGCGCAGGGCATGGATGCGGCCGGCCATCAGGGGAGCGAGACGCTCGTAGATCAGACGGTGGCGCTGTAGGCGCGACAGGCCGTCAAAAGCAGCGCTGACCATGCGCAGATGCAAATGCGCCCCGGAAGCCGCGCCCGCGTGTCCGGCATGCGCCGCGCTTTGGTCCTCGATTTGCAGCTCCAGCGGTTCCAGGTCACGAAGGCGCGCCGTGATCGCGCCCCTGAGGTCCTCAGCCATCGCCTTCCGTTTTGACTTCGGATTTGAGGTAGCGGGCCAGGTAAAACCCGGAGAGGATCGAAAAACCGAGAGTCGATCCGAGCAGACCAAATGTCTTGAAATTCACCCAGCTATCGGTGCTCCAGGTATAGGCGACGTAGAGGTTCGCCGCACCCAGCACCACGAAAAAAATTGTCC
>Ga0187770_10000463_pt1 | contig 19819 bp, 21 predicted proteins | sample 0116_SJ02_MP02_2_FD_133154 | JGI IMG/M metagenome (GOLD analysis project Ga0187770, IMG submission 133154) | Tropical peat soil microbial communities from peatlands in Department of Meta, Colombia - 0116_SJ02_MP02_20_MG | ecosystem: Environmental > Terrestrial > Soil > Wetlands > Peat | place...
AGCTTTGATGCCTATGATTATCTGGAAACGCTCTCCCTTTATCCAAAGGAATTGAAAGCCTTCTTAGAAAAAGGGGGAATCTTAGCCTGGGGCATCGTCCCAACGGGCGAGGCCGTGCTGAAGGAGAATGCTCAAAGTCTGGTCAGTCGCTTCAAGGGAGGGGTTGAGGCCCTCTCTAAAAAAGGGATTGATCCGTCCCTCCTTCAAAGGGCGATCATCACCCCCAGTTGTGGAACCGCCTCCCTTTCCATTCCTCTGGCTGAAAGGGTTTGTCAGCTCACAACAGAGGTCTCAAAAAGACTAAGAGAAAATCGAATTTCGGGTTGCGGAATTTAAAATCTCGATCGAAGATCCCAAAATCGCCATTCCCCATTCAGCATTTAGCTACGGCCTGAAGATCTTCCACCAGGGATCTTTTCCTTGCCCGAATTGCTCCAGGATCTTGACGGCTAATTGTAATCCATTGGAGACCTGCTCCTCCTGAATCCCCGGTGCGGTGAAGACATAGACCACAATATTTTTGCTTGTTGGTTCCACTCTCGTCTTGAAATCCGGACCTTGAAAGAGAGAACAGACAGTCCCTTCTCCGTCACGAAGAACGATTTCGCCTTCTTTGCAGCGGATCATCTTCCCAGAGACGCCCTGAAAGGTCTCTCCTTCCTGAGCCAGGTCAAGCTTCCATTCGCCCTGGAAACGATCCAGATCTTGGATGGCCATGAGAATTCCATGGCACATCTCTGCAATGATATGGGTATCGATATAGAGATTCACAATCGGAAATCCCATTTCAATGGCTCGCGTAAAATGACTCGGGAGGGGGCAAGGATATCCCCATTCCTTGAAAAATTGATCGTAGAGATTGATCCGCTCCTCCAGTTGGGCAAGGTTGGCTCTCCTCTTCATCTTGCGGAGGAGCTCTCTTTTATGAAGTTTGAATGATTCGCCCTTCTCAAAATAGGTGCAATTCTGGATCGTTCCGATTCCAAAACTCAGGTTCGGAAATCGTTGACGATAAGCATGGGTGATGGTGAGATAAACTTCTCTCATGATGATAATTTGTTCCCTCCTATCTGCCTTTAATGAAATTCGGCCCCTCAGCCGCACCCCTGCCTACCGGCAGGCAGGCTCTCCCGTGAGGAGGCTGTGCCGCAATGGCAAGCAGAGGGGGGAGACGCAGTCAGGTTCCAAAGCTTTAGAATGCGGGTCTTTATAGATTATGGGAAATCTTCGCTTGTATAAAATTGAATGTCTTCATGCATCTGACACGCCTGAATCCGACCGGCAAAAGGTTACCGCTCTAAATCTTTTCCACCTGACCGCCTCTCTCCCTTTTCAAAAAGTCGGTTTTTCCATATTACGACACAGTCTCCAGGGGAGAGGGGAAGCGTTGGGTTCGATCCACCCCTTCACTCGGTGACGGGTTTACAGAGTAACGTTTCGTCCTCTAATTTTTCACCGAATCTTCTCACCACTGCCTCCACTGTGAGGCAGCTCTTCTCATCACCCGCCACATCAAACTGAATCTTCCCCTCGTGAAGCATAATCATCCGATCCCCGAAATTGATCGCCTGAAGCATATTGTGCGTGACCATGATCGTCGTCAGTCTATTCTCTCTGACGATCCGGTTGGTCAGATCGATGACCTTCTCCGCCGTTTTGGGATCGAGGGAGGCCGTGTGTTCATCCAAGAGCAAAAGTTTGGGCAGTGAGAGGGTCGCCATCAGCAGGGTGAGGCACTGGCGTTGGCCACCCGATAGGAGGCTGACACGGTCTGAGAGGCGGCTCTCCAAACCCAGCTCAAGAGTACTTAAAAGTTCCTTGTAGCGTCTTCTCTGCCTTTTCGTCACGCCCCAGGAGAGTCCCCTCCGCGTTCCCCTCAGTTCGGCCATGGAAAGATTTTCCTCAATGGTCATAGAAGAAGCCGTCCCCATCAAAGGATTTTGAAAAATCCTCCCGAGGTATTTCGCCCTGCGGTGTTCCGGGAGGAGCGTCACCTCCTTGTCATCGATGAAGATCCTCCCCTCATCCGCAAGGCAGGTCCCGGCAAGCAGGTTGAGCAGTGTGGTTTTGCCTGCCCCATTTGACCCGATCACCGTGACGAACTCCCCCTTTTCAATTTCGAGCCCGACGCCATCGATCGCCGCCTTCTCATCGATCGTATTACGATTGAATATCTTTCTCAGTTCTTGGATGACCACCATCTGTTCCATAAGTTCATTTTAGATCTTAGATTGCAGATTTCAGGTTTTAGTCCGGCTTCTCGTCCCCCCATCCGCAATCCGAATTCCGCAATAGAAGTTAGATGCCTCTCAGATGGAGCTTCTCCTCTTTTCCCTTCTTGAGGGCAGGAAAGCCCAGAGCAAGGATGACCATGACCCCTGTGGCCATCTTGAGATCGGTCGGCGCCAGACCCAGCCAGAGACCCACCGTGATAATCAATCGGTAGATAAAAGAACCGAGGATGGCAGCAAACGTACTCATCATGACAGACCTCGCGCGGAGCAAGGTCTCTCCTATAATGATGGCAGCCAGCCCGGCCACGATCATGCCGATGCCCATTCCGATATCTGCAAACCCCTGGTGTTGGGCCACAAGAGCTCCAGAGAGGGCAACAAAGGCATTCGAGATCCCCAACCCTAAGATGGTCATGCTGTCTGTGTTCACCCCCAAAGTCCGAATCATCTGTTCGTTATCACCCGTAGCCCTCATGGCCAATCCGATCTGCGTGTGAAGAAAGAGGTCGGTCAGGAACTTGCAGGCGAAAACGATCAAACCGAAGAAAACGACAATGGAGAGCCATCTCATCTCCATCTGTTCAAAGGGAGTGAAGATCGTGACATAATTGATAAGAGGAGTATTGGATCGGCCCATCACCCTCAGATTGACAGAATAGAGAATCGTCATGATCAAGATTCCAGCTAAGAGACTATTGATCTTGAGTCGTGTATTCAGGATGCCCGTGGCACACCCTGCCGCAAATCCAATGAGCATTGCCAGGATGATTCCGGTCAAGGGCTGAAAGCCTAAGACAATCAATCGGGCCACGACAGCCCCGCCCAGCACGAAACTCCCGTCGACGGTCAAATCCGGAAAGGCCAGGATCCGAAAGCTGATGACAATCCCCAGAGCCACCAGTGCATAGGCCAATCCCTGCTCTACAGAGATTTGAAGTATGCCGAGGAGAATTTCCATGGAATATCAATCAATCTCCCTCCCCCTTGCACGGGGGAGGGAGAAGCGATTTGGAATGGACGCGCAGATCCTATTCTTTGATGACATTATCTGCTTTTTTCAGAAGGTCAGGGGGTATAAGGATTCCTTGTGCCTTCGCGGCCTTCTCGCTGACGACTAAGCTGAACTTCTCCGCCGGCCCCCAGGGTATCTCTCCAGCTTTTTTGCCTTTGAGGATCTGGGCAGCCTTCTTTCCGCCTGAATAGCCGATCAGGAAGTAATCCAACCCGTAAGCAGCGATTGCACCTCTCGGGACGCTTCCCACATCACCAGCGAAGAGAGGGATCTTTTTCTCATTGCACACCTTCACAATCGCCTCGAAGGCTGAGACCGCCGTATTGTCCGAGGTGATGTTGATCGCCTGGATTCCTTTCCCCGCTAAGGACTGAGCTGCCTGCATGACCTCGGCACTGGTGGAGATCGTGGCTTCGGTCAATTCAACGCCCAATTTTTTTGCAGCTTCTTTCATCTCTTTAATGTGAACGACGGAATTGGCATCTCCGGCGTTATAGATCGTCCCCCATTTTTTTGCCTTCGGAACGAACTTGGTATACATCTCAAATTGGAGGTGAACAGGCCAACGGTCGCTGACGCCTGTGACATTCGTTCCGGATTTCGTCCCAGAGGGACTGGTTTTCGGAACGAGGCCGGCGTCCACCGGGTCGGTGACCGAGGAGAAAACGACGGGAATGTTCTTGATCGTCTTCACGACCGCCTGGGAAGTGGGGGTTGCGATGCTGTGGATGAGATCCACTTTTGCATCCAGGAACTTCTGAGCGATGGTTTGGGCATTCGCCATATCCCCTTGGGCATTCTGGCGATCGTAGGTGACATTGGCCCCTTCTTTAAAACCCGCCTCAGCCAATGCCTTTTCAAATCCCTTCGCATCTGCATCCAAGGCCGGGTGGGAGACGATCTGGGTGACCCCTATTTTGATCATCTTTGCCTTTTTCTCTTGGGCCATGGACATCCCAACCGAAATGACGAGTAATAAGATCAGAATAGGACATAATTTTTTCAACATGATCATACCTCCTTTTCCAACTTCTTAGTCTTCACTCTAAACCCCTAACTCTTAACTGATTTTAAGCACCCCCTTTCTCCTCTGAAGTTCTTTATCCCTGCCACCCGTTTAAGTAATTGCAAAATAGCACCTTTTTGTGACCCTGTCAATTCATCAGAGACGATTTGACTTGAAGAGAAGTCCCAATTGATATAGGTTTAAGGTCATGGTCTCACTTTTTATCCTTCTGCCCCTCGGGATCATCGCGGTCTCCACGGCTTCGATTTTTATCAAGCTCTGTGACGCACCAGCATTGATCATCGCTACCTATAGGATGGTGCTCGCTTCCCTGATTCTGCTACCCTTTGCAGCTTATCGAAAGATTTGGAGCGGCTGGAGAGGAAGCGATCTGAGATGGCTGGTACTCTCTGGTCTCTTTCTCAGCCTCCATTTCGCCTTCTGGATCGCTTCTCTGAAATACACCTCTGTGGCGAGTTCAGTGGTCCTGGTCACGACCCACCCGATCTTTGTGGGGATGGGAGCTTGGCTCTTCTTGAAGGAACGCCTGGGGCTAAATTTAATCCTGGGAATTCTTCTCTCGGTCTTGGGCAGCGGATTGATTGGTTATGGAGATATGACCTTATCGAGCGATGCTTTAATGGGAGATGGATTAGCCCTCCTCGGTGCAGTGACTGCTTCAGGATATTTCCTCGTAGGAAGGAAAATGAGACGGACTCAGGACCTCCTCTCTTATATCTTTCCTGTTTATTCTACGGCCGGATTGGGATTAATCATCTTCTCCCTCTTCCTTCAAAAACCATTCTTTGGATATTCATCCTCCACCTACATCTTCCTTTTGCTGCTCGCTATCGTCCCCCAATTAATCGGCCACACCACGTTCAACTGGGCTTTGAAATACCTTCCCGCGTCCATGGTCGCAATTACCATTTTAGGTGAACCGATAGGGTCCACGATCCTCGCTTATTTTATCTTAGGCGAAGGTCTGACCACCTGGAAAGTCTTAGGCGGAATATCAATCTTCATAGGAATTTTGATCGCCCTGAAAAAGGGAACTTGAATCGTAAGAAAATATCATGATGAGGAGACGTGACGTGGTATAGGGTCATACATCGGATAAAAGGAGGGAATGAAACCATGAGATTCGTCATCCATGAACACCACGCAACCCGACTGCATTTCGATTTTCGGCTGGAGATTGGCGGTGTCCTCAAATCCTGGGCCATCCCAAAAGGGCCTTCCATGAACCCTGCCGATAAAAGGCTTGCCGTCATGGTGGAGGATCATCCTCTCGAATATGGGGATTTCGAAGGGATCATCCCTCAGGGACATTATGGAGCCGGACCTGTTCTGATCTGGGACTCAGGCGAGTTCCAAACAGAAGGAGATCCGGAAACCGCATTGAAACAGGGGAGACTCAGTTTCGCCTTAGACGGAAAGAAATTAAGGGGCGCTTTTTCTCTCATTCTAATGAAAGGAAGAGGGAAAGGTAACGACTGGCTTTTGATTAAAGGACAGGATTCCTTTGCCAAAAAAGACTGGGAGATTGAAGAAGCCCTGACACCGGCGAGGAAGAAGAAGCTTGTCGAAAAGACGCCGCCTTGTGAAACCAGTTAAGACCAACAAGGATAGAACAAGGCGTTTTCCCTGAAATCGAGAAAGGGACAATTTAGTGAAGCATATTCGAGCAATTGGCAATCGAGAAAAGGCATCGCCCTTTGTTAACTTCCATGAATAAAAAATTCTGGTGGGTTTTCATCCTGTGACTCACGGTTGAGATATGCCATTGATAAGTCAACCTTTTGGAAGGTAGGGATGGTGGCAATGTATGTTCAACCTCAGTATCCCAATACCCTGATCATCAGGGTGGAGCACCTGCTGAATGAGTGATTTCAGCTCGTAACGTAATATTCCAAATGCAAATCAATAGCCTTTGTCTCAACCTATACCGATACCTCTCCTTAAGCCCACGGAAGAAGATAATTTTCACAATCGTGTTCCGATTTCTTCTTGACAAGATTCAAATTATCTTTTAATCATAATCAAGTGTAGTTTGTTTCTTAATGGCTGTCGTTTTCAAATCTTGTCGTTCAAGCGTTGCTTTTTTTTATGGAAGATTCCTATGAAGATTGTTTCGGCCAACTGACTCCCGGCGTTTGGTCTCTCAGTGCCCATTCACTCCCATAATAACGCAGAAGCCAATAACAAAAGCTTCAGCAAAATGCGATGGGTTATTATTCCAAAATGGCCGAGAAGGGGGAAGGTTTCCAAGACACCAGCAGAAAAGGCTGAGAAGGGTTTTTTGAGGTATCATTATCAAAAGAGGGAAGCCTCAGTCGAAAAATCGAATCGATGCTATTGAACTTTCTTTCAACGGAAAGACATGCAGAAAGGAGATTTTTTATGAAAAAACTATTGGTTTGTACGGGGTTGATTCTTCTCACAACGTTTTTTATTGTTTCTGAGGATGCTCACTCACAGCAAGGGGTTACCAACGATAGCATTCTCATAGGGGGCTTCGGCCCCATTACAGGCCCAGCCGCCTGGATTGGGCTTGGCGCGCGGGACGGCATAAACCTTGCCATTAAAGAGATTAACAGTGCCGGAGGGATCCAGGGAAGAAAGCTGAGATTGATTTTTGAGGATGATGCAGCCTCCCCAAGTCGCGCTCTTGCCGGGGTGAAAAAATTAGTCGATCAAGACAAGGTATTCATGCTCTTTTGTGGAGCAGGGAGTAATTCAACCGTAGGCGTCATTGATTTTGTCAAGGAACGGAAAATCCCCATGATTGTGAGCATCGCTTCTGCGCCCGGAGTGACAAGACCTTTTAATAAGTATTTGTTCCGAGGAGGCACGACCGAAGTCGCCCGGTACGGGGAGATATACTCTGACTTCGTCACTCAAGGGCTTCAAGCCGAGAAAATTGCTATCATCAGCGGTCGCGACGAGTATCCCAAAAATGAAGCCGATTCTTTAACGAAGTACTTGAAGTCTTGGTTCAATATTGACCCAGTCGTACGGGTCGAATTTAACGCTGGAGATAAGGATTTCACTCCTCAGCTTCTCGAGATTAAAAAGGCGAATCCTGAGGTCGTTGCGATTTTGGGACATCCACCGGAAGCTGCTATTATCCTCCGCCAGGCCCGAGAACTTGGACTCGAGCAGCATTTCTTCGGGGGGGCTGCCACTGTTGATCCAGCAGTTCCACTCAACGCGAAGTTTGCGGCCGAGGGATTTACAGGAACTTTCCTCCTTCCGATCTATTTGGACTCCAAGGATACGGATATGGTTAAATTTCGGCAGGCATACAAGAAGGAATATCCGAGTCACCCTGCCGGTAGACCAAATTGGTGTGATGTGATGGCCTATACAGATACTTATGTCATCGCTGAGGGAATGAAGAGAGCCGGAAAAAATCTCACAGTGGATAAATTTATAAGTGCAATGGAGACTTTACGGGATTACAGAGTAAGCAGGATCGCAACACCGCGCACGTTCACCTCTGAACACCACATTGGGAACCTGCGTTTACAACCACTCGTCGTTCTGAATGGGCGTTGGGTTCCTCTTGCTTGGGAGCCTTCAAGGCCCTCTGACGTACTGAAGAAGCCCTAGCGTCAACCTCGGATCGGGGCGACAGACTCAATCTCAAGCAAGGGAATGCTGATGCTCGGATTGAACATCCAACTCCTGGTTGCCGGCCTATCTGTCGGCAGTATATATGCCCTTGTGGCCCTGGGCTTGGTCATGACATACAAGGCTTCTGATGTCCTGAACTTTGCCCAGGGCGAAATACTCACTGCAGGTGCGTATATTGCGTTGCTCTTCTCTGTCACCCTCAAATTTCCATATTATCAATCATTTTTCTTGACGATTATTCTGATTTCCGGATTGGGCATTTTGCTGGAACGAGTGGCTTTTCGTCCCCTCATCATGGCCCCGCCTTTTACCATCATCATTGCTACCTTGGCCGTAGGCCAAATGATAAAGAACTTGATCAGACTGATTTGGCAAAGTGACGTTCACCGACTTTCCCCTCCTTTCAGAATGGCGATTTGGAAGTGGCAAGACATTCGTGTAAACACTCAAGCCGTTTGGGTCATTGCCTGCGCACTCATTATTACGGGAATTTTGGCTGTTTTTTTTCGCTCCAGCTGGCTTGGAAAGGCGATGCGATCCGTTTCTCAAAACCAGCAGGGGGCACGATTGATGGGGATTAGTGTCGAACGTGTGTTCTCGCTCACCTGGGCGATTAGTGCCGCATTGGGCGCGGCAGCTGGAATTCTTATCGCCCCTTTGATCGGGGTATATCCCGACATGGGACTTGTTCTTGTGAAGGCCTTTGTCGCTTCTATTATAGGCGGATTTACAAGCTTAGCGGGAGCGGTTGTGGGTGGGCTTGTGGTAGGACTTATCGAAACATTTTCCGGCGCTTATATTAGCAGCACTTTCAAAGAATTTGTGGCATTCATTCTCTTAATTGTTTTGTTGATGTTCAGGCCGTATGGGCTCTTCGGTGCAAAGCAGGCGAGAAGAGTATAGAATAGTGTAGAGGCGATGGTTTTGCGAGAAGCTTTTGATAGTAAGATAGGTCTGCTGGCGATCGTAGTCATCCTGCTGACTTTGCCTTGGTTGCTCGGCAGTTTCTACCTGTATACTTTGAGTTTGATTCTTGTCAATGTAATTATCGCGACTGGTCTTAACCTACTCACCGGAAATGCAGGGCAGGTCTCGCTCTGCAGCTCGACGTTTATGGCCATTGGCGCTTACTCCGCGATGGTCCTCAATTTAAAATTCGGCTTGACGTACTGGTTGGCCCTTCCTCTTGCAGGCTTGATAGCGGCTGCCCTGGGCTTTGGGCTGGGGGTCCCTGCCCTGAGATTGCGCGGTTACTACCTCGCCTTGGCGACGCTTGCTTTTTTGGAAATCATTCAGATCGTCATTCAGGAGGCCTCGACGCTGACGGGAGGCGTGAGGGGACTTCTTGCACCAAGGCCAACCTTCGCTGGGTTCAAATTAAATGATCAGAGTTTCTACTATTTTATTCTTGTGATCACTTTTCTGATGATTTATATTGCAAGAAATCTGTTAAATTCCCCGCTCGGAAGAGCTTTTAATGCGATTCGAAACAGTGAAGCGGCTGCACAGGCCCTTGGAATTTCTCTGGCTCAAGTAAAGGTCATTGCCTTCACCATCTCCGCTTTCTATGCCGGCTTGGCTGGGGGGCTCTATGCACCCTTGGTTGGGTTCGTCGATCCCGTGGAATTTGGATTGTGGACATCCATCTTCCATCTGACGATGATTATCGTCGGGGGGCTTGGATCATTAATGGGATCCGTGGTGGGGGCGGTCGTCATCACCGGACTCCCTGAGTGGCTGCGGGGGTTAAAAGAATATCGTGATCTCGCTTCTGGCGCGATACTCCTTTGCTTTCTTATTTTTATGCCAACCGGAATAGCCGGAATGTGGGGCCGCTTTCATCGACCCTTGGATCACATCTCTAAAGAGACTGAGGTCAATGGTACCCGCTCATGAGCTTCTTTGCAGTTGAACAGGTCAGCTTACAATTTGGCGGGCTTCTTGCTTTACGCAAAGTATCTCTATCGATACCGAATGAAGGAGAAATCCACGGTCTGATTGGTCCCAACGGGGCTGGCAAGACATCGTTTATTAATACGATTACTGGAATATATCGCTGCACGGAGGGCCGTATTGTGTTCCGCGGCAAGGATTTGGTGGGATTAACCCCTCATCAGATCGCTGCGCGGGGGATCGGCCGCACCTTCCAGAATGTGGAGATTTTCGCTGATCAGACTGTCTTAATCAATGTCCTGACCAGCCTCCATTTACACCTGGGACATGGGGCCTGGGGCAGTGCGCTTGGGCTACCACGAGCTCGAAAGGCCGAACGCCAGGCTCGGAATGAAGCAATGTCTCTCCTCGAAATGTTCGGTCTGGAAAAATATTGCGACGTTCGAGCAGGAGATCTCCCATTTGGCATCCTGAAGAGAGTTGAGTTGGCAAGGGCTCTGGGCACCCGCCCGCATTTGCTGCTCTTGGACGAACCAACCTCGGGCATGAGCGAGCTGGAGGCCGAAGAGACGATCACACTGCTGCGGAGATTGGTCCAGGAAAAGAAGATTGCCTTATTGGTGGTTGAACATAATATGCGGGTCATCATGAATCTCGCTGAGAAACTGACAGTCCTGAATTATGGTGAAAAGATAGCTGAAGGGACGCCTGACCAGGTACAAAGCAATCCAGAGGTCATTTCGGCCTACTTGGGTGAAGAGCACGCCAATGCTTAAGGTCTCAAATCTATCAGCGGGCTATGGGCGTATCAATGTCCTTAAGGATATTTCGTTGGAAGTTCCTCGACTCACCATCTGCGGTCTTCTGGGGCCGAATGGGGCCGGTAAGACAACCCTTGTGAAGGCGGTCTCAGGACTTGTGCTCCGAACATCGGGTTCGATTGTTTTTGATGGAAAGTCAATTGGCCACCTACGGGCGGAGAAAATCGTTGCCCTTGGATTGATTCAGGTGGCCCAAGGGAGGCTGCTGTTTCCTGAGCTTACAGTAGAAGAGAATCTGCAAATGGGTGCTTACCTAAAAAAAAGCCGGCAGGAATATAGTTTGAACTTAAAAAAGGTGCAGGACCTGTTTCCGATCTTGGCTGAAAGGCGCCGTCAATTCGCGGGAACTTTGTCTGGAGGAGAGCAACAGATGCTTGCCATCGCCCGGGCTTTGATGAGCCGACCCCGGTTCCTGATGTTGGACGAGCCCTCTTTGGGTCTGGGGCCGCGGATCGTGGATGAGATTTTTTCCGTAATCAAGCACATCAAAGAAGAAAAGACAACCGTTCTGCTTGCTGAACAAAACGCACGGAAAGTTTTGGCTATGGCGCAGCAGTGTTACATCATAGAAAACGGTCGCATTGCGATCCAAGGAGTAGCCGCTCACTTGCTCGAGGACGAGCAGGTCCGTCGGAGTTACCTGGGGATTCATTAATAACAAAGGGGGGGAGAGAACGTCACAATACAAAGAAAGGAGGTAACAAAACATGTCTGTTTCGGCAAAAGAGAAACTCATTATTTTGGTGGCACCTACTGGTGAGACACCCTCTCGCGAAGGAGGCCCCAATGTCCCTTCAACTCCTGAAGAAATCGCTGAAGAGGCGTATAGGTGTTACCAGGCAGGAGCATCGATCGTCCATGTGCATGCAAGGGAAAAGAAAACAAAATTACCCACCTCTGACCTGAGCGTATTTAAGGAGATATTAACACGAATCAAACAGAAATGTGATATCCTTATCCAGCTCACCGGCGCGATGGGTGCGGTCCAGGACCCCGTAACTAAAGAATTGATTCCTCCAACAGATGAGCAGAGAATGGCTCTGTTAAATCTGGACCCTAGAGCAGATATGACCTGTGCACCGACGGGTTCAAGTAATTACTATGGGCCTGGGGGCAAATATGCGACCTTAATCAATACACCAGATTTTCTAAAAAAGTTTTTTAAATTTGTAAAGGAAAAGAAATTCAGGAACGAAATGGAAATTTGGGACGCGAGTTTTTTGCATAATGCCCTCCGTTTGGCGGACGAAGGGGCTTTTGATAAAAATGGGTTTGTTTGGTTAAATATTTGCATGGGTGGAGGGGATGGTTATCAGCCTGCCACTGTCAGGCAGCTCCTCCATATAGTCGAAGAGGCGAAGCAGGCATTTCCACAAGCCGTATGGGAATTGACGGCACGCCAGAAACGTATCTGGCCGGTCCACGCCGTCGCGATGAGCATCGGATGTAATATTTCGCGTGTGGGGCTTGAAGATTATATCTATCTTCCAAATGGTGACATAGCAAAGAATAACATTCAGATAGTGGAAAGCGCGGTAAGAATCGCCAGGGACGTAGGTCGGGAGATCGCAACAGTTGCTGAGGCTAAAGAGATCATGGGTCTGCCAGTGAAGTGATCATGCGGAACGTGGGATCATTAAATGATTGCAGGCTTCATCTCGCGCTTGTTCATTCTGATCGGACCCCTGGGAATGGTTTCGGTTAATCATCCCAAGAGGAGATACAGAACAAAAAGAGTTCGCAAACAATCAAACTGAGAGAGGGGCGAGATTAAATGTCTCGCCCCTCTCATTGCTAAGCGCCATCTTTAATTTCCACGGTTATATTGGAGTGAACAGTTGCCGGGGCGTGGTAACTGAGGAGGGAGCGCTGCCCCAAAGGCCGATAGAAGTGGCTGCCCATTTATTTCCTACCAACGCCATTTTTGCAAGTCGGCTCAAGTCGGACTGCCCTCAGTCCCTCTATGGCTTGAAGGTACACTTTCTGCAATAGATCTTCTGTTTTCAGACCTTGAAAATGTTTCGGTATGATTTTCAACCATTCGATTGGAGTTCCTGATTTCCAAGCGTAATCGTTGAACCCCAGAATCGTTCCAGAGCAAGACCTGTAGGCCCAACTTATCAACAAACACTTCCTTCGAACCTATCTTTGAAGTCAAGTTCCCTTCATAACAATCTGATATCCTGATAACCGAATACCCCTGCTGTTCAACATTGAAACAAAGGTAGTTGTTTCGCAGTCTCTTTGTTCAAGGCAATCTTTGCTCTTCCGGAACCACAAAAATCTACCTTCAGATCTGGATTCTTACATTGACAGACCAGGGCAGTCAACCCGAACCTCTCTGCGATCTTCTTGATCCTTTCATACCCCTTTTCTCGAATAAGTTTGGAAAGGAGTTTCGTCTTTGTCGAGGATCCAACAGCTTTCCACTCTTGGGTTCTAAAACAGGACTCCACGAGCCTTCGATGACGAGGTGAGAGTTCCTGCATCAAATGTCTCTGAATGGCAGGCCGGAGGTGGAGGTAGCTGAGAGTTACCCTCTTCACGCCCAACCCTTTTAATCGTCCGAAAAGGGTCACTACTTCTGCTTCCGTATCCGTGACAAAGGGGATGATAGGATCGATTTTTATTTCCGGAGAAATCCCGATCTCTCCCAGTCTCTGAATGTTCTCTATCCGCTGCTCAGGGGGAGGAGTTCCAGGTTCATACTCCTCCCAGTATCGATCGGATAGGGAGACCAATCCGATCTGAGCCAGTACTTTTTCCGGTGATCGCCTGAAGAGATCAATAAACCGCTGAGGGATCATCCCTTTGGTCAGAAAGGAGATTCCGATCCCGTGATCCAAAAGAATCCGAAATACTTCATAAGTCACAGAGAGAATATCGGGATGGGATTGGAAGCAGTCTGAAGAGGTGTTTAAGATGACCCATTGAGGGATCGTTCTTTTTCTCCTCAACTCCTCTCCCAAGAGATGCGGTAAATTAACATAGAGGTGGACCTCTCCTTCTCTGGGGGCCTGACTATATCCTCGGGCATAACAGTAGGTGCATTGGAAGAGACAGCCACTGGTGATATTGAGGGTGGGGATTCCCTCGAGACAGCCAAAGTTGGCTGGGGTAAGAACCTTTCCCTTCCTCAATTTTGGAAGAATTTCGTAACGATCCAAACAATACAACCTCTGTTATACTGTGCCCACCTCGATGGATACTGAAATACTCCTTCCGGGTTTTGTCGAATCATTACCCGAGCAAGAGAGCAGGAAGATCAGAGCTGCCAACATTCCCCCTGAGATGCACCAAAAAAGAAAACCTTTTCTTTTCACTTTTCTACCTTTCTAAACAAATCCTCTGAGAGTAAAAAAAGAGAGGGGCAAGCTCACTCGGGAAGCCTTTTTGAATTTGATTAAGAACCGAAGGCAAAAAGTAGATCATGCTTTGCCTGTCAACGGCAGATCCGGAAGGCAGAGATCGCGCGGCAAGTCTCGGCCAAATCCTCAATTTTCAAAAATAACCAAATTCTCCTAGAACAGATATACTCATTATTCGGGTCATTCACAAAATTAAAACACCTCAAACATATTTGTCAACTCCTTGAAGACTATTTAATATATTGATGACAAAAGGATTTTTTAATTTAAAGGCCGTTATTAGTAGGCCCTCCGCAGTTCCTCCTTGGCGATGAATGGAATGAAGTACCTGGGAAGGAGGTGACCGGTCGGGTTCGCGCCTTAAAATAGAATTGACACCGGATGATTTTTGATGAATATTATTCATCGTCACAAATATGTGATGAAAGAGAAGATCGGAAATTCGAGTGGAGAATAGAAAGTTGAAGAAGATATTGGTCGTCGATGATGAAAAAGACACACTCGAGATGATCACTACCCTTCTCGAATTGGAAGGGTATCAGGTTCTTTCTGCCCAATCTGGGGCGGCGGCAATGGCTTTATTGGAAGCAGAAAAACAGAGGACTCCGGAGGCCGAAACACCTGTCGATCTGATCCTCCTCGATATCGTGCTCGGCGATGCAGACGGAAGGGATATCTGTTCGAAGATCAAAGGGGATGAGGAGATGAAATTCATCCCGATCATCATCCTCACGGTTCGATCGAGCCTTCAGGATAAGATTAACAGCCTCGATATTGGGGCGGATGATTACGTCACCAAGCCGTTCATCAATGAGGAGTTGCTGGCCAAGGTCAGGGTAATGCTTCGGATCAAAGATCTCCATGACGAGCTGAAGAGAGAGAAGGATAAGAATGTCTTACTCTCCCAGGCCCTGGAGAAACGTTACAGTTTCGGGAATATCCTCGGAAAGAACGAACGGATGCAAGAAATCTATGATCTCATTACAGACATTTCAAACACGGATTCAACCGTCCTCATTCAAGGAGAAAGCGGCACCGGAAAGGAGTTGATAGCGAGGGCTATCCACTATAGTAGCCACAGAAAAACGAAACCTTTTGTCGTGGCCAATTGTTCTGCCTATTCCCAGAACCTTCTCGAGAGCGAACTCTTCGGTCACGAAAAGGGGTCTTTCACAGGTGCTATTCGGCGAAAGATAGGGCGCTTTGAACTGGCCCATGGAGGGACGATCTTCCTGGATGAGATCGGCGAAGTTTCCCCCCCTACCCAGATTCTGCTTCTCCGGGTCCTGCAAGATCATCGATTTGAGAGGGTTGGTGGAGAGGAGACCTTAGAGGTCGATGTCAGGGTCATTGCAGCCACCAACAAAAATCTGAATGAAGAGATGAAGAAGGGAACCTTCCGAGAGGATCTTTATTATCGCCTCAATGTCATCCCGATCTTCGTCCCGCCCCTTCGTGAAAGGAAGGATGATCTCTTGCTCCTGACATCTCATTTCCTAAAAAAATTCAGCCAAGAGAAAGGAAAGGAGATCACGAACTTTTCTTCTGAGGTTATGGAGATCCTCCTTGCTCATTCTTGGCCCGGAAATGTGAGGGAACTGGAGAATGTGATTGAGCATGCGGTCATTATCAGTAAACAGGATAGGATATTGACGAAAGATCTTCCTCAGTACCTCTTGGAAAAGCCATTGCCAACGGGAGAACTGGTCTCCCTGCAAGATTACGAAAAGAGCCTTATTTTGAAGACCTTGGAGAAAACCAATTGGAATAAGCACCAGACGGCAAAAAGGCTAAAAATTAACCGTTCAACCCTCTATGGAAAAATGAAGCGTTATGGATTGGTCAGAGCGTGAAATCAGTACACATATGTCTAAATTTAGACATATAGTTAACCTATTAAAACTTAAGCATTTTTATTAACAAAATAACAACTTTACTAAAAATTTTGGTCCGAAAATGGACAATTACCCTATTCAATCAATATTTCTCACCAATTCCCCATCTATTGAGATTCCTTAGTTTAGAAGCCTCCTGACGAAAACCTAACTTTGGTATGAAAATTGCTTGAATCTATTAACATATTGTTCTTAAGGAGGTTAAAATGAAGTGTAACCGATGCGGCGGTGCCATGGTCTACGAAAAATTCTATGGTATAAGCGAAGAATTTTTTGGCTGGAGATGTATCTTTTGCGGAGAGATCGTTGACCAGGTGATACTTGAGAATCGACTTGAACAGAAGCGGTGATGTCCCCTTTCCACAAGCTTGGTTTAGCGCACGTATCTTGGAGAGGGAATCAAATGAAGGGTAAAATCTGTGTTGTAGATCATGATTTGGCCAGCCGGGGATATCTAAGAGAGTGCTTGGAGAGAGAAGGCTATCACGTAGTCGCACTAGACAACAGCTCACATGTCAAGTCTTGTCTTGAGGAAGACCATTTTAACGTTTTCATATTGAACGTCGATACCCCTGGGGTTAGGGAAAAGGACCTTCTGCTCAATATTAAAGAAGCTCACCAACCGCGAATCCTTCTTATCGTCTCAGAGAGAGGGGATACCTTCCTTAAGGAAGCGATCAGCTTGGGGGTTTATGGTTTCATTTATAAGCCATTTAACCTCCAAGAGATCTGCACAATGGTCACCCATTTGACACGATAGAAGGAGCCTGCGGACCTATGGACCCGTTATGGAACGTTCTCCCAGAATTTCCGCAGTTCAAAGATTTATCCCATGAAGAAAAACCAGTCCTGGACGAAACATTCCATAGATTCCCTCCTGTGATTTCTGAATTGACATTCACCGACCTCTTCGTTTGGGGACAAGCCTACCGAATAAGAATCGGTCTTCTTCAAGACTTCGTCTGTCTCATGGTTGGAGAAGGGAGAAGATTCTTTTTTCTCTCCTCCCATTGAACAGGGAGATGTGGTAAAATGTTTGCAAATCTTTCTTCAATGTCTTGAAGGGAGAGGGATGCCCCCAAAACCCGGCTTCTGGAGCTACAAATGGGAGTGCACCCGGTGGATTATTAATGCGTGTTCTAACCTACGGAGCGTGATGAAAGGGAAATAGGTATGCCTCAATGGGAATATCAAATTACGATTCATGAGCTTCCGCAGCCGGATCCGAAAGGCAAAGAGGATGTCATCGAATGTGATCAGGCAGGCCAATGTTTTGTCCATGACGCATCTCAAGTGGGCATTGGATGGTTAGAAGGTCTTTTTCGTGAAAAAGGCGAGAAGGGCTGGGAGCTCGTTCAATCAGGCTATCATAACCGGGAACTCCTCTGTATATGGAAGAAGGCGAAAGAGGCCACGGAGAAGGGTTGAGAAAATTTGTCCTCTCCCAGATTGATGAAAGAGGCCCCATTCCTTTTTCTCAATTTATGGAGTGGTGTCTCTACCATCCGGAATATGGTTACTACAGCTCAGAGAGGGCGAGGATCGGAAAGTTGGGTGATTTTTACACCGGCCCTTGTGTGCATCCCCTTTTCGGACGTCTGATCGCGAGACAACTCTTCCAGATGGCGGAGATCATGGGAGAGGCGATGTTCGACGTCGTTGAAATGGGAGGAGGACGAGGGTCTCTCTCCGAAGACATCCTGAATTGGGCAAAGGAAAGGGCTCCGGCCTTCTACCGGCGTCTTCGATATCGTCTTATTGAGACTGCCCCCCATTTTCTAAGAGAGCAGAGAGAGAGGCTATCAGAACATGAAAGAGAAGGGAGAGCTTTCTGGATGGATTCGAAAGCGTTCGAAGAAAATAAAGATCAATTTGAAGGTTGCTTCCTTTCCAATGAGTTGATTGATGCCTTTCCTGTTCATCAAGTCATTTTCGACCACGGAAATTTGAAGGAGGTCTATGTCACTCAGCATCAGGGCCAATTGGGGGAGCAATGGGGTGAGCTGTCCGACCCGAAGATCCTCTCCTATTTTGAGCCGATGGGCATCACTCTGGAAGAAGGCCAGAGGGCCGAGGTAAACATGAGGGCCCTCGAGTGGATGGAAAAGGTGGGGAGAAGTTTAAACAAGGGATTTGTCCTGACGATTGATTACGGCGATCTCGCTGAGGAGCTCTATGCTCCTCAGCGAAAGAACGGAACCCTCCTCTGCTATTTTCGCCACCGGACTTCAGAAAATCCGTTTGAAAGGCTGGGAGAACAGGATATCACCTCTCATGTCAACTTCACCGGCCTGATTAGAAAGGGAGAGGAAGTGGGCCTCCGTTTCACCGGGCTCGTTCCTCAATACCGTTTTTTCATCGGGCTGGGCATCCTTCAGGAGATGGAATCCTTGGGCAGTGAGATGTCTGAAATGGATGCGTTAACATTGAGACTTTCATTGAAGCACCTGATCGAACCAGAGGCAGGGATGGGTGAGATCTTCAAGGTGTTGATCCAACATAAAGGGATCGACGATCCCCAGTTGGATGGTTTAAGAGATCTCAGCTCGATCCCCTGGACGTGTTGATGCATTCGAGAGTGAAATAGTCCCATTCTATCATTCCCGTTTCGACAGGAATTGAGAAATAAGTGAGGGGGATAGGAGGAAACGTTGAAGATATTAGGACTCTTTGGAAGTCCGAGAAGACAAGGCAATACAGAACTTCTTTTGGAAGAGGCCCTCAGGGGTGCGGCGATGGAAGGTGCGGAGGTGGATCGTCTTTATCTCAGCGACTTCACCATTACCCCTTGTAAGGAATGCCACGGATGTGACGCAACCGGCAATTGTGTCATTCTCGATGATATGGAAAAGATCTATCCCAAACTGCTGGAGGCAGATGTCGTCATTCTCGCCTCGCCGATCTTTTTCTATGGCGTCACAGCCTGGGCCAAGGCCCTGATCGATCGAAGCCAGGCTTTATGGGCTAGGAAGTATCTTCTTAAAGATCCCTCTTTAAGCAAGGAAGGAAAGAAGAAGAAAGGTTTCTTTATTTCTGTTGGAGCCACCAAAGGACAGAAGGTCTTTGAGGGATCGATCCTCACAGTCAAGTATTTCTTTGATGTTCTCAACGCAGAATATGTAGGTGAACTCCTCTTTCGAGGCGTGGAGGCTAAAGGCGATATTCTGAAACATCCAGAGGCACTCCGGCAGGCCTTTGAGGCTGGAAAGAGGTTGGCATCCGATTGGAAGAAGGGGAAGTGATCAATTTTTTCATTGATGGTGAGGGTGGGGCTTTCTGAATGAAGCCAAGGCTGAATGTCGTATGGAATGAGATTTTTTGTAAGCGGTGTCTTCTCTGTGTAGAGGTCTGTCCGGTTCAGGTCCTCTCTCTCGAAGGAAATGAGATCATGGAGAAGGATGGATGCATCCGGTGTTACCAGTGTGAACGCTATTGCCCTGACATCGCCATCGAGGTGATGGAAGGATGACAAGGAAAAAAGATGAAGCGGCTCATCTCTGGCAATGAAGCCATCTTTCAGGGAGCGATTCGGGCGGGTGCCAGTTACTTTGCGGGTTATCCCATCAGTCCGACCTCTGAAATCCTCCAGCAAGCTTCTCTCTACGCTGAGGAGAATCCCCAATTCCGATTTCTCCAGGCTGAAGACGAGATCGCTGCCGCCATTGCCACGATCTCTGGTTCGCTGGCAGGCGCCAAGGCCTTCACCGCGACCTCCGGACCGGGATTCACCTTGATGCAGGAAGCCTTGGGCTGGGGCCATGTGGTGGAGGCTCCCTGTGTCTTCGTCAACTCGATGAGAGTCGGCCCGTCAACGGGCATGCCGACTCAACCCGCCCAAGCGGATCTGCTTCAGATCAAAGGAGGAAGCGCAGGCGACTATTACCCTATTGCCTTTTACCCCAATTCGGTCGAGGAGTGTTTCCGTTTAACCATCACAGCCTTTAATGCCGC
>Ga0187770_10000464_pt1 | contig 19817 bp, 19 predicted proteins | sample 0116_SJ02_MP02_2_FD_133154 | JGI IMG/M metagenome (GOLD analysis project Ga0187770, IMG submission 133154) | Tropical peat soil microbial communities from peatlands in Department of Meta, Colombia - 0116_SJ02_MP02_20_MG | ecosystem: Environmental > Terrestrial > Soil > Wetlands > Peat | place...
CCTGGAAGCGACCATGGCGGGTGTCGAGGGGCTCGCCGAAGCCGGGGTCGTTCACTCCGACCTCAGCCCGTTCAACATCCTCGTCCACGAGGAGAAGCCCTGGTTCATCGACCTGGCCGCCGGCATCCGTGTGGATCGACTCGGTTCGCCGCCCTGGGAGCGCCTCTTCGAAGCACTCCGGGCGTTGGAGAAGGGTTTCGCGTCGCTGGACCGGTACTTCCGCCGATACGCCCTCGAGCTCGACGCGCGTGAAATGCTCTCGCGCGTCCGCACGCAGCTCGATCGGTTCGGGGTGTTCTGATGGCAGTCGAAAGGGAGTCCGCCGGGACGGCTGACCCGTGAGCTTCTACGTGATCGTTCGAGGACCGCTCGGCTCCGGCAAGACCACGCTCTCGGCTAGACTGGCCGACCGCCTGAAAGCGGAGCACATCGCGATTGACCAGATTCTCGAGAAGCATCACCTTGAGGAGTGGGAGAACGGATACATCTCGGAGAGCTCTTTCCTTCAGGCCAACCATATCGCCGCTTCGTCCGCCCGGCCGTTCCTCCGTCGCGGGACCCCGGTGGTCATCGATGGGAACTTCTACTGGAGGTCCGCCGTGGACGATCTCCTCCGCTGCCTCCCGTTCCCGCACGTAGTCTTCACCCTCAAGGTCCCGCTGTCCACCTGTATCGCCCGAGACGGCGTCCGGAGCCCTCCGCATGGGGCGGAGGCGGCGAGGGAGGTCTATGCGAAGACGATCAGCTTCGACTACGGCGTGCCCGTGGATGCGTCGGGGTCTGTCGAGGAGACCGTCGAACTTCTCTGGAGGGAACTCAAGCGCCAGCAGATGCCGGAAGTTTGAGCGACCGACCTATGGGTGAGGCTCACCAATCGCGCGGCGTCAACCGAGGGTCGTAGAGAGGACCTTAGCTACGACCTCCAGGTCTCCTAATCGATAGTCGGCGCCTCGGTGAAGGATCCCCGACGAGGGTCCTTTCTCGACGCGAAGTTTCGCCTGCTTCCAGTCCTTGGGGTCCTTTCCCTCCAAGTGGAGGACCACGTCAAAGGCGAAACGCCCGTCATTCGGCGCGTCCGCGAACGTCAGTATCACAACGACCCCCGTCGCGACAATCGCGCGAAGGAGTGGCCCCGCCATGTCGACGGTGTAGTATCCCATGAGCCGATGGGCGTTGGACAGGACCACCACGCGTGGCTGACCCCCGCTCACAATTCCGGCCAGCGTCGCTTGCGTCCGTTCCGGTAGGCGAAGGAAATCGAGGAGGACCTGGAGGTTCTCTGGAGGTTCGTCGGTTCGAACAACGGCCGAGACGGCGATGTTCGCTTTCGTGTGGTCCGGCGCCAGCGCCGAAGGACGCACCACCGCCAGCCGATTCGGGGAGATCGCATTCCTCGAGAGAGGGTCGGAGTCCGACAGTACCTCGCCGGTGGTCCGTACGTCGACCCAGAGGAAGTTAGGGTCAGTCGCCGACGCCAGGGCCAAGCTCACCCAGTTCATCAACGGACGGTTGTCTCCGATCAGGAGAACGGAGGTCGACGGGCGGAAGAGAGTTCCCGGCGACTCGGCGGCCCCGTCCCTATCTGCCACGGTCCTCGGAATCTTCGGTACCGTTCGCCCACCTATCAGACTTTTGAACGAAAGGGCAGACGGGCTGACCCCGGCCGTATGGGTCCACCCATCCTCCGGCGCCGGCGAGCAATGTTCGCCCCCGGCATCCGAGGTGCGACCCGGTTGTTACGGTAGCCATCTCGTAGTCGCCGAACCACGGGAGCGTCGTGGACCAGGAATTCAAGAGTTCGAGAACGGACCACGCCAACGGCGGAGCCGTGACGACGCAGAAGATGTTGCTCCAACCAGGGTGCGTGAAAGAGGGTTGTGTCGCCCTCTGCCGGAAGGGATCGGGCGCCGGTCGCCCGAGTTCTCTCCTGTCAGCGGCTTGGAGGAGACCCGAACTTCTCGAGAAGCTTTTGAAATCTCGGATCGGCCGACAGGGTCTTGAAGCCCAGGTCGAGCATGAAGACGCTCGCGTACCCGGAGCCTTCTCGGAAGCCCCTCTCCAGCCATTCGAAGGCTCGGTCAGCGTCTCCGACACTAGCGTAAGCGTAGGCGATCGCCGCCGCCCCCGTGCCACGTTTCGCATGGTTCTCGAGCAGCTCCGCGACGACCCCCCGGGCTTCGTCGACCCGTCCGGCCCGGCTCAAGGCGTACGCTAGGTCGGACAGCTCGGCCGGGTTGCTCCGACCCGACAACTCGACGGTCTTCCGGAGTTCCTCCACCCCTTCCTCGAATTTCCCCATCTCGGTGTAGGACAGCCCGAGCGTACTGTGCGGCCACGAACCTTCGGGGTCAAGTTCGAGGCCCTTCTTTGCTAGTGGAATGGCCAGCTCGGGGTGTCCAGCATAGAGCAGTGTGCTGGCCGCATCTTGAATCGTTGCCCCCGAAAGCGGGTCCAGTTCGAGGGCCTTCTCAACCTCGCGAACTGCCATTCCCGGTTGTCCCTTTATGGTGTAGAAGTCGCCCAAGTGCAGATGGGTTTCTGGTAGGTTCGGGTTGAGCGCCAGCGCGTGCTCCATGCTCTCCCCTGCCCCCTTGAAGTTCCCACCGTAGAACTGTACGAAGGAGAGACCGATATGAGCCTCGGCAAGAGAAGCATCGATTTCGAGAGCCTTTCTCGCCGCACTTTCGGCCTTCGCAAAGGCTTCGGGGGAGGGGACGATCTCCCAAATCCCGAGATAGACATAGGCCAGCGCGATTGCGGCGTACGCCCGAGCGTATCGAGGGTCCTCCTGAACGGCTTGCTCGAAGAAACCGAGGGCGGTCTCGAGTTCCACCTTCCTCAATTTCTGTCGGTGAAACACCCCTTTCATGTAGAGCAGGTGAGCCTCGGTTACCCCCGTGGGTGGCTTCGCGAGTTGCCCCCTGTCGGAATCGAGCAGTCGGATCTCGAGCGAGTTCGCGACCTGCTGGGCGATCTCGCTCTGGATGGCGAAGATGTCCTGCAGGCGGCGGTCGTAGGCCTCGGCCCAGAGATGCCGATCCCCGGCCGCATCGATCAGCTGGACCGTCACGCGGACCCGGGTCCCGGCCTTTCGGACGCTTCCCTCGAGGATGGTGCCCGCGCCGAGCTCGCGGCCGATCTCTCCGATCGGTTTGGTTTGACTCTTGTACCGCATCACCGACGTTCTCGAGATCACGCTCAGCGTAGGAATCCGCGACACCGTGGAGATGATCTCCTCCGTCAGACCGTCCGCAAAATACTCGTCGTTCGGGTCCGGGCTCATGTTGGTGAGCGGCAGGACGGCGAGACGACGGGGAAGTGGGCCCGTGGGCGTCTCCGGATGGCCCCCCCACGGTAGGACGAGCCGGTAGACGACGGTGGGCTCCCGGACTCCTTTCAGTTCCTTGGAACCCAGGCTTTCCAGCGGAAATGCGACCTTGTGGTGCACCTGGTCGTACACTTGGGCCGAGAGGCAGATTCCTCCGGGTTCCGCCAGCGGTTCGATTCGGGAAGCGATGTTGACAGCGTCCCCGAGGATGTCCGACCCCGCGTCGTGGACGTCCCCCAGATGGACGCCGATCCTCACCCGCAGCTCGGGGGGTGGTTCCTGCGCATTGCGCTCCTGGATGTGGCGCTGCAGGTCGACCGCGCACGCGACGGCGTCGAACGCATTCGGGAACTCGATCAGCAGCCCGTCCCCCATGGACTTCACGAGTCGGCCCCGGTGAATCTCGAGAAGGGGCCGAACCAGCCGCTCCTGCTCTCGAAGGAGTCCCAGCGCGACCGGTTCATCCGTCTGGGAGAGCGGCGTGAATCCGGAAATGTCGGTGAACATGATGGCGGCGAGATGCCGCGCCATGGTCCCCGGTGAAACGTATCTCGGTTAGATTACCCCTTGGGACGCCACCACTCGAGGAAGACCAGCCCCTGGAGGGACCTGAACTAAGGGTTCCAGGCCGCCCCAATCCGGTGCCATTCGGAAGATCGGACCCGGGCGCCTTGGACCTACACAGCAAGAAGAGAATCGAGAAGACGCTGCTCAGCCTTCCGCAAATGCTCCACAACGGTCGCAGCCTCCAGCCCGAGGGCACGGCCAAGTCTCCGCGAATCGATTCTTCTCGGCACCTCGTAATAACCGAGCCGATGAGCGGTCCGAAGCACAAGGCGTTGCTTCTCGGTCAGGCGATCGAGCGGCGACTCGCCGAAACTCGCCGTGCCGAGGGCGACCACCCGATACTGATGCCCGAGCTTCTTCGCTTGTTTCATGAACTCCCGCAGCTGCGCGTCGGTCCCGACAAACGAGAATCGAATCGTGCCTGCGCGGTATCCGAGCGGTCCGAGAAGGTATCCGGCGCCGGGCTTCGTGGCCGCTCCGCCTAACAGCAGAGGCTCACGTAGACCTGGTCGAAGTCTTTGCGACAGCCTCCGCACCAACGCGACCGAGGATTGCCTGCCGCGCTGGAGCACTTGAATCTCGGTGGTCACAGGATCGTCCCGAAAACAGTCCTCGACCCGCATCCGAGGGTCCTTAGGGGTGATGCGGCAGATTCCGGCAAACTCGTGATCGTCGTGCCGCAGCACGTGCAGGACCTCGAAGGAGTCCAGACGCCGGAGGGAGTTGCTGCCTCCGATTCGCCGTACGAGGTCCGGGCCATAGAGCTCGACTACGATCCGTCGCATGGACTCTGCGCGGCCTCGCAAGCCGAAGCTCCGAAACAACCCATAACCTAGCCTGTGAGGCAGCGGGGCGAATTCCGGCCGGCGGATTGCTCGTGAGACGAGAGGCTGACGATGAAGGTTGATGGGCGATCCGCACTCCCGGTCGACGGAAAAGGGTCCGGTTTCGACCGCAGTTACGCCAATCGGGCGCTCGTTCTACTTTCGCTCATCGCCGCTCTCGTGGTTTACATCGACACCATGCTTACCCCCGCGCTTCCGGCCATCGCGCGGGAGTACCACGTCGACATCGCGACGACGAGCCTCCTGATTTCGCTCTACACCGTCTTCGGCGTGGCCGTCATGCCCGTGGTCGGAAAACTGGCCGACATCCACGGGAAGCGGCGCGTTCTACTCTGGACCCTCGCGGCGTACTTGGTGGCGGCGACGACGACCTCGTTCGCGCCGACCTTCGAACTGGTGCTGGTGTCGAGATTCTTCCAAGGGGTTGGGCTCGGCACCTTCCCGCTGGCCTTCAGTCTCGCGCGGGAGGAGTTCCCGCGATCCCTTGTCCCTCGTGCCCAGGGCGTCATCAGCGCGGTACAGGTGTCCGGGGGAGCGATGGGAATTCTCGTGGGGGCAGTCGTGACCGCGGATTACGGCTGGCAGGCGAATTACCACCTTGCCCTCCCGTGCATTCTCGTGCTCACCGTCCTCACCTTCTTCCTGATCAAGGAGTCGCCGAATCTGAAGCCGGGAACTCGCCTCGATTCGATCGGGGCGGCCTGGCTCGGCGCTTCGCTGACGGCCATCGTCCTCGGACTTTCACAGGGAGCGGCGTGGGGGTGGACCTCCGAAGCTGTCCTTGGGCTAATCCTCGGGGGACTGCTGGCGCTCGCTCCGCTCGCCTTTTACGAGAACCGGAGGACTGAGCCCGTCTTCGACCTGCGTCTTCTGCGCGAACGCAACATCCTGATTGCGAACCTGATTGTCGTGCTGTACGGAATTTCGCTCTACGTCGCCTTCCAAGCCATCACGTACTACATGCAATTGCCCGGCCCGACAGGTTTCGGGCTTAGCGTGTTCCAAACCGGACTCGTTCTGATTCCCATCGTCGTCGTGCTCCTGCCGGTGGCTCTCGCGGTGGGGACGGTCATCCCCCGTTACGGCGTGAAACCATTCTTCTACGTCGGCTCGGTGTTTGCGATGGCCGGCTTCCTGCTGCTCTCCACCGCCCGCAGTCCGGAGATGGTCACCGGGTTTCTCGCCGTCTATGCTCTGGGCAGTGGGATGTTGACAGTCTCCATCCAAAACCTTTTGGTGCTCTCCATCGAACCCAAGGAAATGGGGCTCGGGACCTCGTTGAACACGTCGTTCCGATACATTGGTCAGACCCTCGGCGCACCGATTGCCGGGGCAATCCTCTCCACCTTCGTTTCGGTCCAGGCTACGGGGGCGTACTCCTTCTCGCTCCCCTCGCACGCCGCTTTTCAATTCTGCTTCTACCTCGCGGCGGCGCTGTTCCTCGTACTGGGAGCCACCGCTGCCTTCGCGCGGGAAGTAATCGGTCGGAACGCCCCCTCGTCCCTTCTCGAATCCACACTTCCCGCCGCAAACGATGCGGCTGGCGATAAGTGATAGAGGCGGGGAGGTGCGAAGAAGCCAGCCAATGGAGGAACCGACACTGGGGCGTCAGGTATTGGTGTAGGGGAGGCCAGCGCCCTACCGAGAGCGAACCCACGTGGTCGGTTCCCGGCTTCGGCACGGGCGGCTGACGTCGGCTTTCCTCGAAGGGGATGGGACCATCGGCCGCTTCAGTGGACAGTGACGCCTGGAACGCCGCGAAGGTCGGTGTCGCTTGTGTGCAGCTCGGCTCCAAACCGCCGGGCCGTGGCGTATACGAGGGCGTCGGCGAAGTGGAGATGGTGGGACAGCGAGTAATCCGCGGCCTCCAACGCGAGCTGGTCATCCACCGGAACCAACCGAGTGGCACGAAGGTGGACGACCGCTTCGAGGGCGGCGGATTCGCCCTTGAGGGGGCGCAGTTTCCGATACACCTCATAGACCGTGACCACAGAGGTGACAATCTGGTCCGGTGAAATGGACGAGAACACTCGATTGTACTGGGCCGCCTTCGGGCCATCCAGAAGCCGTTCTAGCCAACCGTAACTGTCGATGCTAATCGTAATCCTTTCTCCCGCTACAAGCGTTCGGTGTGGTCACGGAGATTGCGGAGGTCTGTCTTGGTCCCCCGGAACATGCCCTTCGACATTTCAAACGCGCGGACGGGGACGAGGTGAACCACTCCATGCTTGACGATCACTGCGAGTTTGTCTCCGGGGCGGATCTGATGCTGGCGCCGAACCCGCTCCGGGATGACAACCTGATACTTGGACGAAACGGTGACCGTATCCATCGTTGGCTTCTCCACTAAGCGATTGGAGTATCGATATTTGAGTTTTGGGTGGCTGGACCTATCGTCCGAAGGACCCGTTAGCTCCCTATCCACCGGAGCGCAACGATAACCGGTCCGGCGAAGCGAGATTCAAGATAGTTCTCCCGAGCAGGACGTCCCAAGTGTGGGGTGGTCGAGGGGCCACTGGAGGGACCTGCACTAGGGGTACAAGTCCACCCCCGGGCGTGTGTGCAAACTCCTGCCTTAGGTCGCGAGGAGGCCGGATCGCGCTCGACAGGGGCGCAGCGCGGAGACTAGGATCTCGCCGTCACCAGAACGCATTCAGCGGGAAGGGCGAGCTCGCCTCCGACCGTGTACTTCGCAAGATTGTCTCGCGTATCGCGTACGACTTCCCGCTGAACCTCGGGATCCTCCTCCGAAAGGGAGTGCCCGAGCGGCGTACCTCGGAGGAGGATGTCGAAGTACGCTTCGGCGTTCGCGATTCGGATCGTGTGGGCGACGTGGCGCTCCGTTCCCGCACGGAATCCCGCGGCCTCCAGGAACGCGACCATCTCACCTGGTCCCCCCGTTTCGTAGGGGGTTGGGATGTATCCTGTCTCGTCGGGCTCGGCGTGCTTCAGCATGGGACCAACAAACGAGTGGAGGAAGGGAACCCGGTCACCGGGGGGCCAGACGGTTACCGCAATCCGGCCGTTCGGAACCAATACGCGGTGCGCTTCCTTCGCCGCCGCCTCGGGGTCGGTGAATATCTGGAAACCGAAGTTACTCACGACGGCGTCGAACGCGCCGGCCTCGAGGGCGAGCTTGGCGCAGTCCATCGCCCTAAACTCGGCGTTATGGATTCCACGCCGGGTAGCATCGTGTTGGGCAAGCGAGACCATGTTTTCGGATAGATCGACCCCCACGACCCGGCCACCGGGGCCAATATGGTTCGCGAGGGTCAGTGCGGGTTCCCCCGGTCCGGTGCCCAGGTCGAGGATTCGCTCCCCGGGTCGAGGCTCGATGGCTTTTACCAGGGCAGCGCGAAACGGTTGGAGAAGAGCCGAGAACCGGTCATACGACGCCGCGGACTCATTCCAGGTACTCCGGGTGTATTCCCGGTAATAATCCTCAGTGTACTTCCAAGGCATAGGCGTTGCAGAATGTTGGCTCTCTTAGACATTTCGCTTGGACAACCGAATTTCCGACTTCGAGGGCTTGCCAATCTTCGAGCAGAACCCCACGGTTTTGCGAGTAAGGACCGAAGAGGCACGGCGGGGGCCTTCGTTCTCGCCCCTTGCGTGGGTTCACTCAAACCAAACGACGTAGGGGAGGTCACGCGAAAGACGCGGGAGGGCCAGCCACTGGAGGGACTTGAACCCCCGACCTGCTGATTACGAATCAGCCGCTCTGCCAACTGAGCTACAGTGGCGCGACCGGCGGAACGAGAGGATTCACCTATAATGCTGGCGGCCGCCGAGTGGACGGCCCCGAGGGGGTTTGCACCGGGTCCTGTCACAACGGGTTATCGCGCCTCGAAGATGGGGTTGAGACCGAGGCACGCCACCGGCGGAGACCGGCTCGAAACTCTAAGTCCCGGGAGCTTTCACCTCTAGCGTGGCGCGCATCACGATGGAGGGACTCCCGCCCTACGCTTGGCCGGGCGGGTCGATCCAAGGGACGCTGGTGCTGGAGACCGACAAACCGTTCCGAGTGGCGGACGTCGACCTGGCGCTCCACGGTCGGGAACTCTCGCAGGCGACCGTGCACGAGGGCAAGAGCAGCCGGACGATCGTCCAGCAGTACCCCTTCTTGGAGGTCGCCTACTCCTTCAAGGAGGGACTCTCGTTCCAGGACCCGGAACACATCGCGCCCGGAACCTACCAGTTCCCGTTCCGCTTCGACCTCCCGCCGGACGCGACCCCGTCGCTCTCAACCTCCGAGGTCGCGGCAGTGCGAGGTCGCTTCTTCTCCCGGCCGGACGGCATGTACGTCGAGTACGAGCTGGAGGCGCGCGTTCGGGTTCCCTGGTGGGTCGACCCGGTCGATCGGGTGGTCGTGCCGGTCTATTCCACTCGGCGCGTGCTGGGCACGATCCCCCCGCTTCCATCGCCGGCGTCAGACGAACACCCGTCCTTCCGTTTCGACGCCGATCCGACCCAAATCCTTCCCGGCGGGACCGTGACGGGCAGTTACTCGGTCTCCAACCCGAAAGGAAAACGGCTCGGCAACCTCTCGCTGCAGCTCTACCGTCACGTTGAGTACTCCGTAGAAGGGAGGGGCGAGCGACGCGATGGGCCGTCGTTCACCTGGGCGGTCGCCCTTGAAGGACGCGAGCCGACCTACACGGGGCGCTTCGAGGTCGCGATTCCCAACACGGCGGACACGACCGGACCGTTCCACGGACAGCTCCACCGGACCTGGTGGATGGCCCATGGTGAACTGGATGTGGAGTTCGGGTTCAACGCCAAGGTCGACGGGTCGTTCACCCCGGCCTGAGGAGGACCGGGCTAACGGGTCCCCGCGTACCTGTAAATAGCGACGGTCCTTTCATCGCGTGACCTCGCACCATGGCCAATCTCGGCGGGGCGATTGCCCTCCTCGTCATGGGATTCTCTATCGTGATCTTCGGTGCCATCGGCTACTCGGTCTGTTCCTCCGCCGCGGCGACCCCGGGCATGAGCACCAACTGCGGTGGGTTTGGTTGGGTCATCGGCTTCGGCGTGATCATCCTGCTCAGCGGCGTGGTCCTCCTGGTGGTGGGGCTCGGCGAGGGCCGGGGGGTCATTCAGGAGGTCCCCGACCCGTCCGTTCCTCCCCCCCTCATCCAGCCGGTGGTGGTGCAACAGACGGTCGAGCGACAGGTCGTGAAGGTCCGCTGCACATACTGCGGCAACCTCTACGACGTCACCGCAAAGAGCTGCCCCTCGTGCGGCGCCCCCGTCGGCTGAATCTGCCCGCGGGGGCCTCCCCGCGAGCGCCCGGTTCAGCGGACCTGGTCAAGCGCTTCGGTGATGTCACGGACGAGGTCGTCCGGCTCCTCGATCCCGAGCGAGAGGCGCACGAGGCCGGGGTCGATCCCGAGCGCGGCGAGCTCCTCCGGTGAGAGGTGCGAGTGGGACGTCTGGCCGGGGACGCACGTCAGGCTCTCGACGCTCCCCAAGCTCGTGGCGACGTGCACGAGACGGAGATGGTGAAGGAACGGGTCGATGGCCGCAGCCCCACCCTTCAGCGAAACGGAGAGCATCCCGCCGCGGCCCCGCATCTGACGCGACGCGATCTCTTCCTGTTCGGCACTTCCGCGTCCGGGGTAGTGGACCGCGGCGACCGCCGGGTGGTTTGCAATCGCGTCCACCACGCGACGGCCGTTCTCGTTCTGGCGAGTGACCCTCAGGGCGAGGGTCTTCAGGCTCCGCGCAAGGAGGAAGCCCCCGAACGGGTCGAGCGGGGCCCCCAATAGGTGGTGCGGGTCGACCCGGGCGACCAGGCGCTCCGCCCCGACCACGGCGCCGGCGAGGAGGTCGGAGTGGCCGGAGAGGTACTTAGTCGCACTGTGGAGGGAGAGGTCGGCGCCCAGCGCGAGGGGGTTCTGGTTGAGCGGGGTCGCGAAGGTGTTGTCGACCACGAGAAGCGCCCCGACCCGGTCCGCGGCCTTCGCCCATCGGGCGATGTCGTGCACCGTGAGGAGCGGGTTGGTGGGACTCTCGAGGTAGGCGAGACGCGTGCGGTCGGTGAGGATCTCTTCCGGCGCGCGCGCCTCGGCTTCCGACACCCACCGCACTTTCACTCCGAGCCGAGGAATCACGTCATGGAGCAGGTCGAGCGTCCCCCCGTAGAGGCACGACAGGGCGACCATCTCGTCGCCCGATCGCAGGAGCGAGAGGAACGTGGCGCTGATCGCCCCCATGCCGGAGGCGAACAGATGAGCCGCCTCCCCTCCTTCGAGCTGGCGAAGAACCTCCGCGGGGCCCTCGACCGTCGGGTTCCCCCAGCGGGTGTAGATGTACGCCTCCAGCGGGTCGGCCACCTCCGAGTGGGGCGGAGGGTAGTGGAACGTGGACGACTGGTAGATCGGATAGACGACCGACCCCGCGTTCAAGTCCGGCCGCCGGGCACCGTGGACGAGCCGCGTGCTCGGCCCGACCCACTCGGGCAGCGGAGTGAACCGGGGACGATGGAACGCCTCGGTCACGGCCCCCCACCTCCCTCCCCCGCGGGGGGAGCGGTCCGAAGGAGACGTAGGCGGCCCGCGCCGTCGATCTCGTCCAGGTAGCGCACGACGGCGGGGGGCAGCCGGTCCCGCCACTCCTTCCCCTCGGCCATCGCCTCCCGGATGCGAACACCCTCGAACCGCACCCGGTCGAAGAGCGGAGTCCCCTCGACCGTGTAGCCCGCCCGCTCGAACAGCAGGCGAGTGAGCTCGTTGTTCGTGTAGACCCGGTCGAACGGCGGAAGGAGGCCCTCCAGGTACTTCACCCAGAGCGAATGTCGATGGATGTCGGCGATCGGGATGGTAGACGTCCCATCGACCGACGCCTCACGGAGGGCGCGCTCGATCATCTCCACGCGCTCTCCCGCCGTGAACGGGTTCTCCCAGGTGTACGACTGCTCGGCGCTTCCGACCCCGATGATGAGCGGCGCCGCCGGTCGTTCCGCGCGGATCCGGCGCACGACCTCCAAGTGACCCGAGTGGAACGGCTGAAACCGACCGATGAGAACGCCCCGCACGCTCTGCCGGCAATCACTCGGGGGTCAAATCTTCCACGTCGTCCAAGAACTCGTCCAGATGGTGGCAGCGCGAGGTGAGGTAGTGTCGGCAGTGCTCACATCGGCGGTCGTTCCAGGCGCCGCGGAGCTGGGGGTTGAACTCGTAGCAGTCCCGGCCGACGAACCGGTCCTCCTCTTCCTCCGAGAGAGGCTCGATCGTGGGCTGGGGAGCGGCCGGGACGTGCGCGGGGACCCGGAACGTGCCTCTCACGAGCCCGCCGGCCGGCTCGTCGGGCTCGCGGGAGCGCCGGCCGTGGGCAGCTCCTCGGCCGATCGGCTGGTCGCGTGGACCATGGCGGCGAGCCGCTCGAGGAGCGACTCCTTCTGCGTGCCCTGCCCGACCAGGGCGTACTTGAGCACGTCCCGCAACGTCCGGACCGGGATCACCTCGACCGTGCCGCGGTAGCGGGACTCGAGGACGAGGTCATCGATGTTGTCCTCGGGAATGAGGACCCGCTTGATGCCCGAGTCCGCGGCCGCCTCGACCTTGGCCGTCACGCCGCCCACCGGCAGGACCTGACCGCGCACGCTCAACGAGCCGGTCATCGCGACCGACTGGTCGACCGGCAGCCCCTCGAGGGCGCTGATGACCGCCGTGGCGATCGACACGGAGGCGCTGTCGCCCTCGACGCCGTCCGACGTCCCGACGAACTGGATGTGGATGTCGTAGCGGGAGATGTCCTCGCCCGTGTACTTCTTGATGAGAGCGCTCACGTTCTGGACGGCCTCGCGGGCGATCTCGCCGAGCTTGCCCGTCGCGACCACGACCCCGCCGTCCTTCGTCTGGGCCGGGGTCACCTCGGCCACGATCGGGAGCACGATCCCGGAGAACTCCGCCATGCCGGTCTGGGCGTTGATCGCGGCGAGCCCGTTCACGACCCCGACCGCGGCCCCCTCGACCGAGAACATCCGGTACTCCTTGCGGCGCTCGATGTACCGGTCCGCGATCTGCTGTTCCAAGGAGCGGCTGGCGCGCTTCGCGCGGACGACTTGCTCGGGGTGGACTAGGGAGGCTCCCTCGGAGAGGGCGATGTCCCCGGCGACCCGGACGAGCCCGCCCAGTTCACGGAGCCGCAGAGTGAGCTGGCCGGAGCGGCCGGAGCGTCGCTGGGCCTCGCGGACGACCTCGACCATCGCCCCCATGTCGAAGTGGGGGATCTTCCGGTCCTTCTGGACCTCCTGGGCGATGAACCGCACGAGCTTCATGCGGTTCTCCGGGACGTCCGGCATGGTCGACTTCACGTAGACCTCGTACCCGTAGCCGCGGATGCGCGAGCGGAGCGCCGGGTGCATCGTCTGGACGCTGTCGACGTTACCGGCCGCGACCAGAACGAAGTCGGCAGGTACCGGCTCCGTCTTCACCATCGCGCCGGCCGACCGCTCCGACTGGCCGACGATCGGGAACTTCCGCTCCTGGAGGGCCGTCAGCAGCGAGTGCTGGCTCTCGATCTTGAGGAGGTTGATCTCGTCCACGAAGAGGACCCCTCCGTTCGCCTTGTGGATCGCCCCGACCTCGACCCGCTCGTGCGGGGGGGTCTCGAGCCCGCCGGACTGGAACGGGTCGTGCTTCACGTCCCCCAAGAGCGCACCGGCGTGGGCACCGGTCGCGTCGATGAACGGCGGCTTCTCCTCCGTGGTATGCGAGACGAGCAGCTTCGCGACGGCGTTCGACGCGTCGTTCCGCCCGCCGGAGAAGCGGACGATGGCGTAGAGGATGAAGATGATGAGGAGGCCGAAGAGGAGGGCGGTGAAGTCGGGCGGGTGGGTCGAGAGCACGACATAGAGCGTGAGGGCAAAGATCGCGAGGGCCCCGACGATGAACAGGATCGTCCGCTGCTCCTTCTTCTGCGCCGCTTCGAGCTTCTGGGCGGCGACGATCTCCCTTCCCTTCCCGGACGGAACGACCCGGATCTTCGGCTCGTTGGGGTCCTCGGAGTTCGGGTAGGCGAGAATGTCCTGGAGCGGCTCCTTCGGGAGGAAGTCAACCATTGCCCGGGCGAGCATGCTCTTCCCCGTCCCGGGCTCGCCGATCAGAATCATGTGACGCCTCTGGGTCGCCGCCTTCCGCGCGACCTCGACGGCGTCGTCCTGACCGATCACCTGGTCGAGCAGCCGGGGGGGCACCTCGACCTGGGCGCTCGTCTGGTAGGGGAGGCTCCGGGCCCAGGTCTCGAGCTCAGTCGGAGCCGGAGATACCCCGGTCTCGCCGGACGGTGTTCCCGCTCCTTCTGCCATGGTGGCGTCCCAGCCTCCTCCGGAGGCCGTTCTGCCATCGGAACTAAGTTGGGGTCTCTATAAATCCCTTCCCGGAAACCGACTTTACCCGATGGCGGCCGGAAGAGCCTCGGGACGCCAGAACCGGCTCGAGGGGGGCCCGCTCGTTATAAATCGAGCCTGACTCGGCCCGGGAGCATGGTCCCGGCGACCGTACGGCTGGAGGGGAAGCCGGTCGCAGAGGCGATCGACGCGGCCACCCGCTCGGCGATCGCGGCCCGGGGCTCCCGCCGGCCCCCGGCCCTCGTCAGCCTTCATCGGGGAGTCGACAGTCCGTTCCGGTTCTACCTCCGGCGCCAGGCGAAGGCGGCCCAGGCGGTCGGCATCCTCTTCCACGAGGAGTCGCTCGCGCCCGGACAGGGGCCGGAGGAGCTCACCCAGCGTCTCGTCGCGCTCGACCGCAACCCCGAGGTCGACGCCGTCCTCCTCGAGCACCCGCTCCCCCCTCCGTTCGACTTCCACCGGGCCGTCTCCGCCCTGCGACCGGAAAAGGACGTGGACGGCGTGGGGCCCATGAACCTGGGCCTCCTGGTCGCGCAGCATCCGCTCCATGTTCCCGCGGTCGCCCGCGCGGCCGTGCGGATCGCCCGTCACTACCGGGTCCCGATCGAGGGGGAGCGCGTGGTGGTTCTCGGCCGGTCGGAGACCGTCGGGCTGCCGCTCGCCCTCCTGCTCGCGCGCCGGGAACCCGGGATGAACGCGACCGTTACGCTGGCCCACTCGAAGACCCCCGACCTCGTCCGGACCCTCCGGGAAGCGCGGACGATCTTTTCCTGTGTCGGACGCGCGGGCCTCCTGACCCGGGCCAACGTCCCGGAGGGCGCGCATGTCATCGACGTGGGGGTCTCCTCGGTCCCCGACCCCGCTCGTCCCGGGAAGTCGAAGAGCGTCGGGGACGCGGACTCGGCTTCGCTCGAAGGATGGGCCGGCTCGCTGACTCCCGTCCCCGGAGGGGTCGGACCGGTTACGGTCGCCGAGCTGATGGCCTCGGTGGTTCGGGCGTGGCAGCTCGGCCACGGGAAGGGCCCCGGATGAGCGCTCGCCTCGCTCGGACCCGGGCCCTGGCCCCCCGCCTCCTCCACTGCCGGGACTGCCCGATGTGGTACGGCGGGGAGGACCTGGGCTGGGGTCCCTGCTCGATCAAGAACCGGCGGGGCGACGTGCGCTACCTGACCTGGGGGGGCCACGAGTGCGACGAGGGTTACATCCCGCCCGCGGCGACCCCGACCCGGACCCGCGCTGCCGCGTTCAGGGGGGCTCGCTCGACCTCGAGGGCATCCGCGGTGGGGTACTCCTCCACCTCGAAGGCCGGCCAGCGCAAGCGGTCAGCCACCCGACGGAGGACCCGCGGCGGAAGCAGCACCCGTCGCCGTCCGACGTCCAAGCGGTAGTCGGAGCGGTCCACGGCCACGCGGTCGGCGACCGACCGCGCCCACCGCGAGAGGTCCGCCACGGCGCCCGCCTCCACGACGCCGACCACCACCGTGCCGTCCACGGTGCGTTCGGCGAACGGAGGAGCGGTCCGCTCGGCCCGGCGGATAAGGCGCTGGCGCAGCTGGACCCCGTCCTTGAACCGGGACGAACAGTAGTGGAGCGGCACGCGCAGCCGCAGGTCGCGGACGACCCGCTCGGCGACCGCGCGGCTTCCGAGCACCCCCCAGCCGTTCTTCGGGTCGACTCGGTAGCGACGTTCGCGCATCGCCGCCTCGTTGGTCTCGGAGAACTCGAGCTCGTTGAGGTTCACGAAGTCGACCCCGAGCGCCTCGAGCGCGCGGAGGAGACGGCGGAGCTCCCGTTCCTTGTCCGGAACGACGGGGATCTCGACCCCCCGGCGAATCCCCCAGCTCGGTGCCGCCTCGAGCACCTCCCGGTACGCGCCGCCGCTCGTGGAGAGCGGCCCCCAGAGGTACGGAGGGATGTGAAGACGGAACTCGTCGAGGCCGGCCGACGCGAGGCGCCGCAGCTTCTCCGGGTTCGGCTCGTGGGTGTAAAGGTGGATGTGGTGCGACGCTCCGAACTCGCGCTTCAAGAGACGCACGTAGTGCTCGACCCGGTCGACCACGCCGAGGGGGTCCCCCCCTGTGATGCCGGTGCCCGACGCGCCGATCGCCCGGGCCTCCTCCACGACGTCCTCGTCCCGCTCGACCCGACGCTCGTTCGCGAACACGACATCCTTCTGGTTGCGCACCGGGGAGACAGGGCAGTAGAAACAGCGGAACCGGCAGAGGCCTGTGACGAAGAGGACCATCTTCCGCCCGTCCTGGCACTGGACGCACGCGGGGGAGAGCTCGCCTCGGTAGCTCGACGCCATCGGGAGCTGACGGAGGGCGAACGCGTCCATCGGAACGGTGGGACGCGGGCTGCGGTGGATAAGGGTTTCCGGGACGGAAGGGGGTTCCCCTGCGTCCGAACCCTCGCTTCCCGTGGTGACGCCGCGCAACCTGGTGAGGCCGCGGGAGCCTTGGGGCTCAATCTCAAATCCCCCACCTCATTCGCGGGCCCCATCGGAGGGTCCGACACCGATGGAGATGCAACCCGGCCAGATGGCCTACGACCGCGCGAGCACGGTCTTCTCGCCCGACGGCCGGCTGTTCCAGGTCGAGTACGCGCTCCAGGCGATCCAGATGGGGGGGACGGCGGTCGCCGTCACCTACGACGCCGGGATCGTGTTCGTCGCGTTCCGCAACCTCCCGGTGAGCTCGCTCGCCGAGGCGGGGTCGATCGAGAAGAGCTTCGCGATCGACACCGGTCTCGGATGCGTGACCGCCGGCCTCATCGCCGATTCGCGGGTCCTGGTCGAGTTCCTTAGGGTCGAGGCCCAGCGCCACCGTCTGACGTTCGGCGAATCGGTCCCGTTCGGAGTTCTGGGCCACGCCCTCGGGACCCTGCTGCAGCAGTACACCCAGTACGGCGGAACACGGCCGTTCGCGGTCTCGTTCCTCCTCGGAGGGTTCACGGGCCAGACGCCCGGGCTCGTGGAGCTCGACCCGAGCGGCGCTACCATCGGCTGGCGGGCGTATGCGATCGGACGGAACCGCCGGGCGGTCGCCGACTTCCTCGAGGAAAAGATCCCGGACCACCTGAATGAGGAGGGCGCGTTCAAGCTCGCGGTCCAAGCGGTGGCCGAAGGGTCGCCGACCCCGTTCCAGCCCGAGGCACTGGACGTCGCGATCCTTGAACCCGACGCCGAGCTCCGGCGTCTGCCCACGACCGAGGTGGCCCGACGGGTCAACGGGATGCAGTTCATCGGCGCCCCGGACCGCAAGGGCGGTTCGAGGTAAGCTGGGCTTTCGCCAGCCTCTCTTGAATCGGTCTCGGCCGGGCGGCGAACACTCCGTTCAGCCCGGCGTCCGGCTACGGAGCGCGGGGGAGGACTCGCCGCTCCCGCTGCGCGCCTCGCGGAACTCCTCCCGCAGGCGCATCCGCCGCCGAGTCCGATGGTAGGTGACTGCGAACCGGTGCGCCTCGTCCCGCACGGCCCTGAGGAGCAGCATCGGGGGCGCATTCGGGTTGGGCCGCATCGGCTCGGAGCGGTCGGTCCGGTAGACCTCCTCTTCCCGCTTCGCGAGCCCGATCGCCGGGATCCGCTCCTCGAGGCCGAGGCCGCGGAGGGCCTCCATCGCCGCGGACAGCTGTCCCGCACCGCCGTCGATGAGGAGGAGGTCGGGGAGGATCTCCGATTCCGCGAGTCGGCGGAAGTACCGTCGGCGGACGACCTCAGCGACCATCGCGAAGTCGTTCATCCCCGGAACGGAGCGGATCCGGTACCGTCGGTACTCCGAACGCTTCGCGAGGCCCCGCTCGAAGACGACCAGCGAACCGACCGCCTCCGCGCCCTGGAAGATCGAGATATCGACCCCCTCGATGCGGTTCGGCAGGGTGGGCAGCTCGAGGAGCGACTGGAGGGCCGCGAGCACCTCGCGGGGCGCCGGGCGCGCGACCACCTGGTCGACCGTCGCGCGCGCGAGCCGCTCGGCCAAGCGACCGAGCGCGGCGTACCGTCCCGTCGGGCGGAACTGCACCTCGACGCCGCGGGGGGCGAACAGCTCGTCCAGGGTTGCATCGATCCCGGCCGGCCGCGCCGCGGCGACGTAGATGCGGTCCGGGAGCTCGAACTGGCCGCCGTAGTACTGGGTGAGGAACTGCCGTAACACCTCGCCCGGTTCGGGGAGGTCGTCGGCCGGGACCTGGACCAGATGGGGCTCGGTCGCCCGCACCTCTCCCTCCTCTACCCTCAAGAGGCCGACCGCGACCCGAAGCGTCGCCGGGTCGTTCGGGTAGGCGAGCGCGAGGACGTCCGCGCGGCCCGACCCCCGCCCGACCACCGACTGGCGCTCGGCGAGGGCGCCGAGGCCGCTGAGCGCATCTCTCAGGAGGGCCGCCCGCTCGAACTCCTCTCGGGCGGCGGCGCGACGCATCTCCTCCTCGACCTCGGGCCGGATCAGGGTCGCCCGTCCGCGGAGCACGTCCGTCGCCCGGTCGATCCGCTCGCGGTAGGCCTCCCGGTCGATCGCGCCGATGCAGGGGGCGCTGCAGACCTTGAGATGGTAGTAGAGGCAGGCCGCCTTGGGGAGGCGCACGCACCGCCGAAGCTGGAAGAGGTCCCCCAAGAGCTTCTCGACCGACCGCGCCTCGCGGGCGCTCGTGTACGGGCCGAAGAGCAGCGTACCGGCCCGCCGCCGTGGCCGGCGGACGAGCAGGATACGGGGAAACTCCTCGCCGGCGGTGACGGCGAGGTAAGGGTAGCTCTTGTCGTCCTTCAAGAGGACGTTGAACGGCGGCTGGTACTGCTTGACCAGGTTCGCCTCGAGCAGGAGCGCCTCCCGTTCGGTCGACGTGGGGACGAACTCGACGCTCGCGCTCTGCGCGAGGATCGTCCCGTCCTTCTCGATGCGGGCGCGCAGGTGGTCGAGGACGCGGCGTCTCAGGCTCCTCGCCTTCCCGACGTAGACGACCTCGCCGCGGGCGGAGCGAAAGAGGTAGACCCCCGGAGCGTCCGGTCCTTTGCGGAACCCCTCCTGGGTGCGCGCCGCGAGCTCGCTCGCCGGCACGAAGGTCGGGAGCCCGGGAGGTGGCTGGTCGCTCATGCCCGAGCCGTCCGCGCGAGGGGCGCCGCCCGGCCGAGGATTGGCTTGAGGAACCGACCCGTGTACGACCCCGGCGACCGGGCGACCCCCTCCGGGGTCCCCTCGGCGATCACTCGACCACCCGCCGCCCCGCCCTCCGGGCCCAGGTCGATAAGCCAGTCAGCGCTCTTGAGGACGTCCAGGTTGTGCTCGATGACGACCACGGTGTTGCCGCCCGCGCGCAGGCGGAAGAGCACCTGGAGCAGGCGTTCGACGTCCGCGAAATGGAGGCCGGTCGTCGGCTCGTCCAGTAGGTAGAGCGTCTTTCCGGTCGGGGGCTTCGCGAGCTCGAAGGCGATCTTGATCCGCTGGGCCTCGCCGCCCGAAAGGGTCGTGGCGCTCTGGCCGAGCTTCACGTAGCCCAGCCCGACGTCCGCGAGAAGCTTCAGGCGGGACTCGATGCGACGGTGGTACCGGAAGAACTCGAGCGCCTCGTCCACGGTCATGTCGAGGATGTCCGCGATCGTCTTCGCCTTGAACTTGACCTCGAGCGTCTCCGCGTTGAACCGCTTCCCGCGGCACTCCTCGCAGACGACGTAGACGTCCGGGAGGAAGTGCATCTCGTACCGGAGCACCCCGTCGCCCTCGCAGGCTTCGCA
>Ga0187770_10000465_pt1 | contig 19813 bp, 22 predicted proteins | sample 0116_SJ02_MP02_2_FD_133154 | JGI IMG/M metagenome (GOLD analysis project Ga0187770, IMG submission 133154) | Tropical peat soil microbial communities from peatlands in Department of Meta, Colombia - 0116_SJ02_MP02_20_MG | ecosystem: Environmental > Terrestrial > Soil > Wetlands > Peat | place...
CATAGGTTTTCTTGATGATTCGACATCCCGGAAAAAATCGGTCAGGATACATGAAAAATCGTATAAAGTATATACCGGCATTAAAAATATTGAGAAATTCGTGAAATTACTTAAAGTCGATACTGTTTTCATTGCCACTCCCTACTCAGACCAGAAGGAACTTACTGAATTTGTGAATGAAATTTACAAGCATGTTAAGAGGGTCCTCATTATTCCCAATATTACCGGGGTCGCTATATTTAATTCGGAACTTCATTACCTTTTCATGGAAAAATTATTTATGATTAAGGTAAACAATAACCTTAACTCAATACCGAATATAATAGGAAAGAGAATTTTTGACTTAGCTGGAGCTGCAATCGGGTTTATCGTTATTTTTCCTATTTTTCTTGCTATCGCCCTGATGATAAAATTCACATCCAGGGGAAGTATTTTTTATATCCAGAGGAGAATTGGACTTAACGGCAGGGAATTTAATATCATTAAATTCAGGACCATGTATATCGATGCCGACAAGAGACTTGAAAACATTTTGAAACTCAATCCGGATGCCAGGAAAGAGTGGGAGAAGAGATTCAAGTTTAAAAAGGATCCCCGTGTGACGCCGATTGGAAAGTTCCTTAGAAAAACTAGCCTGGATGAATTACCGCAGGTATTTAACATATTGAGAGGAGAAATGAGTTTTGTTGGGCCAAGACCTGTGATCATGGAAGAAATTGATAAATATTACGGGAATTTCAAACAATATTACTATTCTGTCCGTCCCGGCCTTGCCGGTTTATGGCAGGTAAGCGGAAGAAGCGATACGGATTATTACTTCAGGGTCCAGTCGGATGTATGGTATGTGCAGAACTGGTCCATATGGCTTGATATCACAATCCTTTTCAAAGCCATCGCAGTTGTAATAAAGAAGGAGGGTGCTTACTGAAGCTCCTTAATATTTTCCGCTTTCTTCCGATTAAAATGAGAGCGGGAGTATTTTTATGAAATTTCCAGCCTTCGCAGTTATTATATCGGTGCTTATACAATCAATATCATATTCTGATATGAGAGATTTCGGCTATAAGCCGATGCACCAGAAGATCCATTATAAGGAAGACTTCTATAGACTTTACAATGAATGGCTTTATTCTGACCCGGACTCAATAAGTCGTAACATATATTTCCTTGAGATGGCTCTGGTGGTGCCTTTTGATCATCCTATCAGGGCACTTACCCCAATAACAAACGATGTGCAATACGAAAGGTATAAAAATCTCCTGATGATGCATATATGCTCCCTGCTTACAAAGGGATATATTGATTATGGATACCTTTACATGAAAGAACATATTTATTTTTTTAACAGAGAATATAAAAAAGATTATCTTGACGGATATGATATAGCGGAATATTATTTCAGCCATGCGAAAAATTATTGGGATAAAACTGTCGGGTATGCGAGCAGTGCCGGAAATATAAAGGGTGTAAAAACTGATATGCTGTATATTGAGGATGAACTTTTCAGGATCCAGAACGGCAGTCTTGATTATTATAAAGTTGTAGATAATCTTCTGGACCGTATCAGCAATAACAGGAAAATATTATCTTCTTTTTCCAATTGAACCTTCCTGAAAATAAAAATGCAATGTCTATTGACATAATACTACAAGCGTAGTATAATTAATTACTACATGCGTAGTATTTACCCTAATGTTGATTATTATAGGGAAAATTATTATATTAATAAAAATGTTTTTATGCATTGCATAAATTAGGAGGATAATATGAAAGTCCCGAAAAGGGCTATAACAATTTCAGTACTTGCTTTGCTGATAGCGGGAGTGGTGTTTTTTATATCATGCAACACAATATTTCCTAAGGTTTTGAATTATCAGACGCAGAATAAGCAGCTGGAAAACGTGGAGGGGATGGATATTCTTTCCAGACTTCAAAACGTGTACCGAAGCCTGGCCAAAGCCACTATGCCTGCAGTGGTAATGATCAGTGTTGAAAGCGAGCAGACAGTCGAAAATCCATACAGTGAATTCTTCAACGATCCTTTTTTCAGAAGATTTTTCGGCGAGGACAACTTAGGCCCAAAACAGTACAAGCAAAAATTGCAGATGGTAGGGTCAGGTTTTATCGTGACTCCGGACGGCTATATTTTCAGCAACTATCATGTTGTCAGAAACGCAACAAAGGTTGAAATAACCCTCGCAGACAACAGGAAATTCAAGGCAAGGGTCATCGGGGTAGACGAGGATACCGATGTCACTCTTTTGAAGATAAACGGTGAAAACCTTCCGGTCATACCACTTGGTGATTCTTCCGAGGTCCAGGTAGGCGATCTTGTCATAGCTGTCGGTAGCCCATTCGGATTGAGGGGCACATATACCACAGGAGTTGTCAGTGCTATAGGAAGGGAAGGTCTGAATTCAGGTTTCCAGCGTTTTATCCAGACTGACGCTGCGATAAATCCCGGCAATTCGGGGGGTCCTCTGATAAATATAAAGGGCCAGGTAATAGCCATAAATACGGCCATTCAGTCTCAGAGCGGCGGTTTTCAGGGCATAGGTTATTCGATCCCAATAAATATAGTAAAAAATGTTGTAAATCAGATTCAGGATCATGGGAAAGTCGAGCGCGGATACCTTGGAATAAATATAACGGATATAGATTCGACGAGCAGAAAGCTTCTGGGTCTCGGCGAAAATGAAGGCGTCATGGTCTCGAAGGTGGAAAAAGGGAGCCAGGCCGAAAAATTCGGGATTAAAAACGGGGATATTATTATTTCCGTCAACGGCAACCCGGTAGGCAATGTAAATGATCTCCAGGAGTCTATAGGTGATCAGGCCCCCGGTACGGTTGTAAAGCTCCTTATATTACGTGACAAGAAAAAAATGGAATTCAGCATAAAACTCGGTGAAAGACCGGGTACTATTGCTAAGAATAACAGCGGGGGTAATAACAACCCCGGCCCCCAGAATGGGAACGAAACCTGTGAATTTTTAGGAGCAGTTTTCAGCAGTGCGCCTCAGGATTTGCTCGATAAGAACGGAGCGGAATTCGGGGTAGTTATAAATTCCATCAGTGAAGACAGCGTATTATCGGGAGTTCTTTCGGAAGGGCAGATAATCGCCGGAATAAATGGAACGCCTATAAAGAATGTGAAAGATATGAAAACCTTTGCAGATAAAAATAAAAACAGCAGGGCTTTTACGTTTCTTGTCATCCAGGACGGGATGATGATCTACCGCGGGGTAGAAAAATAAATAAAGATAAAAGACCGGGCGGGGTCTTGTGACCATACCCGCTCTTTTTATTTAATTTTAAATGTTATCCTGTGATATGGTGAAAGACCGTACTTGAGGATTGCTTCTCTGTGACCTGATGTGCAGTATCCCCTGTTTTTGTTCCATCCATAAACGGGATATTCTTCATGGAGACGGTCCATTATATTATCCCGGGTAACCTTGGCGATTATAGAAGCGGCGGCTATACAAAAGCTTTTTTGATCACCTTTGATTATAGATTTTACCGGTATATCGAACTGGAGATTGATCGCATCTATCAGGACATAATCCGGTCTCTCAGAAAGGCCGTTAAAAGCCTTCTGCATGGCTAATTTTGTAGCTTCTAAGATATTTACCCTGTCTATAACTTTATTATCAATAATGCCTATTCCAAAGCATAAGCATTTTTCAGTTATAATCTTATAAAGATAATTCCTCTTCTGAGAAGTAAGGGCCTTCGAATCATAAACACCTTCTATAAGAACATTAGGATTAAAAATTACGCAGGCAGATACTACCGGCCCAGCAAGGGGGCCCCTTCCGGCTTCATCAATACCTGCAATATTGCTGTAACCCCTCTGCCAGAGATCTTTTTCTGCATCTATGATGCTCCGGACCGGCGGTATGATCATTATACTTTTTCGGTTATGACCGCTGATTTGCCGAAGCGCCCGCGCAGATAATAAATCTTAGCTCTCCTGACACGGCCTTTTCTGACAAGCTCAATTTTTTCTATGTATGGTGAATAAAAAGGGAATACCCTTTCTATAGCTACCCCATAACTGATCCTTCTTACGATAAAACTCTTTCTTGTTCTTCCATGCCTGATTGCCAGGACTACACCTTCATAAGGCTGAATTCTCTGTTTTTCACCCTCGATAATTTTCACAAAGACTTTTATAGTGTCACCTACAGCAAATGCCGGGTATTTTTCAGCGTTATGATGCTCCCCGATAATGGATTTTTCTATCGCTTCTATAGAATTCTTCATTTTTTTTATAGAAACAGCCTCTTCCTTTTTATTGGGAAGCGATTCTTCTATTTCAGCCTGGGATGGGGTGTTTTCATCTGTTTTAATTTCGTCTGCCATGTTTCCACTCCTCAGAAATATTTTGTATTGTTAACAGAAAATATCTTAATTGCTCGTTGATCCGCCTTAGCTTTTTTAGCGGATCTGCTGTTTCACCGGCTTTAAAAACAGGCAAGTAGTTTAACAGGAGATCAATTCTGTTGTTATATGTTTTTTTTAAGCTGCTCTCAAAATGCAGTTTTGTGATCTTACTATGGTTTCCGCTTCTTAACTCTTCAGGGACACTGAGCCCTAAAAATACCGGAGGCTCTGTATAATGATCATACTCAAGAAGCCCGTATTCAAAACTCTCATCATCCTTGGAATCTTCTTTAATTGATCCGTCCAGCATACGGGTTACGGAATCCATGACTGCCAGGGCCGCTAATTCTCCCCCTGTAAGGACGTAATCACCTATGGAAATCTCTTCATCTACTGCCTTTTCAACGATCCGCGTATCTATTCCCTCATATCTGGCGCATAAGAGTATCAAACTGTCTTCTTCTGAAAGTCTCCTTGCCTCTTTATTATCAAATTTCCGTCCCCTTGGCGTCAAATAAACTACTCGACAGCCGGGGTATCGCCTTTTTATTGAATTAATTGCCTCAAAAATCGGTTCAGGGCGGAAAAGCATTCCTTTCCCATGCCCGAAAATACCTTCATCAATCCGGCCGACACCATTTTTAGATGTGGAAAAATCTCTAAGATTTACCACATTTACACTTAATATCCCCTTCTTTACCGCATTTGAAATTATACCGAATTGGAGATATTCCGTTATCATTTCAGGAAAAATGGTAACGATATTGAATACCACTTGATTCTCTCTATAACAGTTCTTCTAAATTACTGGCTTTAATCTTCCTGTTTTTTATATCAACATCGAGAATATACTTATCATTAAACGGTACAGCCAATTCTCTGTTATTGAACATCTTTATAATCAAAAGCGTCCTTTCAGCCATAATAAGCACATTGAAAATTTTTCCGGTAAGAACGGAGTTTTCATACACATCCATACCGTAAAGATCTTTTATATAAAAAACATTTCCTCTCAACTCGGGAATTTCACCCTCATCGACAAAAATATCCATGTTGCGGAGCATTTCCGAAGCATTTCTGTCATTACAACCTTCGATCTTAACTATTGTTTGCCCCGCCTGTCCGGAAATCTTTTCGAAAATAATCTCCTGATAACCGGAGATTTTATTTTTTGATTTAATATAAAAATGAGAATAATTTTCCAGTTCTTTCAGGTTATCTATATAAAAAACCGTTTTTATATGGCCTTTTAAACCGTATGGTTTTAAAAGTCTGCCTATCAAAAGGGCATCCATCTGGTCAATCCAATATCTCCAGGATCACCCTACGCCCATTTTTAACAGATACGGCATTAACTATTGTCCGAATAGATTTCGCTATGACTCCATGCCGACCTATTACCTTTCCCACTTCTCCTGCGCCAACTTTTAATTCCAGTATTGTTGATTTTTCACCATCTATGACATTGATACTTACCGCAGAAGGATCATCTACTAGATTCTGTACAATTAATTCGACGATTTCTTTTTCTTTCATAGGATTATGCTCCTGCTTTGCGCATTCTCCTGGCTATATCCCTTACAATATTGCTGACCTTCGCTCCTTTATTTATCCAATCGTCGTATTTTTGGAGATCAATTTTAGTATTACTCGTATCTTCGATTGGCTGGTAATGTCCAAGGCAGTCAATATATGCCCCGTCTCGAGGATCTCGGCAGTCCAGAACGACTATTCGATAATACGGTCTCTTGGATTTTCCAATTCTCATTAACCTGATATGAGGAGCCAATGAATTCCTCCCATGATAAAATTCGAGTAATAATTATAAATTTGACGTATGGCTTTGTCAAATCTTTACCTGATTAGGATTGGGATGATAGGAATTATTCAGCGCATGTGGTCAGGACGGGATCTTAAGAATATCGGTAGCGCTGCCTGCATTGAAAAAATAACCCGCTTCTCCATGATAATAACGGTCGAGAGGACGGCTTACAGGTTTCGTGAAGATGTTCAAAAGTTTTTGAGCAAATGAAACATCTAAGGTATGACCGCCCTTGTAAGCAATAATAAAACCTTTTATGTCAAAATTGAGAAGGGCCAGACTGCCGAGTAAATCTAGGATCTTATGTCTCACAGGCTCATCATGATAACGTGAGGAATTAAGTATCTTATTTTCCTTCTTGCTGAAAACCTGAACATTATCCAGATTAACACCCCTGCTGAGGCCGGATTTTTTGAAATCATCAAGGTCTTCGATAAAGCCGAATGTTCTGGCACCGCAGATATTTTTCATAAATATATCAGTCGACATTTCCGTATTTAAAGTCTGGGTACCGATCGGTGAATTAGGAAATTCAATAGTATAGCTTATTTTGAATCCATTATAAGGCAGGGCTATTATATATTTATCCGACATAGTAGTCCAGACCGGGTTGATGACCATAAATTCTTCACGGTCCCTGTCCTGTTCAACCATGCCGGTATTAATGATCCCCTCGGCGAAAAACCTGGAGCTTCCATCAAGGATCGGTATTTCCTTTGAACCGCACTCTATAATACAGTTATCAATATGGCAGGCATAAAGAGCAGCGACAAGATGCTCAACCGTTTTTATAACAGTCTTTCCGTTTGATATGGATATATTGTTCTGAGTATCGATAATGTTTCCTGCATTGTAAGGAATAAAATCTTTTTCCTGTCCGATGCTTCTTAAAAATAAAATGCCCGTATCTTCAGGTGCGGGTTTAATTGCAATCTGGCATACATGCCCGCTGTGAAGACCTATTCCCTTGAATTCAATCCAGTCTTTTAAAGTTTGTTGTTTCCTCATCAAGAATCTCCAAAGAATATGCTTATTATACTGCAAATATTGTACCACTTAAATAATTTTTTATTGCATATTTTCAATAAAGATATGATCAGCTCCAAAAAATACTGTAATATAATTCATACACCCTGACAGGGCTTTTTGCTGCTTTTAATATAATCTTCCAGGATTTTCTGTGCAGCAAATTTATCAAGTGATGCCTTGATCTTTTTATCATTGATGCCCATTGATTTCAGGAGACTTAATGAAAAAACCGAACTGTATTCCTCATTCTGAAATTCAATACTAAAACCGGTATTCTGCTTTATTTTCTCTGAAAATAAGATGACTTCCCGGGCAGCTGCCACGTATTTCTCAGAATACGGGTATCCGATAATAATCTTTACAACTGAATAGCTGTCACATATTTTTTTTAATTCATCCAAAAAAGAGGAATTATTTTTAAGCACGGTCAAAGGGCTTGAAATTATCTGCAATTCATCAGATATAGCCAGTCCGATCCTTTTCCTGCCGTAGTCTATACCGAGCAGCCTAGGCATCTGAAACACATCCAATTACTAATTGTGCTACCCTTTCGATTACATTTTTATCCCCGAGAGATTTTTTTATCTCGTCGAAATATTGTTCCCTTTTTTGTTTAGCAAAACTGTCTGGATTTAATAAAGCAATGGCTTCTTTTACAATATTATCGGTATTGCAGTTTTTTTGAAGAAGTTCGGGGAAAAATTTATTCTTGAGTAAGATATTCGGCAGCCCGATCATCTTTCCTTTCACAAGCATCTTTGCGACGAAAAATGAAAAGGGTGAGATTTTGTAGCATATTACCGGAGGCTTTCTAAGAAGGACAGATTCAAGGGATGCTGTTCCTGAAGCCTGAATATTTACATCTGCCATCTTCATAGCATTGTATGAATCATTCCTGATAATTGTGATTTTGTTTTCCAGGCCGCAGAATTTTATTATTTTCAATAATTTATTTTCAAATTCAATATGGGAAATCGGAAGGATGATCTGGATCCCATACTTTTCAATGAGTATCTTGGCAGCTTCAAGCATAGGAAAAGCAAGAGTATCAATTTCCTGGTGACGGCTACCCGGCATTATGGAGATAATTTTTTTGCTTCTGTCAATGCCATATTTTTCATAAGATTCACGGAGCGGTATGGTATCTGATGTCTTATCCAGTAGCGGATGGCCTGAAAAAACAGCATTTCCACCGTATTCTTTGTATAAGAGATAATCCTGATAGAATGGGGCTATGATCAGATCGATGTTTTCGGAAATAACCCTGGTGTTCCATTCACCCCAGATGGAAACGGGGGGAGGGAAATAATATATGCTCTTTACGCCTAATTTCCTGGCTTTTTTTGCCAATGGTATGTTAAAACCCTGGTTGTCAATTAACAGGAGATATTTTATTTTATTTTTTCTGATATATTTTAAGCATGAACTAAACAAATAGGATTTTTTATAAAGGAAACGGACTGCCTCGATAATTCCCATGGTGCTCATGGTCGAGACATCGCCGGTAATACTTATCATTCCTGATGAGATCATGTTAGGGCCGCCCAGACCGGCGAACTGAAATTCCGGAGAGAGTTCCTTAATTTTTTTTATCACATCAGCCGCATGGATATCACCTGATACTTCACCGGCAGAAACAAAAATAGTCTTTTTATTCATGATAGCCGATTATGCCGCGTTTTGACATTTCTACGAACAGGACTAATCTTTCAATTAATTCATTACCGGCATAGATTGCTTTTATTTCCTCGAGCGCCTCCTGGCGGGATTTTCCTGAAAAAAGTATCCTGTAAGCATCCTTGATTTTATTTCTCTGATCCTGACCTATGCCCTTTCTTTTTAAACCGATGCTGTTAAGACCGTAACCAGTCGCTGGCACTCCATCGACCAATAAGTAAGGAGGAACGTCCTGCGTTAATTTGCTCATACCTCCTATCATAGTGTAAGCTCCTACCCTGCAATGCTGATGAACTGCCGAATTTCCGCCAAGAATTACGTCATTCTCAAGAATAACATGCCCGCCTAATATACTTCCCTGAACAAGCTGACTGTTGTCGCCGACCTTTGCATTGTGACCTACATGGGAATTCCCCATGAGAAATATGTTATTTCCCAGCACGGTTTGTTCGCCCGTATCGCCATGAACAGGGGTATGAATGGTGGCGCCTTCCCTTATCATACAGTCGTCGCCGATCAGTATAAGGCCAGGTTCATCTTTATAAGAATAATCCTGAGGTGGATTGCCGACAGCTGCGAAAGAATGTATCCTGTTGTTTTTGCCAATCCTGACCCATCCAGTGATATAAGAAAAAGGACCAATAATACAACCATCCCCAATCTCAATGTCGCCGTCTATTACACTATAAGGACCGATCTTAATATTATTACCGAGTTTGACATTTTTTCCGACAAGCGCTGATGGATGGATTTGGTTCATTTTTTCTCCTTTTCGAGTTCCCTTTTCAGCATTTCCTCGACGAGGCTGAAGCGTTTCCTGTTTTCACTGTTGATCTCCATAAGGTTCTGGTGGGATTCAAGCAAAACCTGGATGTCCCGGTAATTCTTTTCGAGTCTTTTTTTGATTTCGCTGCTTATTTCAATATTCTTAAAGGTATTATTCTCCTGAATCGGCATTATATCCAGAAGACCCATTGTGGAAAGAATTTCCTTTGTTTTGTCAGAAGGATTAAGAAGTATCAGATTACCATTACCCAATTTTTTCATTTTTTTCTGGACAGAAACAATAACGCCTATAAAAGAGCTGTCAAGATATGTCGCTTCAGACAATTCAAAATATATGTTTTCCGGATTCTCACTTTCAATTTTTTCAGAAAGAAACTGAAACAATTCCGAGCAGTACTCCATCGTACCCTTGCCTATAACTTTAATTATATATCCAGAATTGATTATCCCGATTATTACCCGAGAATTTTCCTGCATTTTATCCCCTTGCCCAAGCTTCTCTCATAATTCTTCATCGAAAAGCGGTGAGATCTTCTTTACATTGTTTTCAAAAAAAGCGTCTATATCATTTTTTGAGTCTATTTTAGACACCCCGCTGAAAAACATTCCCTCTTCCGCCAGACATTTTTTTGTCCATAGTTCTCCATTCAGACTTCCGGTTGAAAGTATATCAACGCGTTCAAGGGCGTAAACATTACCCTTTATCTTTCCTCCGATCCTTACCATACGTGCATAAATATCGCCTATTATTCTTCCTTTTTCTCCAACCAGAACTATTCCGTAGCCCTTGATGACACCCTTAAAATCTCCGTCAATACGAAGGAGGCCATTGGAGCGGAACTCTCCTGAAAATGCATTTTCCCTGCCTATGACGCTGTTTGATATCGGCGTTTTAACACTCGGTTCTTCATTTTTAATTGTATCTGTTTTTAATTCGGAAGATTCCATAGTTACCCCGGAGTATTTAAGGTATCATCATACTTAAGAATGGGACCGGATCTACAACAAAATCGCCTACAATGACTTCGAAATGAAGATGGGGACCTGTTACATAACCGGTAGCGCCAACATATCCGACTACCTGGCCTTGCCTGATCTTGGCGCCAAGAATAATGCCAGGCCCGATTTCTTCCATATGGGCGTATCTGGTTGAAAAGCCGAATTTATGCCTGATTTCAACCTGATTTCCATAGCCGCCGTTCCATCCCACGGAAACAACAACTCCGTCAGCTGCGGCAAGAATAGGTGTTCCAGGATAAGCCAGCATATCTACGCCGGGATGAAAACCCATCTTCCAGGGAAGGATCGGATCATTTCTCATTCCAAAAGGTGAAGTTATTTGAGCGCGTGCAGGGAGAGGATATTTGGAAGGAATTGAATTTAACAGTCCTTCCCACCCCTCGATGGATTTTCCAATCCTTACGACATTATTCTTTGTCACTTCCAGATCGCTTTTGAGTTTATTCAGTATCTTTATTTGACGGGAAGTATCATTATTAGACTCATTGTTCGGGATTTCAATATCATCATAATTATAAACATTTTTATCCTTGCCAACGGATTTGATAATGTTTGTAATATCAACTTTAAGCGATGTAAATCTTTTATCAAAACTTTCTAGCTGGGTTTTAAAATCTTCTATCTGCCTCCGCTTAAGGTCATCTTCACGAATGAGAAAATCATACTGTTTCTGATTATGGTTTGTCTGTCCGATAGCTAAAATTGATGCTCCGATCGTAATCCCCAGAAGAAGGCTGAAAGAAAAAAGAATATAATTCGAAATCTGAATATTTACTATCTTTTTTTCAGAATGCGGTACAACCATGATGGTCAATCTTTGAGAACCTTTTTCATTGATCTTATAGAGGAGCTTGGCAAAAAATCTTTTAATGTTGCTATAATAAAACACTACAAATTCTTTGAATTTCATCCAGCGTGATTTTTTATACATTTCAGCTTTTGATTTAAAGACTGGTCTCTTTTTGCTGTAGTTTGCCATTTGCACCTCCTTTTTTATTAATTTACGTAAGCAAAGCTGCATATTATATATTGAAAATGCAACTTATTCAATACTTTCCGCTATAATTAATACTTATGATTTTGACTCAAAAGTTTTCTGAGTATATAATCTTACCTCACATTATAATAAAGTCAAGTAAAATTTCACAGAAAGGTTGATATGCTCATAGACAGTCATTGCCATATTCAGCATTGCTTCACAGACCGGTCCGATTTTGATCGGGGGGTCAAGCTGATCTCATCATCAATGCTTTATATTATTGATATATCGACAAATGCGCGAGAATTCTTAAATATGAAAAACAGGCAGCTTCCCTCGAATATCCTTCTCTCGTTCGGGCTTTATCCTGAAGAAGCCCCTTCTTTTAATCAGGAGAAAGGACTTGAATTCAGTACTTTTATAGCCGAAAGAAAGGTTAAGGCTGTCGGCGAATGTGGAATCGATTATTACAGAAATTACGGAACACATTTTCAGCAGGAGACCCTTTTCAGGAAACAGATCGAGACAAGTATGGACTATGATCTTCCTCTCATAGTTCATACCAGGAACGCTTTTGAAGATACTTACAGGATATTATCATCTTATAAATTCAGCAGGAACGTGATAATACATTGCTTCGGGTATTCCGCTACCGAGGCAGGTAAGTTCCTTGCCGAGGGATATTATCTGTCTTTTGCAGGCAATGTCACATATCCTGGTGCGAAAGGGATTAGAGATGCAGTTCTGACTGTCCCGACGGACAGGCTGCTAATTGAAACCGATTCGCCTTACCTTCCGCCTGTGCCTTTAAGGGGGCAGCGGAATAATCCGCTTAATGTTAAATATACTTATAAATTTATTTCTGAATTGAGGAAAACAGCGCAGGAAGAGCTGGAAAATTCCATAGAAAGTAACTTCAAGAAAGTTTTCGGATTGTAGCATTCAAATATCTAGCTGAAGCCCTTCCATTGATATGATTGTTGCAGGGAACAAGAGTTTTGCTTCCTGCTCGATCCCGAATATTTCATCGTCGCTCTGTTCAGGATCATAGTGGAATAAAGCGAGTTTTTTTACACTCGCATCAATAGCAACTTTCACTGCCTGCTTCCAGGTACTGTGTCCCCATCCAAGCTTGAAGCCGATTACCTGGTCGGTATATTGGGCATCATGAATCAGCAGATCGGCTTTTTTTGAAATTTCAACGACCCTTTTATCGATTACATCATGGAAATGTTCGGTGTCTGTGGAATAAACGATTGAACTCCCTTCATATTCAAACCTGTAAGTGTATGCAATTGCAGGATGAATGTGCCTTCTTGTCTCAATTTTAACTCCTTCCAATATTGAATGAAAACCTTCAGAAAGTTCATGGAATTCTATCTTTGCGGGCAGATGGCTGAATTTGACTGGAAAATAGTCATATTCCATTTGACCTTCGAGAAGCACCTGTAAATGGCGGTTGGCTTTTTCAGGTCCGTATATGATAATTCTGACGCCGGGAATATATATCGGGTTAAAAAATGGGAAACCCTGTATATGATCCCAGTGTGTATGGCTTAAAAAAATAATAATTTCGGAGTTTTTGCCGGATTCAAGCTCAGATACTATTTTTTTTCCGAGTTCACGTATGCCTGTTCCCATATCGAGTATTATTCTTTTCTCTCCAAACATAAGTTCAATACAGGAGGTATTGCCGCCTATTTTCATTTTGTTTTCATCAGGCGTGGGTATGGAGCCCCGAACACCCCAAAATCTCAATTTCATGTCCACTCCATTATACGGAATATTCAAATCACAGTATCGTCAGGAATGACACCGTTCTTTACTATAACGACGATCCCGTCAACGATAGCATAATCCTCTTCTTCTTTATTAAGTATGCCCTGCTCATTTACTATCCTGACATTTTTGCCTATCCGGCAGTTTTTATCCAGAATAGCGTTTTTTATGATGGTATTTTCACCGATGCCGATATTGGGAATTTTTTTTTCTGTGTTTACAATTTTTGCTTCATCGGTTTCATAAAAATCCGCACCTATAACAACACTGTTTTCTATTTTGACCCCTTTATTAATGATGCTTCTTACCCCGATTACACAGTTCTTGACAGTAACATCATCCAGCTTGGTTCCATAGCTGATAAGGGCGTTATCGATTCTCGAATTATATACCCTTGAAGGAGGGAGAAAACGAGGCCTGCTGAAAAATGGGTATGAAAGTTTGAAGAGATCGAACGGTCCATTTTCCAGAGTCAGATCAATATTAGCCTGGTGGAAGCTTTTTATTGTTCCTATATCTTCCCAGTAATCAGTATGGACGAATCCAAAGACATCATATTTGTTTGCGATCGAGTAGGGTATTACCTCTTTCCCGAAATCGAGCATCTCTGGATGAGTCAGAAGAAGATCGTAAAGAGTTTCAATATTGAACAGGTAGATTCCCATCGATCCGAAATATGGCTTTCCGGTGCCGCACATTGAAGCATATTTTTTCGGAACTGCCCAGCCTTTAATATCATCCTTGGTTTTCGGCTTTTCAATGAAATTAGTGATCTTGCAGGTCTCATCAATTTTAAGGATGCCGAACCTCGAAGCATCCTCTTCCGGGACCGGAATTATCCCTATTGTTATCTGAGCCTTATTTTCTATATGAGCGACCAGAAGCCTTCTGAAATCCATGTAATATAGCTGATCACCGGATAGCAGGAGAACGTATTTCGCTTCGCCTGAATCGCGAAATCCCCTGAAATGCCTTAATGCGCGACGGACAGCATCTGCTGTGCCCTGTGTAAAACCGCTGATGGGGCTATCAGGGGTCTGCTCTGTGGCGAGAATATCTACGAAGCCATTATGAAATATATCGAATTTATACGTCTGTGTAATATGTCTGTTAAGAGAAGTAGAATTAAACTGAGTCATAACAAAAACACGATTGATGCCTGAATTGATGCAGTTGGAAATCGGTATATCGATAAGACGGTAATTGCCTCCAAAAGGGACAGCCGGTTTTGAACGTTCTTTAGTCAGGGGATAGAGCCTTGTTCCTTTGCCTCCGCCCAGGATAAGGCCAAGTACTTCATTGATATTGTAATGGACCTTTTCCCTGCCCGCAGACAGTTTATTCATTGATTCCTCCAATTATGCAAAACATTATATATTCTAAAACGAAAAAGTCAATCAAGGCTTTGAACTTCATTATTATAAATCGTCATATACCATATATTACCTGAAATATGAGTAATAAATATAGATGTTTTTTTATTTTCAGGTGAAATAAACCCGGGGGAAGATATTCATCAATCAAGCACCTATCTGCCAATTGACAATTATAGCGAGTCATTTTATAGTAGGACATAGGCGTCGCGGGGGTGGGAAAGTGCAGTCTGTCCTTTTACTGCCTGAATATACAGAGATGAAATCTCTTGAAGAAAAGTTACGTCTTTTGAGAGATATCCGAATCATGAAGGCTGGTGAGGATGAAACGCCGAGCACATCTCTTGTCTACCTTGACCTTACCTTCGATATATTCAACAAAAGCGTGACCGAGGAATATCTCTATGACCAATTCTCACGAATTCATTCCTCGCTCGGTCCTTTAAATTATCCTGACGGAACCCTGACCATAATTAAAAATTACCCTTTCAAAACAAATATCAATAAATTTCTGCGTATTAAATGCATTATCGATTCATTTGTATCCTTTCTCAGCGAATTTTACAGGTCAAGAATCATTTTTATTCCAAGCATTATATCAAGACATGGCTTTCAGGTTCTGAACAGTCCACCCATCAGGCTCATCAATGCTTTGAGACTTGATAAATCTGACCAGGTAAATGTCAGAGAAGCTTCGAGATTCTATCTGATTTACGAAATGGATGCTCTTGACTCAATCTATAACCGTAAGGGAGTACTTGAAAAAGACCTTGTCATAGAAGGCATTGAGCTTACCCTCCGTGATATTTACGACAGGTCATGCCGCATAGTCGGCAATACTCCTGTCCGCTTTGACCCTGCAAATTTCATCAATTTTGAATATCCGTCTGAAAACTCTGAAACAGTTCTTTCACTCAACTATGATCTTGAAGATATGGTCATTGACATTACGAATTATTTGTTTTAAATTCAATTGAGATGTTTATAATTCTGGAGGTGATCATGGTGAAAGAAGGAGAAAAGGCTCCGGATTTTCGACTTCCGGCTGACAGCGGCTCTTATTTGTCTCTTTCCGATTTTAAAGGTAAAAAGGTTGTACTTTATTTTTATCCAAAGGACGATACCCCCGGCTGTACAAAAGAGGCCTGCTCTTTCAGGGATGCTAACAGCCTTTTTATGGAGAAAGGAGCCGTAGTTATTGGGGTGAGTGCCGATGACAGTAATTCCCATAAAAAATTCCGTAATAAATACAGCCTGCCATTTTACTTGATCTCCGACACTGATCATAAAATAATGGGGGAATACGGCGCCTGGGATGGTAGAACAATCCGCTCAACCTTCATAATTGATGGAAACGGAATTGTCATCAAGGTGTTCCCGAAGGTAATTCCTGAAAATCACGCCGATGAGGTGCTTAAATACCTTTAAATTAATTGATATTTCAATTCTCTTGATTTAAAATCTACTCCTTTGAATCAAGAGGAAGTATGGGTAAATGTTTTGTTGCTGAAGTTTCAATTTTATCGTGCTGCCTTTTTTTCGCAGGTTTTTCTTCAGTTAGAGCTTTAGAAAAAAAGTCGTTTCTCCTCGCCGGTACGAGGGAGGGTATATATATATGGGATTACCGGGATGAACCTCTTCTTGCATGGAATAACGGAGGTAATCCGCCGGAAATTAAAAAGATCGTGGCTGTCCCTTACGGTTTTTTTATTCTGACCTCTGAGGGTGTCTTTTTTTCGGGTGACGGGAGGAATTTTGAAGAAAAGAATCAAGGCATAACCACTAAAACTATCAAGGTTATAAATAATAACGAAAAATCATTTACCAATATTTCCGATGATTTGAAGGATCTTGAGGCGGACAAGTCGAATCCCGATAATCTTGTAACATGCAGCAAGGACCGGGTTTTCGTATCAACAAACAGGGCAAACTCATGGTTTTCCATCCAGGGACCTGTCCCTTATTCAACAATAAAATCCCTTGCAATAGTTTCATCTTCTAATATTACGATATTTCTCGGGCATTCCTTCCAGGGATTTTTTTCATTTACCATAGGAAGGGACCTCTCCTGGAAAAAAATGAACGCCGGCCTTTACAATTTTTCAAAGACTTTTGAAGAGGTTTCAGGCATTGCGGTCGATAAGGATGAGAGTAATTTAAACATATATGCCGTTAATAATTTTACTCCCATACTTTATCAATGGAACGCAAAGTCGAATTCCTGGTCCGTGATCGAACGTTTTCAAAAGGAATTCGATATGATGGAAAGCCTTGCAAAAAAAGGAAATTATTTTTACTTTGTGAACAGGCTTGGTATAATGCGCTATAATAGCAGCGACAGGTCTCTTGAACTTGACCGGGCGAACGAGTTAAGAAACACCCTTGAAACAAAGATATCTCAAAGCGTATCTGTTATGTGCGGCTATGATGAAAACGGGGAAGAGTTCCATTTTTCAGAACTCTGGCTTTCATCTCTTCCTCCAGTGAAGTCTTATTATTTCCAGGCATCTCAGAAAAAAGGTCTTTATGTTCAGGCAACAGCCCTTAAGGATAAAAAAAGGCTTGAAAAACTGACGGATTTTCTGCTTCTGAATTCACTCAATATGATAACAGTCGATATGAAGGATGATTCCGGATTTCTGAGGTTCAAGCCCACATCAAACCTGACCTCAGGCATAGCAAAAGTTGTCAATCCGCTTGATCTGGATACTTTTATACCATACATGAAGGAGAAAAATATATACCTGGCAGCCAGGCTTGTTGTCTTCAAAGACAGCATACTATACTGTTACAGCAATTATATTTATGCTGTTAAATCAAAGAGTGCCCCATCAAGGCCATGGCAGGGAACCAAGATTGGCAGGGGAGGTGTAATAAAGAATATCAGGGAATACTGGGTAGACCCCTATTCGGAAAAAGTGTGGGAATATAATGTCGCTATAGCTAAGGAACTGATAGAAAGAGGTTTTGATGAGGTGCAATTCGATTACGTAAGATTTCCAACCGACGGTTTGAATATAGATGACGCGAATTTCATTTACAGGGATAAGGGAATGGACAAAGAAAGTGCGATTCTATCCTTTCTTTACTATGCCAGGAAGAATTTAAACAGCCCAATATCTATAGATATATACGGAGCCAACGGCTATTACAGGACCGATGCCAGAACGGGCCAGGATGTTGAACTTTTCAGAAGGTTTGTTGATGTTATCTGTCCGATGTTCTATCCGTCGCATTTTTCAGAGGATTTTCAATACGGCGACCCTGTAACTGACAGACCTTACAGGATTTATTATTTCGGGACTCTCAGAAATTACTTCATCGGAAGAAAGGAGCTTGTAATCAGGCCTTATGTACAGGCGTTCAGGCTCTTCGGGCAATTTGACCGGAAATATTTCGGGCCCAGGTATATAGCCGATGAAATTTCAGGGGTAGAGGATTCTGTGAATCTCGGCTATACTTTCTGGAACATGGGTATGAAATATAATATACTGCCTGAAGCCTACAGCAATGTCACGATAAAATGACAAATATGGGCACCTGATTTATAATAGAATCCTCCTGGTGCGGAGCTAATTATGACCTTGATGGATTATTTCATAGATGGCGGGCCCGTAATGTATCTGATTCTGGCAGTGTCAGTATTAGGGCTTGCTGTTTTTATTGAACGCTTTGTGTATCTCAGAAATTTTCTGATTTGCGGCAGGACTATCATGAACAGTATCATGGCCGGCGCTGGAGTTTACCTGGCTGATGAAGCTGTGGCCCAATGCGATAATAACCCGGGGCCTGCCTCCAGGATAATTAAAGCAGGGGTGGATGCATCAGGCGGTCCGGCTGATCTGATAGAAAACTCTATGGAATCAGCTGCAAAAAAGGAATTTGCCGGTCTGAACAGGTTTGTTCCGGTCCTTGCAACTGTTTCGAGCGTGTCGACACTGCTTGGACTGCTGGGATCCGTTCTCGGGTTGATGGCTGCAGGATCGGCAGGACCTTCAGGTATGGCAGGCGGTATCAACCGGGCCCTGGTCACGACGGCGTTCGGATTATGTGTTGCCATTCCAGCAATTGCCGGTTATAACTATATTACAGCTAAAATAGACAGAGTATTAGCAGAAATTGAATTCTGGACAGCTGAATTTGTTAAAATTTCGGGTAAACAACCTGAAAAATTAAAATGGTGAAATAAGGAGAATCTATGAAGAATAAAAGAGGGAAAGAATTATGGATGCTAATAAAAAGAGGATTTGTTCTGTTTTTCATTTTTCTGGTGATAGGAAGTTTTGTAGTGAGCCTTGCATACTCCCCCTGGAGCACCAGGCGTGAAATTCAGGGCTTCAGGATTGTTAAAGTGAAAAATGAAATATACACATACGAACCTAATACTCCGTTTTATTACCTGTATTCCGAGATGAAGAAAAACATGTCCGATTCTCTAAAAAAAGAGTTTGATCCTGCTCAATTAAACCGTTACGTTGTTACAAGAAGTGTAGATATTATGATTAAATCAGCCTCAGTTTATCAGTTTGCCGGAGAAATCGGCCTAAAAGCTTCCCAGGATGCTCTCAGAAGGAATATAGAATTTATTACAAGAAGTCCGCTTTACAGGGCACCTGATCGGGGTCTTCTAGATTTTGCCGCAATGCAGTATGATCTGGGGGCTATGGAAGGGAATAATGGGGATATTTTGAATGTAACAAGCCTGCCAACTTTCGCCGAGCTTTATTCATTTAACGAAATGGAAAACTACACCCATTCGGCTGAATTTTTATATCTTGACGTGACTAATTTTATAGCAAGCAGTCTGACTGCTGACGATATAAAGGATTATTATGATAATAATTTCGGAAAATACATTAAAGAAGTCACCATATCCGAATTGAGCACTACCTCTAAATTGACTGCTTTTAACATCTGCCATGACGCACTATCCGACGGATGGGAGAAAACGGTTGAAATGTA
>Ga0187770_10000466_pt1 | contig 19791 bp, 19 predicted proteins | sample 0116_SJ02_MP02_2_FD_133154 | JGI IMG/M metagenome (GOLD analysis project Ga0187770, IMG submission 133154) | Tropical peat soil microbial communities from peatlands in Department of Meta, Colombia - 0116_SJ02_MP02_20_MG | ecosystem: Environmental > Terrestrial > Soil > Wetlands > Peat | place...
CGACGAGGAGGCACACGCCGGTTCACGGTACCGACCTCCGGGCTCCGGCCTCCGGCCCCCGGGCTCCGGGCTCCGACCTCCGGGCTCCGGCCTCCGGGCTCCGGCCTCCGGGCTCCGGCCCCCGGCCCCCGGGCTCCGGCCCCCGGCCTCCGGCCTCCGGCCTCCGGCGCCGGGAGCTGACACGCCGTCAGGTCCGTCGCTATGCTCGCCGCATGGCCGAGCTGCCCAGGATCATCTCCGTCGACGACCACGTGGTCGAGCCGCCCAACGTCTGGATGGACCGGCTCCCGGCGAAGTACAAGGACGTCGGCCCCAGGATCGTCCGGGCGCCGATGGGCGAGGTCACGTTCATCGGCGGCAAGCTCACGGTCAAGCCCGGCACCGAGGGCGCGCCGACCGACTGGTGGTACTACGAGGACCTCAAGCGCCCCCTACTTCGCGTCGACTCGGCGGTCGGAGTGCCTCGTGAGGACGTCACGATGAAGGGGATCACCTACGAGGACATGCGGCCCGGGTCGTACCAGGTCAAGCCCCGACTCGAGGACATGGACACCAACCATCTCGAGGCCTCCCTTTGCTTCCCCACGTTCCCTCGCTTCTGCGGACAGACGTTCACGGAGGCCAAGGACAAGGAGCTGGGGCTGCTCTGTGCCAAGGCCTACAACGACTGGATGGTCGAGGAGTGGTGTGCGGAGTCCGGTGGCCGGCTGATCCCGCTCACGATCGTCCCGCTGTGGGACGCGCGGCTCGCGGCCGACGAGGTCCTGCGCAACGCCGAGCGAGGCGTGCGCGCCGTGTGCTTCAGCGAGATCCCGCCGTTCCTAGGCCTGCCATCCGTCCACGATCCCGACGGGTACTGGGACCCGTTCTTCCGGGCCTGTGCCGAGACGCAGACCGTCGTCAACATGCACATCGGATCGTCGTCCAAGATGCCGTCGACCTCGGCCGACGCTCCGCCCGCGGTGGGCTCGACGTTGACCCACACCAACGCCACTTTCTCGATGGTCGACTTCATGTTCTCGGGCGTGCTGGTGCGGTTCCCGACGCTGAAGCTGGCGTACTCCGAGGGTCAGATCGGCTGGATCCCCTACATCCTCGAGCGGGCCGACACCGTGTGGGAGGAGAACCGCGGCTGGGGCGGCGTGGCGGACAAGATCCCTGAGCCTCCGTCCACGTACTTCCACCGGCAGATCTACGGGTGCTTCTTCGACGACGCCCACGGGTTGCGCTCCGTCGACGAGATCGGCGCCGACAACATCACCTACGAATCGGACTACCCACACTCGGACTCGACGTGGCCGCACACGAAGGACATCGCGGAGCGCCAGATGGCCCACCTCGACGACGAGTCCCGCTACAAGATCGTCCGGGGCAACGCCATCAAGCTGTTCGGGCTCGACCACCTCGCACCCTGACCCCGGCCTCAGAGCTGTGGATCTCCGGTACTCCGACGCAGAGGAGGCCTTCCGCGCCGGGTTGCGCGCCTGGCTCGAGTCGGTCCTGCCCGCACTCGGGCCGAAGCCGTCACCCTTCGACTGGCCTGCGCGTCGCGCCTACGACACGGCGTGGCAGCGGATGCTCTTCGACGCCGGCTACGCGGGAATCGACTGGCCCGTCGAGGGCGGGGGCCGCGGGGCGAGTCCGGTCGAGCAACTGATCTACCTCGAGGAGCTCGAGCGGGCCCACGCCCCCTACGTCGGCGTGAACTTCGTGGGCCTACTCCATGCCGGGCCGACGATCGTGGCGGAAGGCACGCCGGAGCACCGCGCCCGGTTCCTCCCGCCCATCCTCCGGGGCGAGGAGGTCTGGTGCCAGGGCTTCTCGGAGCCCGGTGCAGGCAGCGACCTGGCGGCACTGCGCACCCGGGCGGTGCTCGACGGCGACGACTACGTCGTGACCGGCTCGAAGATCTGGACGTCCCATGCCGAGGTGGCCGACTACTGCGAGCTGCTGGTGCGGACCGGCGGTGAGGACAGCCGCCACAAGGGCATCACCTGGCTCGCCATGCCGATGGACCTGCCGGGGATCGAGATCCGGCCGCTCAAGACCATCGTGGGCTCCACGGAATTCGCCGAGCTGTTCCTCGACGGCGTGCGGGTGCCGGCGGCCAACCGGATCGGCGACGAGAACGACGGTTGGCGGGTCACGATGGTCACCCTCAGCTTCGAACGCGGGACGGCGTTCGTGGGAGAGCTGCTCCAGTCGATGGAGCTGCTCCGGGAGCTGCGTGCACTCGCCGGCAGGACCGGCGCGTGGGACGATCCCGGGGTCCGCCGGCGGCTCGGCCACATGGGTGCGGAGCTCGACGCCCTGTGGGCGTTGACCCGACGCAACGTGTCGCAGGCGACCCGCACCGGTGTGCCCGGCATCGGCGGCAGCGTCTTCAAGCTCGGGTTCTCCGAGCTGCGCCAGCGCATCTCCGAGCTGGGGATGGACCTCGTAGGGAGGGCCGGGCTCTCGTGGGACGAGCTTCCGGTCCTCGACGGCGGCCCGCCGCTCGCCAACGCGGAGATCGTCGACGTCTGGGGCAACAGCTTCTCGCGGACGATCGCGGCGGGGACGTCGCAGATCCAACGCAATATCGTGGCCGAGCGGATCCTCGGCATGCCCAAGGGATAGCCGCGGTGGACTTCGAGCTCAGCGACGACGAGGTCGCCCTCGCCGAAGGCGTGCGCCGGCTCTGCGCGGGCCGATTCCCGCTCGACGACCTGCGGACGGCAGAAGGATCGAGCGTGGTCGTGGACACCGACGGGTGGCGGGCGCTGGCCGACGCCGGCGTCTTCGGCCTCCGTGCAGGAGGCGACGACGGGCTCGGTCTGGGCATGGCGGAGGCCGCCGTCGTCTTCGAGGAACTCGGCCGAGCGCTGGTGCCCGGGCCGCTGGTGGCGACCCATCTGGCCGCGACCTACGGCATCGTGCCGGGTGCCGCCGAAGGGGAGGTTGTCGTGGGCTCGGTCGAGCGGCCTGCTCCTTCCGGCGGTCGCGCCGTCGTCCCGATCGTGGTCGAGCACCTGGGTGCCCTCGGCACCCTGGTGGTGGTCGAGGACGACGGCATCTCGCTGGTCGAGGCCGGGACGCTCGATGCCGTGCCGGTCGCGCGCGCGCTCGATCCCCTCACACCGCTGTGGCGGGTCGATCGCATTCCCGTTGGCCGGCGTGTCGGATCAGCGGAGCAGGCGGCGCGCTGGCGGCGCGAGGAGGACGTATTGGACGCGTCGCTGTGCGTCGGCCTCGCTTTCGCCATGCTCGACATGGCGGTCGAGTACGCCAAGGGACGGGAACAATTCGGCCGGCCGATCGGGTCCTTCCAGGCGGTGAAGCACCTGTGCGCGGACATGCTCGTGCGGGCCGAGACGGCGCGTGCGGCCTCGCACGCAGCTGCAGTGACGATCGACCAGCCGGACGTGGGCGATCCGGAGCGGGCGAGTGCGGGCGCTGCCCTCCTCGCGGCCGAGGCCGCCAACGCAAACGGCCGCTCGTGCATCCAGGTGCACGGGGGCATGGGGTTCACCTGGGAGGTCCCGGCCCACCTGTTCGTGATGCGAGCCAGGGTCGTCGCCGCACGGATGCGGCCTCCGGCGAGCCTCGCCGAGACGGTGGCAGAGCGGTACTGAACCGGCGCCCCGGTCCGTTCGTCGGCCCGGGACCCATGGACCAGCGAGGGGGAGTCGTGAACGAAGTCGTGTCGATCATCCCGGACGGCGAGGTCGTCTACGGGATCCAGTTGCCGATCCAGGCGCAGACCACGCTCATGGCCGAGCCCTGGGAGCTCGTCGCCGGTCCGGACGAGCTGGCCCGGGTGGCTCGACAGGCCGACGACAGCGGGTACTTCTACGTGGCCGTGTGCGACCACACCGCCATCCCGCGGCGGCTCGCAGATGCCATGAGCACCACCTGGTACGACACGGTGGGGACGCTCGGATGGCTAGCCGGGATCACGAGCCGGGTCCGTCTGATGTCGCACGTGTACATCGCCGCGCTCCGCCATCCCCTGCGGGCGGCCAAGGAGTTCGCCACCCTCGACCTGCTGTCGGGGGGTCGGGTCGTCGTCGGCATCGGAGCCGGCCACGTCCAGGAAGAATTCGACCTCCTCGGACCGGTCTTCGACGAGCGCGGGGCCGCCGTCGACGAGGCCATCGAGGGGATCGCGCGAGGGCTCGAGGAGGAGTTCCCCGTCCTTCCTGGGCCCCGATGGCCGGCCCGGGACATGGGCGTGTCGCCCAGGCCGGTGCAGCGTCCCCGGCCACCGATCTGGGTTGGTGGCTCCACCCGGCCGGCGCTGCGACGGGCGGCGCGGCTGGGCGACGGCTGGCTCCCGCAAACGGTCAAGCGATCGGAGATGCGCGAGCAGGTCGCGACGCTGCGATCGCTGCGGGAGGAGCTGCGGCAGGGAGCGCCGATCGCGATGGGCGCGCTGGCCGGCATCTTCCACGTGGGAGAGCCGACATGGGACCTGCCACGGGGCGCGGTGAGCGGGAGCCCGGACAGGTTGGCCGACAACCTGGCGGAGTTGACCGGCATGGGCGTGTCCCACTTGCAGATGCGGTTCTGCAGCCGGTCCGCCGAAGAGCTGTGCGATCAGATGGCGGCGTTCAGCGCCGACGTGGCGCCGCTGCTCTCCTGAACCTCAGCCGGTGTCCAGGGGCTCGCCGTCCCCGTAGGTCGACGCCAGGTGCTCGGTCCACGTGACCCCCTCCGGGCTCGCGAACTCCCACTGCCCGGGGCCGCCGCTCAGGGTGAAGCCGTGGTAGGTCTTGAGGCGGTGGTGGTGACGGCAGATCCTCGCCAGGTTCCAGAGTTCCGACGGGCCGCCGTCGGCCCAGCGGACCTGGTAATGGTCGATCTCGAGGTCATAGGCCTGGCCGCACCGGGGCACGACGCAGACCGGATCACGTTCGGCCAGAGCGGCCTCGACGGACCTGGGGATGCTCCGGCCGACGTGGGAGACGGCGGCGAGGTCGACGCCGTCGGTCACGATCGCCTCGACGACGCTGTCGGCGAGGATGGAACGCGCGGCGGCGAGGGAGACGGGGCCCACGCCCGGCACCTCGCACACCTCCCCTTCCTCGAGCGACCCGCGGCGAAGGGCGGTGGCGTCCACTCGAAGGTGGACGGTGCGGGCGCGACGGCGTCCTGCGGCCCTGTCTTCGTCCCGGTGCTGCCACACACACCGGTCGCCTCGGACGACGAGCCGCTCGAGGGAGTCGAGTCGTGCCTCCATCGGGTCGCTGGCCCGGTGCTGGCGCATCGCCTCGTCCCAGACCGCCTCGACGCCGGCGTTGACCGCCTCCAGGATCCGCAACCCGGTGTCCTCGGTCATGCGGCACGACAGCCGGAACGCACCGTCCGCCTCGCGCCAGTGGCGTAAGTGCCTCGACTTCCCTATGGCCTCGTTGCGCGCCGGTTCGTCGAGGCCGGCGACCGCTTCGAGACGCCGTGCATGTTGCCGTAAGCTCTTCAGGCTCTGGCGGGCGGCCTCCTCCACCAGCGGCTCCTCCGCGGCAGGCGTGACGGCGGCCGATTCGGCGATGACAGCGGCCTGCTCCTCGCTGAGATCGCCGCGGCGCAGTGCGTCCGCCAGTACCGGCATCCTCGACAGCCGCTCGCCCGTCGACAAAGTGGCCATGGCGGAGCCGAGGCCGGTGCCCACCGTCTCCGCCAGCCATGCGGCCGGGGTTCGGTAGCCCTCCTGTCGCCAGACGTGGGATTCCGCGGCTCTGGCGGCGCACAGGAGCTTGCCGGCGACTGCGACCCGCTCGAGGGCGACGAACGCGGAGAGCAGCCGATCGGCCTGTGATGGCGCGATCCGATCGGGATCCAACTCACCGACGAATCGCCGGGCCGTCTTTGCGCATTCCTCGAGCGCTTCGAGCATGCCGACGAGGATGGCCGACGGGTGTAACGCTGACCCCGCGAGCCGCGCCACGACCAGCTGCCGCCCGCGAAACGGCCGCCTACACTGCGGGCGGACCTCGCCCCCGGGGCCGATGACGAGCGAAGGAGATGCAGATGACCCGCGTCGCACATTCGAGAGGCGCTCGTCGCCTGGGCCCGTCGGTAGCCGCACTGGCCGTCGCCGGCCTGGCCCTCGGCTCGTGCTCCAGCAGCGGCAGCAGCTCGAGCAGTTCGTCGTCCACGGGCTCCAGCGCCGCCACCGGCGCGACCGGGGGCTCGAGCCTCACCGCCGAACTGCAGGCTCTCTCCTCCAAGGTGCAGACCGGCAAGGGGGCGACGTTCAAGGCCACGTACACGCAGACGGGCGGGAGCAGCTCCACCCAGACGATCGTGTTCGAGCAGAAGCCGCCGAAGAGCTACTTCTCGTCGGGCAGCGGCTCGGTGATCAACGACGGGACGACCACCTATTTCTGCTCCAACAACAGCGGGGGCGGGGCACCCACGTGCATCTCGTCGAGCAGCTCGACGAACCCGCTCGCCGCGATCTTGGACATCTTCAGCGGGGCAGCCTTCACCACGTTCGCGCAGAGCGCGCAGGCGCAGGCCGCTGCACATGCCGCCGGCTACAACCTGTCGTTCTCGAGCGACTCGTTCGCAGGGCAGGCGTCCCACTGCGTGACCGCCACGGGACCGACGGGCACCACCAAGTACTGCGTGACCGACGATTCGGGGATCATCGCCTACGTGTCGACCCCCGACGGCAACGTCTTCCAGCTGACCGGCTTCACGACGAGCGTGTCCGACGGCGACTTCTCGCTGCCGGCCGGCGCCACCACGGAGACGCTGCCGAGCGGGGTGTCGGTCCCGTAAGCGCGCGGCTGCCCGGCTGCCCGACCGCGCCGACCGCGCCCCGACCGCCGACCCGTGCCCCGGCCGTCCGAATCTGACGCCACGTCAGAAAGCCGGTAGCATCGCCCGCATGAGCGAGACGACCAGGCAGGAGCGACAGCTCCTCGTCGGCGGCAAGTGGGTCGACGCCGAGGGCGGGACCTACGGGATCGTCAATCCCGCCACCGAGGAGATCGTCGGCCTCGCGCCGGAGGCGTCGACCGGTGACGCCGAGGCGGCGGCGGCCGCGGCCCGTGATGCGCTGCCCGGCTGGGCGGCGACGGCTCCCGACGAACGCCTGGCCCTCATGGCGAAGGCGGCGGCGGCGATCCGCTCCAAGGCGCCGGAGCTGCTCCCCCTCGTCATCGCCGAAACCGGGGCGACCGCGGCAGTCGGCTCGAAGATGCAGGTCCCGGTGGCCGCGGACCGCTTCGAGCGCTACTCGCGCGACCTGCGAGCCGTCGCGCAGCGCTCGTTCCCGCCCCAGGTGGCCCAGGCCACCCCACTGGCGCCGGGGGGACTCGTCTCGGCGCTGGCGCTGCGTCAGCCGGCCGGCGTGGTCGCCTGCATCACGTCGTACAACTTCCCGATGGTGAACATGGCGGGCAAGGTCGCCCCCGCGCTGGCGATGGGAAACACGGTGGTGGTGAAGCCGGCGCCGCAGGACCCGCTGGCGGTCGTCGAACTCGTCCGGATCCTCGACGAGGTCGGGTTCCCGCCGGGCGTCGTGAACCTGGTCGTGTCGTCGGACGCCGCACCCGCCGCCGCGCTGGTGGAGTCGCCCGACGTCGACATGGTCAGCTTCACCGGTTCGACCCAGGTCGGCGTCCGCATCGCCGAAGCGGGGTCCCGCACCATGAAGCGGCTGCTCCTCGAGCTGGGCGGCAAGGGCGCCTGCCTGGTCTTCGACGACGCCGACGTCAAAGGGGCCGTCGGCTGCATCGGTTCGACCTGGTCGTTCCACTCTGGGCAGATCTGCACGGCGCCGACCCGGGCGGTGGTGCACCGCAGCGTCCTCGACCAGGTCCTCGAGCGGCTGTCGGGCTATGCGGGCGCGCTGAAGGTCGGGGACCCGACCGACACCGCCACCGTCGTCGGGCCGCTCATCTCGGCCGCCCAGCGCGACCGCGTCGAGGGGTACATCGCCACGGGCCGCGCCGAGGGCGCGGAGCTCGTGGCGGGCGGCGGGCGGCCCGAGGGGCTCGACCGGGGCTTCTACGTCGCGCCGACGTTGCTCACCGGCACCAACGACATGACGGTCGTGCGTGAGGAGATCTTCGGGCCCGTCGTCGTGGTCGTGCCCTTCGACGACGAGGAGGAGGGCATCGCCATCGCCAACGACAGCGACTTCGGCCTCTACGACTACGTGTTCACGGCCGACACCCCCAGGGCCTTCCGGGTCGCCAGGCAGCTGCGCGCCGGCCACGTCGGCATCAACACCGCGCAGCGGCACCACGAGGCGCCCTTCGGCGGCTTCAAGCTGTCGGGGGTCGGTCGGGACGGCGGCGACTACGGCCTCGAGGCGTACTCCGAGCTGCAGTCGATCGTGTGGATGGGATAGCAAGGGGGCTCAGGTGAGCAATTTCGACCTCGCCATCATGGGCGGCATCGTCGTCGACGGGAGCGGCCTGGCCCGCCGGCGCGGCGACATCGCGGTCAAGGACGGCAAGATCGCCAAGATCGGGTTCGTCGACCCGGGCGACGCCGACCAGGTGATCGACGCCGACGGTCTCCACGTCGCGCCCGGGATCGTCGACGCCCACACGCACTACGACCCCCAGCTCACCTTCGAGCCGCACGCGACCTCGTCGTGCTACCACGGTGTGACCACGGTCCTCGCCGGCAACTGCGGGTTCTCCGTCGCCCCCAACCGCCCCGACCAGCGTGACTACCTGGCCCGGATGTTCGCCAAGGTGGAGGGGATGTCGCCGGTGGCGCTGTCCGCCGTCGACTGGTCCTTCGAGAGCTTCCCCGAGTTCCTGGACAGCCGCCATGGCCGCCTCGGCGTGAACATGGCCTGCTACGTCGGCCACTCCGCGGTCCGGCGCACCGTCATGGGCGAGGCGGGGTCCGAGCGCGAGGCGACCCCCGAGGAGATCGAGGAGATGCGCCGGTTGGTGGGCGAGGCCATGGCCGCGGGCGCGGCGGGGTTCTCGTCGTCGCACGGCCCGACCCAGCTCGACGGCGACGACCGCCCCGTGCCCAGCCGCTTCGCCTCCCTGGACGAGCTCGAGATCCTCTGCGCCGAAGCCGGCCGCTACAACGGCGGTTCGATCAGCTACCTGCACCGCAGCGCCATCGGCGGGCTCGACCAGGAGGACAAGGACCTGCTGGTGCACCTGGGCACGGTGAGCCGGCTCCCGATCATCCTCCAGGGACTCGGCGGGCGCTCCAAGGTCGACGTCCCCGGCGCGGGCTGGGAGGACGTGGCGGTGTGGATCGAGGAGGCAGGGCGCCAGGGTGTGGGCATCTACTCGCTGCTTCGCAACCATCCCTTCGACCGCGATTTCCGGATCGACGGCGGGACGAACCTCTACGAAGGCGTGCCCGCCTTCCACCGGGTGCTCGGGCCCGGGAAGAGCGTCGAGGAGAAGATGGCGATCCTGCGCGATCCCGCGGCGCGCGACGAGATGCGCCACGCGGTGGACAACCCGAACCGCGACGCCTCCAAGGGCTCCACGCTCCCGCCGCCGCGCTGGAAGGTGGTGGAGGTCGACGAGGTCGTCCTGCCCGAGCACGAGAAGTTCCTGCACCGCACCATCGCCGACATCGCCGCCGAACTCGGCAAGGAGCCGGCCGACGCGATGCTCGACCTGGCCATGGAAGAGGGCCTCAAGACCACCTTCCGCTACGTGAACAAGAGCCGCGCGTGGGAGGAGGCCGTGGCGGCCGGCCAGCGCCACCCCGCCATGATCATCGGCGTCTCCGACGGGGGCGCGCACCTCGACCGCGACGACGGAGCGGATTGGTCGACGCAGTTCCTGGCCTTCTGGGTGCGGGACCGCAAGCTGTGGACGCTCGAGGAGGGCATCCGCCAGATGACCCAGGTCCCGGCTGCGCTGCTCGGCTTCGAGGGTCGCGGCATGCTCCTGCCCGGGTACGCGGCCGACGCCTTCATCTTCGACCCCGACACGATCGCCCTCGAGTCGAAGAAGCAGGTCGCGGACTTCCCCGGCGGCGAGGTCCGCTACTCGGCCCGCCCCAAGGGGATCGAGTGGACCATCGTCAACGGCGTGCCGATCGTCCGCCACGGCGAGGTGCTCACCGAGAGCCTGCCGGGCCAGGTCGTCCGCCCCGGGATCGCCTGAGGGCGAGCCCCGCTAACCTGCCACGCCGATGGGAGTTCCCGAGGCGTTCGCTGCGATCGCGGCCAGGGTCAACAACTGGGGCCGCTGGGGGTCCGACGACCAGATCGGCACCCTGAACTTCGTCACCGACGACGTGCGGCGCAAGGCCGCGGCGTGCGTCCGCACCGGCAAGGTGTTCCCCCTCGCCCTGGCCCTCTCCGAGGCGGAGGGTATCCAGAAAGGGGTGATCCCCGGCCGGTTCAACCCGTTGCGGACCATGTCGTACATCGACGTGCCTCTCGCCGACGACCCCGAGTGGATCTGCGCCAACGAGGACGTCGTCGTCATGCCGCTGCAGTGCGCGACCCACTGGGACGCGCTGGCGCACGTCAGCCACAGCCGCAAGCTGTACAACGGCTTCCCCCAGGAGTCCGTTACCTCCGCGGGCGCGTCGCGTTGCGGCATTCACCTGGTGGAGTCGCTCGTCAGCCGCGGTGTCCTCCTCGACGTGGCCCGGGCCAAGGGCGTCGACGTTCTCGAGGGCGGCTACCCGATCACGCCGGACGACCTCGACGCCGCGCTGGCGCTCACGGGGGTCGAGGTGGAGCCGGGCGACGTCGTCCTCGTGCGCACCGGCCAGATGGCACACCTGAAGCTGCGGAGCCGGTTCCCGGCGGGGGGCGCAACGGTGCCGGTCCCCAACGTGCTCGGCTTCGAGGCGGTCATGCGCTACATCGGCCTCGCGCCCGGCCTCACCATGGCGACGGCGATCTGGTTCCACGAGCGCGACGTGGCCGCGGTGGCGACCGACACGCTGTCGTTGGAGGTGATCCCCTGCGAGGACGACAGCGCGTACCTTCCCGTCCATCTGCTGCACCTGGTTGAGATGGGGATGACCCAGGGCCAGAACTTCGTGCTCGACGCCCTGGCCGCGGACTGCGCGGCCGATGGCAACTACAGCTTCTTCCTGGACGCCACTCCGTTGCCCTTCACGAACGGGCTGGGGTCACCCGTGAACCCGGTCGCCGTCAAGTGACCCGGTGATCCGGGCGCGGCGGCGGTCGACCACCAGCAGGAGGGAGGCGCAATGAGCGGTGCACACGGATGGACCGCCCCGGGTTGGGAGCCGGCTCGAGACGCCTTCGAGCGCAATTTCGACAAGGGCCTCGAGATCGGCGCCGCCTTCAGCGCGTACCACCGGGGCGAGATGGTGGTCGACCTCTGGGGCGGCCTCGCCGACGCCTACGAGCAGCGCCCGTGGGAGGAGGACACGATCGTCCTCACATACTCGACCACCAAGGGCGCGACGGCCGCCCTCGTGCATGCGTTGGCCGACGCCGGCGCCATCGACGTCGAGGCCCCGGTCGTCGAGTACTGGCCGGAGTTCGGCGAGGCGGGCAAGGCCGGCATCCCCGTGTCGCACCTGTTGTCGCACCAGGCGGGCCTGGCGTGGACCGACGGCGAGATGGCGGCCGAGGAGGCACTGGCCTGGGACCCGGTCATCCGCGCCCTGGAGGCGCAGGCACCCCACTGGGAGCCGGGCACGCGCCACGGGTACCACGCCACCACCTACGGCTGGCTGGTGGGCGAGGTGGTCCGTCGGATCCGGGGGACCGGGTTCGGCGCGGCGTTCCGCCAGGTGGTCGGCGACCCGCTGGCCCTGGACTTCTTCATCGGGCTCCCCGAGGAGGAAGACCACCGGGTCGCCCTCCTCCACGCGCAGATGCCGCCGGAGAGCGGGCTCGCCGGGGCCGCAACGGGGGCGGGGGCGGTGGCGGGCGCCGGCGCCTCGGCGGCCCAGGAGCCGGTCGACCCCGAGGAGGCGGGCCAGTCGCTACGCGACCTGCTCGTCCAGCTCTTCGGGCCGGATGCGCCGCTGCCCAAGGCGTTGTGGGCACCCGGCGACGCGCTCGCCGACCATTCCCTGTGGAACTCCCGCCGACTCCGGGCGGCCGAGCTGCCGGCGGCCAACGGCGTCGGCGACGCCCGATCGATCGCCCGGATGTACGGAGCGTGCATCGGCGAGGTGGCCACGCCCCGGGGCGAGCGGGTGCGCCTCTTCTCCGAGGAGCAGCTGCAGGCGGCGACGCGTCAGCGCACCCAGGGCGGCGACCTCGTCATCCTCGACGTCGACCTGCAGTTCGGCCTCGGGTTCATGCTCAGCCGTGGCGTGACCGAGACCATGGGCGTGGGCGGGCCCCGGTCGTTCGGCCACTTCGGGTTGGGGGGCTCCGTCGGGTGGGCCGACCCCGACGCCGAGCTCGCCTTCGGCTACGTGACGAACAGGATGGAGCTCGGCCTCACCGGCGACACCCGCAGCCACCGGCTCGCCAAGGCCTGCCACGAGGTGTTGTCGACGCTGTAGCGCCTCCGAGGCGTCAGGTGGCCGGACGCCGGGTGCGGGCGTGGGCCGCGCCGCCCCCCACGACCGGGCCGGTCCGGGGCCGTGGCACCGCGGCGAGCTCGGTGTTCGTCGCCGGCGGGGCAGAGCGGCCGGTCACGGCCCAGTGCAGGATCCGGGCCTCGCTGTCGGCCATCGAGCTCGTCCGGATGCCCCAGAACTCGAAGCCGTAGCGGTGCGAGGCCACGTGGGCCAGCATCGAGATGATGGTGGCGGCCACGGCCATGGCGTCCGCGCCCGCCGCCGGCGTGCCCTCTCCGGTGGGGTGGGCAGTGGCGATCACCCGGGCCAGGGTCACGGTCACGGCGTTGAGCGCCCGGACGCGCATGCCGCGGAAGCGCAGGTCGCCCTCCTCGGTGGCGAGCTCGACCACCCGGAAGACGGCCCGGTTCCGGTCCCAGTACTCCATGAAGCCGTCGACGAACCGGTGGGCGGTCGCCCAGCTCTCGGCCGCGGACCAGTCGCCGTCCACCAGCTCGGCCAGGGCCCCCGCTCCCTCGGTGAGCTCCTCCGCCAGGACCAGGATGGCCTGCTCCACGTTCTCGAAGTACTGGTAGAAGGTCGCCGGCGAGGTGCCGGCCTCACGGGCGATGTCGATCACCTTGATCGAGCGCCAGGGCGTGGACTCGATGAGGGCGGTCGTGGCCTCGAGGAGCCGCTGGCGGGTGGCCCGCCCCCGGCGGCCCGGGACCCGGCCGTCGGTCGCGGCGATGAGCTCGGGATCGCTGGCCATGGCCGTCAGGCTATCCCGAGAGCTGACGGTCAGTCAGGTTCTGAGTCAGGTTTCAGGGTGGAACACGTTTCCGTTCTGGGCATCGTCCGAGGTAGGGTGAGCGTTCATGCAGGAGCGGGCCATGCCTCGGGCCCTGACGCGCGCGCAGGAAGCCCGTCGCCAACGGGTCGTCGACGCCGCCATGGAGCTCGGGCTCGAGGGCGGCTACGAAGCCGTCCAGATGCGCGACGTCGCGGCGCGGGCGCACGTGGCCATGGGCACCGTGTATCGCTACTTCTCGTCAAAGGACCATCTCCTCGCCGCCACGCTGCTCCACTGGGTGGAGCAGCTGGACGTGCGCCTGTCCCAGGTGCCACCGAGGGGACAGACCGCGGCCGAGCGGGTCATCGACGTCCTGGACAGGGCGCTGCGGTCGATGGGCCGGCAGCCGCAGCTGGTGGCGGCCGTCTTCGCGTCCCTGGCCTCCGCGGACCCCATGGCGATCGAATGCCAGCAGCAGATGGCGCAGGTCATGGACCGGATCATCTCGCGGTCGATCGGCGAGCCGTCGCCGCCCGACAGCGACGAGCGGTCGCGGGTCATCGGGCACGTCTGGTACTCCTCGCTCGTGGGCTGGGTGAACGGGTGGAGCGACCTGGACCGGGTCCACGACGAACTTGCGGTGGCCGTCCGACTGCTGCTCCCGCAGCAACCGGCACCGGCGCTGGCGCCGCCGTCGGGGCCGGTCGCCGGGGCCGGCGCCAGTGCCGGGGCCGGGGCGGGAGCGGCGGGTGCCGGGGCCGGGGCGGGAGCGGGCTGACCGGCCGACGTCAACACCGAGTTCGACCGGCTGATCCGGCTCTGGCAGGCGGGCGGCCGGTGCTGGCCTCCGACGACCTGCAACGCTCAGCGGCCGCTTCCCCGCACCACCACCACCGTGCACGGTGCGTGCGCGGTGCACTGACGGCTCACCGAGCCGATCAGCAGCCCGTCGATGCCGCCGAAGCCGCGGTCGCCGACGACGAGGATCGAATTGGCGTCGACCATCTCGACGAGGGTCTTGGCCGCGTGGCCCTCCACGACCAGGGTCTTGACCGAGACCACCTGATCGGGGCGCACGACCTCGTGCACCATGTCGTCGATGGCCTCCTGGGCGATCCCGGTCGGGTCGGCCGGCGGTGGCAGCGGCTGGATCCAGGCGTGCTCGTCGGCGAGGTGCCAGCAGTGGACCACCTCCAGCGGCGCGCCGATCAGTTCCGCGTAACGCGCCGCCCAGCGCAGCGCCTCCCTCGACGCGTCGGACGCGTCGACACCCACCACGACGCGCAGGGCGTCGATCGGGCCGCCGGCGGGGGGAGCGGCGGCGGGAGCGGGGTCGGTGTCGGTCGTCGGTGTCATGGGGGCCTCCTGCTCTGCGTCGGCGGGGACCGAGCCGCACGGCACGTGCCCGTGTGGCGGGCTCCCGTCGAGTCCCATGCTGCGCCGGCCGGCTTCGCACCGGTAGGGAAGGAGGGCCCTACTCGTTGCCTGCGGCAGCGGATCTCGGGACCTCCGGCCTGCCCGATCGGGTCGCTCATGACCGATCGGCGGGCGCGCGGCGAGTACCCTCCGCGCATGTCCGGGATCGCCGCGTCCGGGGTCACCGCCACCGGCACCGCCCCCGCCCCCGTCGAGGTCCGGGGACTCACGAAGCACTTCGGCGCCGTCCTCGCCGTCGACCGGCTCGACTTCTCGGTGCGGCCCGGCACCGTGACGGGGTTCCTCGGTCCCAACGGGGCCGGCAAGACGACCACGCTGCGGATGCTGGTGGGCCTGGTCACGCCGTCCGCCGGTGAGGCGCTGATCGAGGGCGTCCCGTATCGGGAGCTCCACGACCCGTTGCGGACGGTGGGCGCGGTGCTCGAGGCGGCGGGCTTCCACCCCGCCCGCACGGCGCGCCAGCACCTCCGGTCGGTGGCCCGCATCGGCGACATCCCCGACAGCCGGGTGTCCGAGGTCCTCGACATCGTCGGCCTGGGCGACGCCCAGGACCGCCGGGTGGGCGGCTACTCGCTCGGGATGCGCCAGCGGCTGCAGCTGGCCCAGGCGCTCCTCGGCGATCCCCGGATCCTGATCCTCGACGAGCCCGCCAACGGCCTCGACCCCCAGGGGATCGCCTGGATACGCGGGTTCCTGCGCTGGTACGCGTCGCTCGGCCGGGTGGTGCTCGTGTCATCGCACCTGCTGGCGGAGGCCGCACAGACGGTGGACGAGGTCATCGTCCTGGCAGCCGGGCGTCTGGTCGGACGGGGCCCGCTCGACAGTCTGCTGGCCGGGGCCAAGGGTGCGGTGCGCGTGCGGACGCCCGAGGCCCAGCGGCTGCTCGAGGTGCTCGGCGCGGCGGGGATCGCCGCCCGCGAGGAGTCGCCCGGCGTCGTGGTGGCCGAGGGGACCTCCGCCGAAGCCGTCGGGCCCCTCCTGGCCGAGCACGGGATCGTCGTCTACGAGATGGCGACCACGGGCGAGTCGCTCGAGCAGCTCTTCTTCTCGATGACCGAGGGGGCCGGGATGGGCGGGTTCACGGAGAGCGGCCGGTGACCGGGCTGCTGCGCGCCGAAGTCCTCAAGGTGCGATCCCTGTGGTCGACCTGGGTGCTCATGGGCGCCGCCGCGCTGGCCGCGGCGGCCATCGGCGTCATCATCGCCTTCGCCCCTCACAACCGCCGCAACCTCGCCGTCCTCTTCCCCGCGCGGGGAACGCCCAAGTGGTTCGACGCCGTCTTCTCCTCCATGTCCACGGCGGAGGACCTCGCCCTCGTCCTCGGGATCCTGGCGGTGACGGCGGAGTACCGGCACAGGACGGTGACCTCCACCTACCTCGCCGAACCCCACCGCGGCCGGGTCGTCGGCTCGAAGCTGGTGGTCTCGTGCGGCTCGGGCGCCCTGACGGCGGTCTCCGCCGCATTGGCCTCGCTGGTGCTGGGCCTCGCGCTGGTGTGGGCCGGCAACGGCGCCGCCTCGACCATGTGGACCGAGTTCGGCCACGTGGCGCCGGGGGTGCTGGCGGCGTCGGTGCTCTTCGCGGTGTACGGCGTGGGCCTCGGGGCGCTGCTGCGGAACCAGGTCGTCGCCCTCGTGGTCGGCCTCGGGTTCACCGCCATCGTCGAGCCGATCATCGTCGGCGTCCTGCCGGGCGCGGGCCGGTACCTGCCGGGCCAGGCGGCGCAGGCGCTCTCCTCGGTCACCGCCAACGCCACACGGGGGGGGCTGGGCAACCAGCTCGTGCACCTCCTGCCATGGTGGGGCGGCGCGCTGGTGCTGCTCGGCTACGGCATCGCGCTGAGCGTCGCCGGATCGCTCACCACGCTTCGGGCCGACGGCACCTGAGGGGTACGACGACCTCCACGCCGCCCAGGCCAGGCACGGACAGGTCCACGCTGGCGTTGTCTTCCCGATAGCGGAGGCCCTGCACGTTGAACAGGTGGACCGGCTGGTCGCCGAGCGGGAACGGTCCCCAGTGCCACGTGCCCCGGTGGAGGACGAGGGCGTCGAGGGGATGGAGCAGGAAGGCGCGCACGGACTCGAGGTCGACGGGCGCGGCGAAGGTGATCGCGGCCGGCGCCACCGCGATCACCGAAGGCCCGTCGAGGGCGAGCAGGACCTGCGTGTGGGTGTCGTGCCGGTACATCCGGTCGCACACCAGCGCACCGGAGGCGGGCGAGCGCGTCGGCTCCTCGGGACCGTGGCTGATGACGTTCACATGGGGGTCGGCCCACTCGAACGCGAGCCTGCCGGTGCCGTCGGCGGGGTCGGTGTCGGGCACCGGCAGCCACCCGAACGGCGCCCACGCCGCCGCGTCCAGCCGGCCTGCGGTGATCGACCTCGTCACGTGCCCTCCCCCTCGATAGGCTCGCCGAAGACCATCAGTGTACGAGCGGCGCGCGGCTCGCCGCCGCGGCACGAGCGGAGGGGGCCGAGCGATGGACGTGCGCAGCATCGAGGACGTGGAACCGGTCGTCGAGCACAACGGGACCGTGCCCGTGTGGTGGCTGGTGAAGTCCCGTGAGATGAAGGAGATCACCGAGGGCGGATTCCTCGAGCTCGTGAACGAATTCGAGGTTGCGGGGGGCGGGGCCGTCGACCCGCATTCGCACCCGACCCACGAGTTCTACTACGTGACCTCCGGACGGGGGACCATGACCATCGACGGCGAGGAGCGGCCAATCGCGCAGGGCGACCTGGTCTACATCCCGCCCGACAAGGTCCACAGCCTCCGCCCGGTCAGCGACACGGCCCCCATCCACTGCTTCTGCTTCGCGGTCGGAGTCAAGGGCTCGGGACCGATCGACTACACCCACCACTGAGCGCCGGCGACGGCCGTGGCCCGCGTCCTCGTCACGCGTCGGCTCCCCGAGGGCGGGCTCGACCCGCTGGCGGCTGCCGGCCACGCAGTGGTCGGGCCCGACGGCGACCGTCCGCTGACCCACGACGAGCTGCTCGAGGCTGTGCGCTCGGTGGAGGCGGTCGTCTGCCTGCTGACCGACCGCATCGACCGCGAGGTCCTCGAAGCCGGAGCGACGGCGTCGTTGCGGGTGGTGGCCAACGTGGCGGTCGGCTTCGACAACATCGACGTGGCGGCCGCTTCCGAGCTCGGTGTGGCGGTGTGCAACACGCCGGGCGTGCTGGACGAGACCACGGCGGACCTCGCGTTCCTGTTGATGCTGGCTGCCTCGCGCCTCGCCTCCGACGCGGAGCGGGACCTGCGCGCCGGTGCGTGGCACGGCTGGGGCATCACCCAGTACCTCGGCGAGGACGTCCATGGCGCGGTCCTGGGGCTGGTCGGCTACGGGCGCATCGGCCGGGCCGTGGCCCGGCGGGCCGAGGGCTTCGGGATGGCGGTCCTCCACCACACCCGGCACGACACCGGAGTCCCGGGCTACACCGCCAGCCTCGACGACCTGCTGGCCGGCTCCGACGTCGTCAGCGTGCACGTGCCGCTGACGGACGCCACCCGCCATCTCGTCGGTGCGCCGGGGCTGTCCCGCATGAAGCCGACCGCGGTGCTCGTGAACACGTCGCGGGGACCGGTCGTCGACGAGGAGGCGCTCGCCGACGCCCTGGAGGCGGGCCGCCTGTTCGCCGCCGGGCTCGACGTCTACGAGCGCGAGCCGGAGGTCCATCCGCGGCTGTTGCGCGCCCCGCGCACCGTGCTGCTGCCCCACATCGGCAGCGCCACCCGGGCGACGAGGACCCGGATGGCGCAGCTCGCGACCGGGGCCGTCTGCGAGGTCCTCGCCGGCGGGCGCCCGGCGAACCTCGTCACGGGCTGAGGGCGTGGAGGACCAGGCGCAGCCCTACAGGGCGAAGATCCCGGCCACGACGACCACGACGACGACCACGCCGGGCGACGCCGCCGGGCGACGCCGCCGGGCGACGCCGCCGGGCGACCACGCCGGGCGACGCCGCCGGGCGACGCCGCCGGGCGACGCCGCCGGGCGACGCCGCCGGGCGACGCCGCCGGGTTCGAAGGTTCAGGATGCGCCCTCGATCGGCGAGACGTCGAGGCCCAGCAGCTCGACGGTCGTGCGGCCTTCGGTCAGCTCGGCGAAGAGGACGGCCTCCTTGTCGGCGCGCGCCCGGCCGGCGTCGAGCACCACGTCGAGCACGTCCGCGGGGATGACGACGACGCCGTCGGCGTCGCCCACGACCCAGTCCCCGGCGGCGACGCGCACGTCGCCGACGATCACCGGCTTGCCCACCGTGCCGGCCTCCGTCTTCGTCGCCCCGCGCAGCGCAACGGTGGCGCAGAACACCGGGAACCGGTGTGATTCGAGCGCCGAGCAGTCGCGCACCCCGCCGTCGATCACCAAGCCGACCAGGTGCCGCGCCCGCGCCGCGGTGGTTAGCACCTCGCCCCAGTAGCCGTGCTCGGGCCGGTCCCCGACCTCGACGACGAGCGCGCTGCCGGCGGGGGCGCGTACGACGGCGGCGTGGATCGCCAGGTTGTCGCCCGGCGAGCACCGGACGGGGTAGGCGGGGGCGGCCAGCCGCGCGCCCGGCCACGCGGCCCGGATCCGGGGGCGCATCGGGACGCCCCCGGACTCGCCGATCGTCGCCGACCCGAGCACGATCAACGCCGCGGAGGCCGAGGCGAGGGAATGGGGGGTGCCACCCGAGACGGACAAGACCCAGAGCGTAGCGACGCCGGGTGGCAAAGAACTGAAATCTGTTCTAGTTTCGGCCTCGCCCGTCCCCGGGGGCGGTGGGCCGACCCGCCCGCCGGCAGGGGCGGCACGTGGATCGACGGCAGCGAGGAGGGGACATGGCCGACGGCGACGGCGACGTGCTGAGGGCACCGCACGTCCTCGACTACACGTACAAGCGGTCGGTGGGACCCGTGATCGGCGCCTTCTTGACGGGGCTCCGGGACGGCAGGATCCTCGGCGCCACCGGTGCCGGGGGCCGGGTGGCCGTGCCGCCGGCCGAGTACGACCCCATCACCGGCGAGGACAGTGGCGAGCTCGTCGAGGTGGGCCCGAGCGGCGTGGTGACCACGTGGGCCTGGACGGCCTCGCCCACCCCCGACCAGCCGCTGGACCGCCCCTTCGCGTGGGCGCTGGTCAAGCTCGA
>Ga0187770_10000467_pt1 | contig 19790 bp, 24 predicted proteins | sample 0116_SJ02_MP02_2_FD_133154 | JGI IMG/M metagenome (GOLD analysis project Ga0187770, IMG submission 133154) | Tropical peat soil microbial communities from peatlands in Department of Meta, Colombia - 0116_SJ02_MP02_20_MG | ecosystem: Environmental > Terrestrial > Soil > Wetlands > Peat | place...
ACCACGGCTTCGATTCCGACTTCATCGGAGGCGCGTTGGACAGCCAGCGCCAGCCTGACGGATCCGTCGCCAAGGATTTCCGGATAATTCTTGAAATTGACTATGAGAGTCCTCAATTGGCACCTACGATGGTTCAGTTCGCTCCCTTAAAGGATGACGTGGGTGTTGGCAACGCCTCGTTCCGAGGGCCGGTTGGCTAGAACCCGTCCTCGTCCGAGTCCTCTTCCCAGCCGTCTTCGTCCAAGTCCTCGTCCAAGTCCTCGTCGAGCTCTTGGTCCTCTTCGGACATAACGGGCCGTCGCGCTTTCTATTGCACTATTAAATCTCGCGGTCTCCGTGGGTGCTCTGATGAGGGCGCGCCTTCTGGCGATGAACAGCGATTCCATCGTATCGGCAGCCAAAGCGGTGCGCCGGGGGCTGCTCGTGGTCTATCCGACCGATACAGTCTACGGCCTCGGCTGCGACCCGCTCAACCATGCGGCGGTTAGGCGCCTCTTTGAAGCCAAGGGGAGGGAGTCGAAACCCGTTCCAGTCCTTTGTGCGAGCGCTGAAAAAGCGGATGGACTGGTCAAGCTGAGCGGTCGTGCCGCCGAGCTTGCAAGGGAATACTGGCCCGGGCCTCTGACCATCGTGGCGGCGAGCCGACGGCCTCTTCCTCCCCAGCTGACCCAGGGCGGGGAGTACCTCGGCGTAAGGGTCCCCGCCCACTCCGGCTGCCTGGAATTGATTGCTGCCTGCGGAGGCTGGCTCATCGGGACAAGCGCCAATCGTTCGGGCAAACCGGCAGCAAGAACCGCCGGCGAGGCGCTGGACGAGCTGGGGGGCTCGGTTGACTTCGTCCTCGACGGTGGGAGGCTGAGCGGACAGGAATCAACCGTAGTGAAGGTGGTCGGGAACGATGTCACAATCTTAAGAACCGGTCCCATCGGGGTCGGGAACGAGAGGGAGGGCAGTCGAACCTCGTAGTTACGTCGGCGAAAGGTCTCGAAGCTAGGGCTTCCGCTGAGTTCAAGGAGATAGCCCTACTTTCAGGCATCAGGAAGCTGACCATCGACCGGTCGGCCTACGATGGTATCATCGAAGTCGACGTCGAGAACCCGAAGGCACTCATGTCTTTCATCACCGAATTCGTGCGCTCTGAGCCGTTCAAAGTGAGGTACATCATGCGTATCATCCCTGTGGACAGGGTCGTTGACACTAAGGTCGAGGATATAGTCAGCGCGGTAAGAGAACTTGCGCCTGCCATAGGTCCTGGCGAGACGTTCAGAATCACCATCGAGGCGAGGGACTCCCCCTACAAGGACAGGGAGCTGATCGACGCCATTGCAGACGCGGTGGACAGAAAGGTCAACCTCGATTCCCCGGACAGGGTGGTTCTGCTGCAGATTTTCGGAGAGTACGCCGGGATTTCGGTCATCTCGCCCCACGACATAATCAGCATCCAGAAGCTCAAACGGGCTGCCTAGCCCTTTTCTGCGTTCAGCAGCGCTGCCTTTTCGATTCTCCCGAGCTCTGAGGCGGTGAGCTCCAGCCTCGGCAGTTCTTTTCCGTCAATCCCCGAAGGGCGCTTCAAGGTACTCCTCCCCGCCACCACGAGGACGAACTGGTGTCCGGTCCTGGCGCCTGCGTCCCTTATCGCCCTGGAGATTTGTGTCGTCCCAGCTAGCCTGAGGAGGAAGTCGATCTCTGGCTTGTTGGCCAGGAGGCCACCTGACGACTGGGCTTGGAGGGTCTGGGCAGCGAGGAGCTCGACGAAGACCTCGTTCCCCACCAGCCCCTCCTTCGCGGCCTGCACCATTGAGCCCGGGTTGGCGTCGGCAAGACGGCGCTTGAAGTCCTCGGGGGAGGAACCTTCCGAGCAGAGGAAGGCCCTGGCGAAGATCCTCATTGGCTCACCCTCCGTGAGAGAATGGAATCAGGGCGACACTGTCGCCGTCCCTCACGATTCTGCGCACGCCCGCGGGGACAAACGCATCCCCGTCTTCAATCATCACAAGCGTATTGTATCGATTGAACCCGGGGTCCGTTGCTGCCGACATCCCTCTCACCCTGTCCACGAGGTCGGCCGAGTCGATCTCCATGCCTTCGAGGGTCACCTCCCCAGCGCCTACACTAGTGCCTATGTGACCGTAGCACTTGACGTGAATCAATCTTGGTTCAGAAGGAGTAGTCTTTCCTTATACCTCCTCCCCTCGTAAAGTGAGCCCGGCGAAAGGAGGCGCTCATGCCTCCCTTCGAGACGTCTCCTTAGCGATGCCGAGGTGGCACCGTCCAGCTCTGACATGGGAAAATTCACTGCTACCGGCCTCGGGTCAATCTCGTGCATCGAAGTCTTGCACGGGAAGAGTCTCCCTGATTTCGCCGAGTTCACAACATCGTCCTTCCGTAGCTTCCTTACCAAGAGGACTATGTTTCTGTCCGACTGGAGTGGCACGTCCACATCGTCCTCGGGAACGAAATCCCTCTTCCAGCCGCTTGCCTCTGCCCTACCATCAATGTCGTTCATGATCTCCATCGCGATTCCCAGGGCAAGGCTTCCTTCGGGGAGGTAGGCGGAGTTCGGGGTCAGTAGCGCCAGCCCCGAGTCCCTGCCTTCGAGGGCGTCAAAGGCCTGGGCCAGGGTCGAACGACGCGTGAGCCCAGACTGACTTAGGATTTCCTGGAGGGGGAATCCGTTGGGGAGAGTGTACACCCTTGCCCATCTTCCAAGTTTGACCGCTGGTGAAGCGTAGTCAACCGAGCAGCACACCGCGTTCTCCATTCCGAGCGAAACGAACGCTGCTAGTCGATGCATCCCGTCGAGAACGGTGAGGCTTTCCAAGTCAATGATTATGGGATCCCTCTGGATGCCGTCCCTCTTCATCTCTGCCGCCAGCCCTCGCACGTGTGAGGGGATAGTTTCCTCGTGGGGCCTCAGGGTGCTGACGGGTTTGACTCCCAGAGTAAACCCCGCCTTCGCCAGTGCCATGGGCCTACTCCTTCTGCTCTTCGCCGGTGGCAGGCTGCTCTTCTGAATCTTCTATCTCCTTGGTTTTTGTTATGTACCCAGCTATACGGTTCCTGAGCTGCTTTGACGGGATAATTGCGAGTTCCTCCAGCGCCTTCTTGTTCGCTTCGAAGTCGGAACCGAAGACTTCAGGGTGCCGTTGCAGAAGTTCTTCAGAGAGCCTACGGGTCCTGTCCAACCTCTTTCAAGCCCGACTGGGTGCCATGATTAACCTTTCTCGGACGCCCCTAGGAACCCCAGTGCGTTATCTATGAGGACAGCCCTGGTTTCCTCGAACCTTTGACCCCAGAGCTCCGAGAGCTTGAACACAACCGAGGGCAGGAGCGTGGGCCCGTGGACCCCCCCAAGTGGCCCGAAGGGAACCGGGGAGTCTGTCTCGGTAAGTACCCGGTCGTGGGAGGTACGCAGTGCCATCCTCTGAAGCTTCTTCGAATACAGGAGGGAAGGTCCAAACGACGTGTAGTATCCCTTCTCGGTTACTTCTTGTAGCAGCCCCTCGCCCTGATACCAGTGCATTAGGATGGTGCCCAGGGTGAAGCCACCGAGGGCGTCAAGACACTCCCTCTCAGCCTCTCTGGAGTGCACCTGGATTGGTTTTCTAGCCGTCTGGGCTATTTCGAGCTGCGCCACAAAGGCGTTCATCTGGGCGCTCCCGGGCCCTTTGTCCGAGTACTTCGGGTCTAGGCCTATCTCCCCAATCCCCGATGCCCGCCTCGAGTCATGCTCGAGCCATGTAAGGCTCGTCGTCTTCAGGGCCTCGGATGGATGGACCCCCACGAACGCCCTTACAGTCTCTGGGTACGCCTCAGCCTGCCTCAGAGCCGCAGACGACGTCTTCTGATCTTCGCTGCACGTTACAAGTAGGGTTTGGGTAGCCTCGGAAAGTGCCACTAGGGTGCCCGCCTCTGTGTCGTTAAGGTGAAGATGCGAATCGACGAAACGCACGCTTGCCCATGTTCAGAGTGGTATTTCAGCCCACTCTATCGCCTACTGCCGCAAAGCTGAACGTAAGGACTTCGGTGCGCGGTTTTCCCCCTTATTTTTTGAATAGGGGTAGACTTGGGCTTTCTGGGGCCTAAAGAGGTCAGGAGAACGGGCCAAAAGGCCTAAAAGTTTTTAAATACACCGCGTATACATGAAAAGCGAATGTCCAGTTCCGAGTTCGGCCTTGCGGCTGTCTACAGGGTGATAAAGAAGGCCGGTGCTGAGAGGGTGGGGGACGACGCTGCCATCGAGCTGAGGTCTGAGCTCGAGGCGGTGGGGATGCAGATCTCCAAGGCGGCGGTGGAGCTCGCAGCACACGCTGGCAGGAAGACTGTCAAGCCTTCAGACATCAAACTGGCCGCGAAGTCGGTGCTCAAGCAGAACCAGTAGAGCCCTACCGAGTTCGTTCAGAGGTTGCAATGTCGTTTCCTAATCGTTTGCAGGGCAACCACTATATTCACACCATTTGAAGGCACGCCGAGCCCCGGTGGTGTAGCCCGGTCAAGCATGTTAGCCTCTCGACGTGATTTGGGAGACAGCTAGCGACGGGGGTCCAAATCCCCCCCGGGGCACTTCGCTCGCATTCAACGTGCATGAGGCACGCGCCAGCAGCCGCAGGTGTGGGTGGGCTCAGATATCCCTCCACCTGGCCTTCTTCACGGCGATTAGCAACAGAGCTAAGCTGACCGCAATGAGGATTGTCCAAGCCGAGAAGATGTCGGTCGTCGAAAGCTGGATCAGACCAGTCGAGTTCTGGGCTATCTCTCCGGCGTATGTCGTTGGCGAGAGGTATGCGGCGTATCTGAAGGGGAGGGGTATGTATGTTATCGGATAGTATACCGGGGGGAGTGTTGAGAAAACGGTCGAAATGAGCCTGGAAAACGCGAAGCTCTGCACTATGTCACTGGAGAAGGTGGAGAGCGTGAACCCCATAGCCACAGACCCCAGAAACATGAGGAGGAAGACTCCGAGGAGTTCCAGAGACTGGACCACTCCTGGATGGATGTAAATCGCTGCGAGGACCGTCAGTACCGCGAGCGCCGGTATTGAGTAAATCACTTCAGCAAGAGCCATTCCTGTGACATAAGCGCTTGGGGTAGTTGGTGAACTGACGACCATGTCTTGGAGTTTGAAGTCGTTCTTAAGGTGCGAGAGGTCCCCCTGAAGAGACATTCCGCTCTGGAACATGCTCATGATGAACCCGCCTTCGATGGCTTCCCCTATGAGCTGCCCTTTGCTGACAAAGGTGATTACGATGAGGAACGACAGGGGGGAGAGCACCGTATTGAGCAGGACAACGGGGTAGTTCTTCATCTCGTAGATTGAGTTAACCAACACAGAAGCAAGCAATTCCCTCCCCCAAGCTCTCATTCGGAATCCTCCTGGCCTGTTGCATGGACGAGGTGGAAGAATATGTCCTCCAGTGACACCCTGCTCATGGAGAACTTCACCCCCTTCTCCAGCAGCGACCGTGAAATCTCGTGCGCCTCTGACTCGTCAGTGAGTAACTGTGTCTGGCCTGTCCTTGCCCTGGTGACCAAGCCTTCCTTGACGACGGGGAGCTCGGCTTCCGATGTGACCATCAGGCTGTACTGGTACCTAAGGGTCGACCTCAACTGATCGAGGGTTCCGAACCCCACTACCTTGCCTAGATGGAGGATTCCAATGACGTTCGCCAGTCTTTCAGCCTCCTCAAGATAATGGGTGGTCAGTATAAGGAAACGATGTTCGGCGAGCCTCGTAAGTGAGGTCCACAACTCCTGCCTAGAGATTGGGTCGAGCCCCGTGGTAGGCTCGTCCAAGAAGATAATGTCTGCATCTGACGAGAGGACCGTTGCGACGAGTACCTTCCTCTTCGTCCCACCCGACAGACGCCTGTTGAGGATGTTCTCCTGAGCCTCAAGCCCCACCTTGGCAAGCGCTTCGGACGCATTCCGTCCGGCTTCGTTGTAGCTCACCCCTCTCCAGAGCAGGTACGATAGTACTGTCTGCTTGGGGGTCATCCATGGGATTGTCCTCGCTTCTTGAGGGATACACGCGATACGCTCCCTGATCTTCTTCGCATCAACAATGACGTCGAGTCCATCTATTGTGGCCCTGCCGGCCGTAGGTGCCAACTGGGTCGCAAGGATTCTCACGAGGGTGGTCTTCCCCGCGCCGTTCATTCCTATCAGGGAGAATATCCCATGCGAAGGCACCTCAAAGCTGACCGAGTCAACCGCCTTCCTTCCCTTCGAGTCGCTGTATACCTTTGTGAGGGAATCGCAAAGCAAAGTTTCCATCGACATCGGACTAACGGCTGCCTACCCCTGTCTCAGCGTATAAATCACGGGCATACTACGTCCGACACGCTACGGGGGTGAACCCCTCAGAGTATCGGAATGTTCAGATTGAGCACCCATGCAGGTATGAGCACGCACAGACTGATTATGGGGATACTGATGTTGTCGTCGATTCCCTCAAATCTCTCCACACCTGTGGACAAGGCTCCGGCGACGACCCCGGCTACACCCATCAACGCTCCCACAGGGAGGCAGACGAGTAGCATGGCGACAGACCCCTCCCATGCCTTCGTTCTCTTCTTGTACATCAGGTTCCTCACCACCCCTGTCACGCCATCCCCCCAGGCCATGAACAGGGTGGGGACCACAGCAAGGAGGAAAGTCTTGTCTAGGAACCACGTCATAAAGACGGCCGCGCCCCATGTGAGTGCGAAATAAGTTTCCGAATAGTTCGACGGGTCCTGGAACCAGTAGAGAATTCGGCCTGTCCTGTGCAGGGTGAAGGTCAACAGAGCGAGCAACATGGCGAAGCCAAAGGGGAAGTACGGCTCGTGGAACTCGAACGGAAGGGTGACAGCCACGATACCCGCCCCGAATATGTGCACGAACTTGCGCCCAAGATAGGTCCCCCTCTTTGGGTCCCATCCCCTCTTTAGGACGAAGTTGTACACCCACCTCGAGCCGAAGAATAACACGAACCCCATCCAGACAAGGAGAACCAGAGTGACGGGGATGTCGGCAACGATCGGATTCCCTGCCAACAATAGGGTCAGCGTTTGTGCCTGCTGGGCTAGCGGGCATAAGGGTATCGGGACTTCTCCCGACTGCCCTTCCTTGCAGCGTCGGTGAGGCATAAGTATGGTTAACACTACCCAAGGTGGTCTATCATCCGTTGGTCTTCGACTACACGACGCTTCCCCACGAGTTCAAGCGGCACTACCTCCCGGAAGACATGAAGCTTGAATGGGATTATGTCAATGGGATCTTCGAAGAGCTGGGAAAGCGCCCCCTGGGGTCGGCAGAAGACTTGGAGAAGTGGCTCCTCGACGAGGCCGAACTCGACGCCTATCTCTACGAGCAACGGACAGTGAGATACTTCAACAGCACCAGGCAGACGGACAACCCCGACTATACCAAAGCCTACGAGGAATACACCAAGTTCTTTGAGCCAAAGATCAAGCTAGCAAGCTTCAAGCTCCTGAAAAGATACGTCACCTCACAGTTCCGGGCCGAGCTTCCCAAGAATGTCTATGGCCTCGAGGACAGGCGTCGGCAAAGCGCTGCCTCGATCTTCAGGGAAGAGAACGTTGACTTGGAGAAGGAGGATTCTGCCCTCTCGCAGAAGTATTACAGAACGACTGGAGCGATGACCGTTAGCTTCCGCGGCCAAGAGAGGACCCTACGACAGATGTCCAAATTCTACGAATTGCCGGACAGGGCGGTCAGGGAGGAGGCGTGGCGGCTCTCAGGCCAGAGGACGCTCACGGACAGAGAAACCCTCGACTCGATATACACGGAGATGGTCGCCTTGCGTGACAAGATAGCACGCAACGCTGGCTTCGACAACTACAGAGACTACATCTTCGTAAAGAAGGACAGGTTCGACTACACCCCTGGGGACTGTGAGGAGTTTCACAGGGGGGTGGAAGAGGCCATCGTCCCTCTGAGCCGAGACATCGACAGGGCGAGGGCCGAACGGATGGGGGTCGACGTTCTCAGGCCCTGGGACTTACAGGTTGACCCGGCGGGGCGGGAGGCTCTTCGACCTTTCGATCAGGTCCAGAACCTCCTGTTGGGCGCGAGAAAAGTGTTGGCGAAAGTTGACCCGGAGCTCTTGTCATATTTCGAGCGCATGGTGGAACTTCAACTCTTGGACCTTGAAAGCAGGAAGGGTAAGGCCCCCGGGGGTTACCAGGATGAGCTCGCTGAGGCGAGGCTTCCTTTAATCTTCATGAACGCCGTCGGAAAGGACGACGATGTAAGGACGCTGCTGCACGAATGCGGCCACAGCTTTCACACTTTCCTCATGGGCAAAGCGATGCTTCCCTTCTTCAATGGGGGTGCAAACATGCCGAACGAGTTCTCCGAAGTTGCTTCCATGTCAATGGAGATGATCTCGGGCGAGCACTACGAGGGTGTTTTCTATGACAAGGAGGACGCCAAGCGCTCGAACTGGATAGAATCCGTGGACAACGTTAAGCTATTCGCATGGATTGCTACCATAGACGCATTTCAGCACTGGGTGTATGCACACGCCGGGCACTCGAATGACGAAAGGGCGAAGGCCTGGGTGGCGACCTTCAACCGGTTCTGCGGGCTCGAGTCATACGAAGGGTTAGAGAGCAACAGGGCTTACAGGTGGCAGCTCCAACTCCACCTTTTCGAAGTCCCGTTCTACTACATTGAATATGGTATCGCGCTCACCGGAGCCCTGACTGTCTGGTCTCACTACAGAAAAGATCCGAAGGACGCCATGGAGGCGTACAAAAGCGCCCTATCGCTCGGGTGCACGCGCCCTCTCCCGGAGCTCTTCGAGGCAGCGGGGGTCGAATGGGGCTTCGGACCTTCGGCTCTGCGGAGGATAGCTGGAGAGCTCCGCTCAGCCCTCGACGAATATGGAGAATAGGACGTCTACGAACCGCCGAAGAAGACCAGGTAGAGACCCGAGGCGAAGAAGAAGGACCCGAATACCAACAGAATGGTCCCGGCGAGTAGGTCGAGCCCCCACCTGGGGAACCTGATCAGGTAATCGTACGAAATCGCAGATATCACAACCAACAGCAGGAGGCTTACCCCCGCTCCTATGAGCGTCCATTCCAGGTTGAAGGCGCCCGCCGCGCTGAGCACCAGGCTCGCCTCGAACCCTTCTGTGACCGTGATAATGAACACTGGGAGTGCGTTCAGAGGCGAGTAGGGTAAGACCGTGGGCTTCTCTGCCCCGTATTTGTCGAAGTCTCTTTCTATCGCTTCTGACTCCATCTTCTCCATCTTCGCACGGAAGGAGCGTTTGCCGAAGTAGTATCGCTTGAATCCCCTGAGGAACCTGTACGAGAAGAATAGGATCACGCACCCCGTGAGGATGTCTATGTACGCCTCCGGGAAGAGCAGGAAGATCTGCCTTATGCCGAAGAATATGGCCACCGACGCTGTCCCCCCTGCAAGCACTCCGAAGAGGACGTTGTTCCTCCCAAGCTGCTTCACTGTGGCCAATGACAGAATCGCGACCTCGCTCCCTTCGAGAAGGACCGCCTTGAACGCGAGAAGAAAGGAACCAATTATTATGAGGTCGCTGGGCACGGCAAATTAGTCCCGGTCCTGCCGATTTATCCGTTCCCGGTCGAGAAAGCATAAGATTGGCATCCTGAAGGCGGGCAATCTCGCAGGGGACATCGAATGGAGGGAATAACGGTCGGGGTCTTTGGCACAGACGTCCAGACCAAGTCTCTTTTCGAGGGAGCTGTTGCCAAGAAGAGCGAAGCCGAGGGGGTGGTGGTCTACACCAGAGTCGAAGGGGGGAGGAGGTGCTCGTTCCTCGACACGTCCGACTATCCGGAAAGGATCCAGGGGTACTCCCGCGTGGCGTCTATCGCCGACCACGCGCTCTACTTCTACCCGAGTTCAGGGAGGGTGGGCGCTCCTGACGGCGAGCTCGCGGTGCTGCTGGGTGCCTTCGGGTTGGATGGGACCCTCGAACTTACTGGAGGTTCTCCCGATCTCGATGTCGCGAGGGCTATGTTGAAGGGAACTCCGGTGGCTGGGTACAAGCCAGACATACGCGACCCCCGCTCTTCCGCCATAGACCTCTCACACGTCTCTCCTCGCACTGACTTCCCGAAAGAGCAGACATTGATCTATGTGGACAGGGCCTTCACTGTCAAGGGCGTCGGGACCGTGGCCCTGGGTTTCGTTCTGTCGGGGAAGGTCTCGATCCACGATCAGCTTAGGCCGATACCAGGACCTGCCGACGTTAGGGCGGACGTCAAGGGGATACAGGTGAACGACTTAGACTTCGATTCCGCTGGGCGAGGGATCAGGGTAGGCCTCTCTCTAAGAGGAGTTGAGGCGAGGGACCTAGAGAAAAGCCACTGGCTCGATGACGGTGCTCTGCAGCTTTCCAACTCCCCGTCCTTTGAGCTGGCGAAATCACCCTACTACAAGCAGGAGGTAACCTCAAGGGACCTGCATGTCCAGCTTCCGGGGGAAATCGTGCCGGCCAGGATGGCCGTCTCGGGGAAGGCCTCCGTTACTGCCCAGTTGCCATGGCAGGTCCCCGTTTGGGAGGGGATGAGAGCAGCTGTGGTCGACCTCAACGGGGGGAACCTGAGGATCGTGGGCGGCTTGACCTCCAAGTTTTAATTCAAGGGGGAGTTCCTCGGTCATCTTGACCAGCAAGGACGTGGCAACCTTCGGAAGCGGCTGCTTCTGGTGTTCCGAAGCTGTATTCTCAGAGTTGAACGGCGTCATCAGCGTGGTCCCTGGATATGCGGGAGGGACAGTCCCAAACCCCACATACGAGGACGTCTGCACCGATTCGACGGGGCACGCCGAGGTCGCGCAGATTACTTTCGACCCCTCCCTGATAAGTTACAGAGAGCTTCTGGAGGTGCTCTTTTCCACTCACGACCCGACGACCCTCAACAGGCAGGGCGCTGATGTTGGGACCCAGTACCGCTCGGTCATCTTTTACGCAGATCAGGAACAGAAGATGCAGGCGGAAGCGATTATCCGGGAACTAACGGCAGACATGACCTTCCGGAATCCGATCGTGACCCAGGTGGTCCCCCTCGGTGCCTTCTACCCGGCGGAGGACTACCATCGGGAGTACTACAAGAGGCACCCAGCACAGCCGTACTGCCAGGCAGTCATAGCGCCTAAGCTTGCCAAGTTCAGGGCGCACTGGAAAGCGAAGCTGAAGGCCCAACCACAGGCGCCGCGCGGCTGATTCTTGAGGGATGAGGACCAGATGCTCGGAATCACTGGCACCCCGGGAACCGGGAAGAAGTCGATTGCGCCGATTGTGGCCGATAGATTGAGGATGAAATGCCTGAGCCTGAACGAGCTCGCAAGGTCCCGAGGCCTGATGAGCCGGAATTCAGGCGCCGTCGACACTCAAGAGCTGCGGGCGCGGCTCAGGGGAGATCTGCCAAAGAACGCGGTCGTCCATGGCCATCTTCTCCCCTATGTGGTCCCATCGAGCGCCGTTTCCAAGGTCGTGGTGCTAAGATGCGAGCCGGGGGCACTGAAAGAGAGGCTTCGACTCCGTGGTTATGGGCGACAAAAGATTGTCGAGAACGTCGAAGCCGAGCTCATCGGTGTCGTTTCCTCTGACGCGTTTGACAGCTATGGCAGGGCAAAGACTTGGGAGGTGGACACCACGAGAGCGTCTCCCGCCGATGCGGCAAACCTCGTGGTTGAAATCGCAGTTTCTAAGCCGCGAGAGGCCCGAAGAATCGACTGGACCCTCGACTACGACTCCGGCGCGAAGCTAAAATTGCTGCTTTCGACCGTAGAGTGAACCTCAGCTCTTACCTGCACGAGCATGGGCTTCTGAATCCTGGCCAGGCCCACCACTGCCTCTCCCGCTTTGAGTCTAGTAATGTGCTCCCTCTGTTTCTGGTTCAAGCCGAGAGAATCTCCTACCAGACAGACGTCGTCCGGCCATGCCAGGCGGTGGACGATCTTCGTCCCAGAGTTCTTTACGATTTCGGACGCAACGTGAGTCGGGAACTGGGCAACGAAGAGCATCGCTTCCCCGAACTTCCTGAGCTCCGAGACCATCCTCTCTCCGACTGTTGGAGGGTCCTCCGGCCTCCTCGCGGGGGCAATGTTCCTCGCTTCCTCGACCACGGTGAGGTGATCCAAACTTCCCTTGCGCCTCACCTTCTCCTCGTAGACCATCTTCAAGAGTACATCTGAGAACACGCCTCGAGACTGAACGTCTCTCATGTGTCCCAGCTCAACGCAGACTGTGGTGCCCAGGAGCTCATCCAGCTTAAGGGGACCCGACCCGCTCAGTGCCTTGCCCGGTTGCCCCTGCGTAAGGGGGACAAGCCTCCGAAGAAGCGCCACCTTCGTTTCATTGTCATAGGCAGACCTTAGGGGATAGGCTTCGATGGTCTTTACAAGGGATGCGATTGTCGGAACCTCCTCGACCGATGTCTCGCTGAGGCGTTTCTGAAGCGCGTTCCTGAACATGTAAGCCTGCGGATGGGTGAAATGATAGATGTCAGAGAAGATGTCCGACACCATGGCCACGTGTTCGACCGGATCAGTCGCGGGGCCCACTTCAAGGGGATTGATCGAGAACTCGTCGCGTCCCGGAGCCAGTACCTTCCCGCCGACGCTTGAAACCATCTGGCCGTATTCATTGTGCCAGTCGAGGACGAGGGTGGGGAGGCCCGATTCCGCCACTTGCCTGACGATTGCTCCCGCGGTTGTCGACTTCCCAGATCCAGTCATCCCAAGTATGCAGGCGTGTCTCCTTATGTCCTCCAGTTGTAGTCGGAAGTCGTGGTACTCTCGCCCTCCGGACTTCACAGGACCGAGCAAGATGCCTTCGCTTCCCGACTCGCTGGCATTGGGCACGTAGAACTCTGGTGCCTGAGCGAGGCTGGCAGCTATTGGCGACATCTCGTCAAAGGTACAGAGGGCCCCCGCCACGTCGGCAGAAGCGGCCTGAGGTAGGCTCCTCCCCGCCGGGAGTAGCACCGATTTCACGAACTCCGAGAGATCTCTCCTTACCAGCCTCTCCACCGTCGCCGTTGGCAGGGCGACGCTAACGGTCGCTGAGAGGACGCTCGCCCTCTGTTCGAGCGCGGCTCCCGGGTCATCTTTTTTCTTGGAATCGAACCAAGTTCCTATGACGATATCGAACTCCAGGATCTGGTTTTCCTGGTCCCCCTCGCCCGATTCATTCATGACCATCAGGTAGACGAATGGGACCGCCGCCCTCCGCAGGCCTTCGAAGAGACCTCGCATCCTCTGCTGTTGCAGCGTCGTCCTAAGGGCAGCGGAGTAGTCCCCCCTGGGGTCCTCGGCGAGGTCAGGAACACGGACTCTGTACAGGGCGGTATAGCGGACCCTTGACCCGTCCGAGGCGGCCATGTACTTTCCGTCGACAATCCGGACTTCATCGAGCCCAATCCCCGCCATTGGCCACAGCCGCCATGCTGCCTTGGAGACGAGCTCCCGTGCCGGACGCATGCGGTTCACCAGTGAAAGAGAGTGCCGAAGATGCTGTTGAGCGAGCTAGTGATAGAGTTCCAGACATTTGACGTGTAATCTGAGCTCTGTTTCAGGATTGACTCAATGCCGCCAACGAGAAGGGAGAGAGCGACAAGCGCAACCGAGAGGAGCAGGGCTTCTTCAATCAGCTGTGCCCCTCGCCGGCTCATCCTCCGTCTACGACGATTCGGCATTGGCATAGTAGCGGAATCTGCTATTTAACGCCCCACAGGGACACCGTCGGAATATTGGCAAGGGGAGCCGCGAGCGTGCTCACCAGGGCGAACACGCCCAGCGCCACAGCCACGTTGAGGTAGAAGTTGCGTCCCGACATAAAGAGCCCGAGCATGCAGGAGCTGATGGCTGTCAGCCCTGCCGAGGGATAGAGGAGCACTGCCGATCCTGTCGGTTGCGACGCTCCTGAAAAATCAAGGCTCCCGACCAGAGGTCCAAGGGAGGCAACCATCGCAGTCGCTGCTCCCAGAACCCCGCAGGTCACCAAGCTCCTGAACCTAAGCACCTTCTGCTGGAGCTTCCCACTCTCCTTTGCTCTGACCCACCTCTCCAGGGTGCCCGCGAGAATGCCGCCGCTCCTGCCTATGATCGCCGAGCTGCTCCTTGGCGCCGACACGATGAGTGATGCGAGCATGGAGACTTCCTCGCATCCGGATTCGACGAGAGGGCGTAGCGCCACAGCGAGTGGGTGGCCCAGAAGGAGGCGCCGGGCCGACTCGCTTCCGGAAGGTTTGATTCCACTGAGCTCCCTCACGACCGACTGTGCCATCCCCATCCCTACGCTCGCCGACTCGAGGACCTTCTTCAGGGCTAGGATTCTGCTTAGCTCGCTGTTCACCAGGGACTCCTCTCCGCAGCACTTAGGTAGTAACCGAGGTCGATGACCGCGAACTCAAGGGCTCCAAGCTCGACCAGCCGCTCTGGCTGGTAAGTGTGTGAGAAGACAGCGTAAAGTACTAGCATTATTGGAGTGAAGAAACAGACTGTCATGAACATCGGGAGCTTCGTCTCCATGCTCAGCTCTGACGCCGCAGCCAGTCCGCGAGATTCTTCATCTCCTCCCATGAACTCACTTGCATCTGACGTCGCCACATTCTGTAGGGCTACCGCAGCCGAGTAGGATGCAATCAGTCGAGAAGACGCCGCAACGGCGGCGCCCACCTTGGTCCCGAGTAGTATCCTCCTCCCCGCTTCCTTCACAGCAGTCCGGAGGGCTTGCTCCTTTGGTCTGATCAGCATCAACGTCTTTGATCTTGAGCCCGTGATCGTCAGGCAGGCCTGCGCCGATGCAGAAAGGAGGAGCGACTCGCGAGCCTGTTCGACGCGCTGTTGGTCGAGGAGTCGCCGGGGCGAGGACACAGCGATGTAGAAGACCACCGCGGAGATTATCAGGACGATTGCCGTCTTTGCCTGGCCTAATGCGTCGCCTAGGGCGAGTCCCACCGCGATACCCACAAGGGCTGAAGAGGCGAGGCTTAGAGAAACCATCCTCCAGATGTTGATGTCGAACGCCTCGAGGGATGCGAACCTCATCGCGCCTCTCTCGAGTCGGCAATCCTCCCTCGGGTGCGCTCGATTCTCAACTTGAATTCTCCATGTTCAATTCCCTCAGGAGGAATGGGCCAACCTTCACCTGCGACCTCCCGAAGCTTGAAATCGCGGTCCCTGAGATAGAGTTCCTTCAACTTCGGCGTGCCCCTGTCCCCGGTGACCTGGCAAATTCGCTGAACGAACCTTCCCTGCTTCAGACGGTCTGGCCTGGCCATCTGGACCATCAGGCCAAGGTCCAACAGACTCAGCTCCGAAATGTGATGCATGCCCACCCATCTACGAATTGCCTGCTCAATCGTCGAAGCATGGAATGTCTGCAAGCCCCTGGCTCCTGAAGCGAGGGCCTGGAAGAACGCCCGGCTGTGCTCCTCGGATTGTATCTCGCTCAGGATGACAATGTCCGGTGACCGATGGAGGGCTTTGACTATCTCCGACTCCTTCGTCCGTCCTGTATCGTAACCGCGGTCAAAGGGGTCCACTTTCACTTTCATTTGGTGGAACCCGCGTTCAAGCATGTCCCTCGTCTCCACGGCGTCTTCAATGTAGACGCGACGCAGTCGCCTTTCGACCAATTCGTCGAGCGCGTTCAAGAGCGTCGTCTTTCCCGTGCCGGTCTCCCCAACGATGGTGACATTTCCGCCGACCTCAAGCCAGCCGACGAGGGTGGCGGCAGCTTCCTGCGAGAGCACGTTAAGGTCGATGAGCCTACACAGCGGGAGAGAAGTCGCGTTCAGCCTCCTTATGTCCAAGGCGAATCGGTTGACGGAGACAGGCTCAAGATCGAGGGAGACGCGAAGTACCGCGCCCCCGATTACCACGTCGTTCTTTAGCGAAGGCGTCTTGAAGTCCAACGTATAGCCACTGAAGGTGTCGAGATGCGTTTCAAGGGCGCTCCGCTCCCTCTCCGTAAGATAGATTCCTGATTCGCATCTGCCAGCAACGGCATGGTCAAGGTAGACGGGCGTGTCCTCCGAGTCGACGAAGAGTTCGGCCATCTTCTCGTCTTTCGCAAACGCATAGATTCTTGACAGTCCGACGGCCTCGAATGCCGCCAGCTCCGAGAGCTCCCTTATCATGCCCTTAACCCCCACAGCGGCAAGGCGTTCGGCGGACCGCTGCCGGAGCACCTCGATGAGCCTGCGGAAGGTAAGGGGCTCAACTTCCTCGGGATCTAGGCCGAGGGAAGCTTCGTTCACTGCCGCTCTGAGCTTCAACATCAGGTCTGTTGGAACAGAGCACCCTATCTCGTAGTACGGTATGCCTTCCCGTTCTCTGACACGGTAGCAGAAGGGATAGCTCTCGCTGTCCCAGTCTCCACGAGTGTCCTGCTTGGGAAAAAGCTCGATAAGAAGCGGGGGCGGCTCAGTCGAGCGTCTTCTATTGCCTGCGAGCCCCACGAGAAATGGACCGGCTGCGAATCTCAAACGCTTCCGAGCAACAACGTCCCGACGACATAAAGCGACCAAGGTGGCTGCTTAAATTATAACCGGAGCTCTGGTGATGATGGTAGAGCTAATAGAATATGCCATTGCACTCATGGCCTCCGCGCTTCTCGTTGGCGGCTCCGTTGCTGTTTACAACTCCTTCATATCATACGAGGCTGAGCTCCAACTCAGAGGAACCTTCTCTGTAGTGGCGGGTGGAGCCGACAGCGCACTTCTAAACGGGAGTGCAAAGTTGACAGTGCCTCTCCCCGAATCTACAATCGGATGTGAAGCAGGGACATTCTATGTCAGTGTGGGGTCTGGCACCATATCTCAGTCAATTGCTGCTGGGTGTGACTTCCAAACGAGAGTCTCTGCCGGTACACACTTGCTTACGTTCAGTACTTCGTCAGGGAATCTCGAGCTTGTGGTGAAGTAGTCTGCCAGTCTCTTCAATTGGGGCTCTCAACGCCTGGGGAGTGTACCTCATCGCGTCTGCTGCCCTGATAGGCGTACTCATGCCTCAGCTGGTGGGAGCAACCCAAGACTCAAGGGAGGGGTCTGACTACAGGTTCGCCGATGGAATTCGCTCAGTGCTTGACTCCCTGCGTCCAGGCACTGTCGTCACCTTCTCTTTCGGTTCGGGGTCAATGGGAGACTCGGCACGTCTCGACGGGAACGAAATCATCTTCACGTATGGCAACGGGACCGTGTCTCTTCAAACGCAATACGATCTTCCCAATGTCACTCTTGTACCAGGTGTCTCCTACCAGGTCTGGCTCAAGGGAAACCAGGTCGGGGTGAGCGAAGCTGGCTGAGGTGGAAGCCTATGTCGAGGTCGCAATCATGTACGCCATGCTCATCGGGCTGTCTCTGCTGGCGCTTGCAATCCTCCTTCCGGAGCTCTATCCAAGATGAGATTCCTTGACTTGGCTGTCGCCGCCCTGATTGGGACCTCCGCTATCGCAGGGATCGCTGCCTTCTCTCCAAGGCAAGCAGACGTCGCTTCGGGCAGCCTTACAACGGAGTCCCAGCTTAGAGACGGACTTCTCGCGATTATCCAGCGGGAGGGAGTCACGTGGCTAGTCCAGTCGTCGCCGCAAGTGGTCTGCGCCCGTCTGCGTGACCTGTCGAACTCCTCGGTCACCTTCTCGGGCGAAATCGGATCGTACAGTTGCGGGCCCGCTGCGCCAAGGGGATCCCCTGTTGCAATACTTGTCTTCTACTTGATCCCGTATCAATTCGTGTTTGAAGCATGGCCAAACGCGCAGGCGTAGGGGCGACCATAGCCGCAGCTGTCATCTTCTCAATTGTGTTGGCCTCGAACTTCGCGGTCTACTATGCCGCACAGGAGGACGCTCGACTGCATTCGACGTCAAACGCTGCTGACGCACTCGCGGACGAGGGTGCCGTCTTCGAAGGCGCGGGAGCCGCCAACATCCTCCTTAGGGAACAGGCCTTCCTCGAATCGAACATTCTTGACTGCGGCTCCGCCGTGGCCCTGGTTTCAGCAGCAATCAGCACCCTGAAGGACGTCCAGACCTCCGCAAACCTGACTGTCGTCACATCGGCCACCCCCGCGTTGAGAGGTCCGTCTGCCGATAACCTTTCGATGCTCGCTCCCTTCGGGGGCTATGTCATGGGCTCGCTGGACACCGCTCTGCACGAAGAAGCGAAAGGGGGCGAGAGTACGCTAGGTGTGTCATACTTCAGGAACGAGACGCACTACGTTAACCTCCCCGCAAGGATCGAGGACATGGCCGGAGATTGTGACCAGACGCTTTCGGACGTAAGGGGTGTTGTCTCCTCCACCGTGGAGTCAAATTGTACGGCATCCGTTTTCATCCCTCTGATCGCTGCGGCTGCAATACCCCCCAGCGCAGAGGCAGTAGCTTCTGGCTTCCGTTTCGCAATGGAATCCACGATAGTGGGCGTGGCACCCTGCACCGTCGAGGTTACCGTGACAGTCAGCCAGGCCAAAGTGATGGGGCTCGCAGGGAACTTCAGCGTCGAGCTACGGGGGGAAGAACTCGTTGCCTTCGAGCAATGAACGAAGTAGCAGCCGGGGTGAAGATGTTTGCACATTGCTCCCTTATTGTGTACTCTGCTGCATCCCCGCATTCGGCCATGAGCCTCTGGGTTAGCCTCTTCCCCCTCGACTCGATGGTGGCCAGTGCCACTTCTGCCGAGTAGATTGCTGCTGCGGCCAGGGCGCAGGGCCGCCTACCGCTCAACTCGTCAGGCCTGACCATCGAGAGGAGCTCCCTGGAAGTTTGCCTCAGCGCGTTGAAGTAACTTGCCTGGGAGGCACCCTCAGATTTCAATCTCCCTGACAGCCGTTGATTCCAAGATAGGCGCGCTAGCACCCGGGATATGTAGTCCTCAGGCCTTCGGGGCAGGATTTTGATTGGCGATTCGAGGGCAAGCTGAATGAAGGATGAGAAGTTCACACGCCTCCCGAGAGCTGCGTGGGCTGAGATAATCTCCCTCACGCTCACCGAGGTGACTCCCTCCACTCTGCAAGCCGTGACAAGCGAAAACGCTGACAGGGCCGCAAGGGTGACTCTGCGGCGGCTTTGGTTGGAGGAAAGCATTGTCCTCGCCACCGCCGATGCCTCGTCCAACACCACTCTCGGGAGGAAGAGCTTCTCGCCAACCCTACCGATTATCCTGTCGCACGCCTCTCCGGGCCCCTCATCCCTGCCCGCATAGTCGGAAAGCACCTTCAGGTACTTGTACTTCGAGTTGGACCCCGCAATGCCCTTCGACGCTCTTTCCTGTGGGGTGATTCGCATGGTCCCCATGAAACTTCCCAGCTGCGGCTTACCGGGCCCGTGAAGCTCTGCAGCCTTCGAGGGATAGGCACCTTCGCACTGCTTCGATATCGCGCGCCCGCACTTCGGGCAGACCATTTCGTCGCCTCCGTCGACGAAGGGGACGCAACATTCGGGGCAGGAGGTCTCCAGATCGAGGGCTTGCATGTATCGCATGAAATTGCCCCTTGTTCATCTCCCAGATGGGGTAGAATCATCCTGGACGAAGTACCTGGCTTGCCAGTGGGAGGGTCGCTTGTTCTCGGAGAGGGAGGCCGCTTTCCGAAACTGTCGGCGGCCGAATGGTTAAAAGCGCATGACGGAGACTCACACGGCCCGCTTGAAAGGCATCCCAGGGCTTCGCAAGGTCCGGGATTTCCATGCTCCGCCGTCGAAGGACATCACCTCGATGGTCGAAGGAATGGGAAAGGGCGGGGGGTTCATGGCCAAGAATCTCTTCGACGTAGCCGACACCCTAGCCTCAATGTGC
>Ga0187770_10000468_pt1 | contig 19790 bp, 16 predicted proteins | sample 0116_SJ02_MP02_2_FD_133154 | JGI IMG/M metagenome (GOLD analysis project Ga0187770, IMG submission 133154) | Tropical peat soil microbial communities from peatlands in Department of Meta, Colombia - 0116_SJ02_MP02_20_MG | ecosystem: Environmental > Terrestrial > Soil > Wetlands > Peat | place...
GAGCCGCACGCCGGTGGAGTGCGCGCGCTCAGAGTGCCAGCCACAGGCATTACCGACTACGCGCTGGTCACCGCGAAGTACGCGGAGATCGCGGCAGCTCGCAGCGTTGAGGTGCGAACGTCCGCTGCTGTCACGGCATTCCGGCAAACGGCCAGCGAGGTTGTCATCCAAACCCGCGCGGGTGAGTTCGCTGCCCGCTATGTGGTTAATTGCGCAGGCCTGTATAGCGACCGCATCGCGCAATTGGCTGGGCACGATCCAGGGATGATGCTGGTCCCGTTTCGTGGCGAATATTACGATCTCGCAGCCGCACGAGCGCGCCTTGTGCGGGCCTTAATTTATCCTGTGCCCGACCCCGCATATCCGTTCCTGGGCGTGCATTTCACCCGCCGCATCCAGGGCAACGTCGATGCCGGACCGAACGCCGTGCTCGCCGGACGCCGCGAGGGCTATCGGCGAACGGATTTCGATCTCGGTGAAACCATGGAAGTGCTCGGCTACACGGGTTTCCGGGCGATGGCGCGGCAGCACTGGAGGAACGGCCTCGGCGAGATGCGGCGAAGTTGGTCGAAGCGCGAATTCGTGCGCTCATGCCAGTTGCTAGTGCCGGAAGTGCAGATGGAAGACATGACTGAGGGAGGATCGGGAGTGCGGGCGCAGGCAGTTGGGGAAGATGGAATGTTGGTGGATGACTTTCTCTTTCTTGCGCGTGAGCGCTTTCTGCACGTGCTGAATGTGCCCTCGCCCGCGGCCACCGCTTCTTTGCCGATTGGGCGGGAGATCGTAGAAATGACAAAGAAGATCATTGCGTGATCGGGTCAACCAGGCGATTGTGTCTCAAGCTATCGATCGTCGGGGCGTCCGATCGCCGGATTCCCTCGGGTCATCGGAGCATTGACTTATTCAACCCGACGATCCGATCCTGAGTCTCGGCTGGTGTAGTCTTGGGAAGCAATTGAATTACGTCGTCTTTGGATTTGGAGATCATCATGGCGAAAAGTGCAGGCGGAAAGAAGGTTGCAATTCTGGGCGCGGGTAAGATGGGATCGATTCTGCTGCAAGCGTTCCTGCGGGACGGTTTGCTGAAGCCAGCGGACACGTGGGCCACTGCCGCACACGCGGAGCGCGCCACTTTACTCAGAGATAAGCTCAAGGTGCACGCGGGAACCGACAACGCCGAGGCCGTACGCCGCGCCGACATCATCTTCCTGTGCGTGAAGCCGCAGGTGGTCGCCGATGTCGTCCGCGAGATTCGCAGCGACGTGAGACCCGGCCAGTTGCTGATCTCGGTCGCAGCCTCTGTGCCCACCGACATGATCGAGCGCGGACTCGAAAAGGACGTGCCCGTGGTGCGCGCCATGCCGAATACTCCATGCGTGCTCGGCGCAGGAATGACAGGGCTGTGCAAGGGCAAGTATGCGCAGAAGCACCATCTGGATCTAGCCACCAAGTTCTTTTCGGCGGTAGGGCGCACTGTCAGTCTCGATGAGAAGCACATGGATGCCGTCACCGGTCTTTCGGCGAGCGGTCCGGCATATATCTACATCATTCTCGAATCGCTGGCGGAAGCAGGCGTAAAGGTTGGTTTGCCGCGCGACGTGGCCACGCTGTTGGCAGCGCAAACAACCATGGGAGCGGCGCGCGTGGTCCTCGACACGGGCGATCATCCGGCACTGCTGAAAGACGCGGTCACCACGCCTGCAGGGTGCACGATCGACGGTATTCTCGAACTTGAGGAAGGCAAACTGCGCGTGACGCTGATCAAGGCAGTTGTAAAGGCGGTGCAGCGGGCTAAGGAATTGGCGTATTCGTAGCGGGCTGATTTCGTCACAGAGGAGCCAACGGACGGAGAGCGATGCGGTTTCGTTCGGTGAAACGTGCCTAGCTGCCGGAGAGCGTCTTCTCCAGAAACTTGTGCAACCTCTCGCTGAACCCGGCCGGAATCTCAAAGACGCGCTCATCCCCGGTGATGATCAGGACTTTGCGCATGCTGTCGTACACGGCCGAGCAGTCCTGGCAACCGCGTAAATGTGTCTCGATCTCGAGGCGGAGTTCCGCGGGCGCCACGCCATCCAGGTAATCGGAGAGACTGTCAATTACCTCTTTGCAGCCGACCATGGATTCACTCCTTTCCAGCGCTCCCAGAACGAAGCTTTGGGTTTCGCAAATGTGGGCGCGAGCGCTTCGCGCAGCATCAGCCGCGCCCGGTGCAGCCGCGTTTTCACGGCAGGCTGGCCAATCCCCAGAACCTCGGCGGTTTCGGCCACGTCCAGGTGCTGCATGTCTCGCAAGATAAACACCTCGCGGTAAATCTCGGGCAATTCCTCCAGAGCCTGGGCGACGGCCTCACGCACTTCCTTCCGCTCGGCCGCCTCGTTCGGAAGCTCCCGCCAATCGGCATGCTGTTTCGGATAGAAGGGAGGGTCTTCGGAGACTTCCGCCGTGTTCTCGTCGAGCGGCTGGTAGAGGTGCTCCCGCCGCTTTCGGCGGCACATTCTGGCTTCGTTTTCGACAATCCGCATGGCCCAGGCTCTGAACTTATCCTTCTCCGCCAGTCCTCCGAGATGCACGAAGATCTTGACCATGCCTTGCTGCACGGCTTCCTCGGCGTCGTCCCGGTTGCGCAGGATCGAATACGCCAGCAGGTAGGCTCCGCGTTCGTAGGGGCGGATCAACTCGTGGAAGAGATCCTTCTCTCCCGCCAGGATCCGCTCGATGAGAAGCTCGGCCGATCCGCACCCGGTTTCCTTGGTGTCCATGAGCCCCCGAACCGAGGAGTCTATCATTAAGTAGATTCTCGGGGGCCAGAGTTGTTACCTATTGGGTCGCCCCGCCCAGGCTGAAAACAGGGCGTCACCGGTCTGGCGTCTAGGTTCGGTAATCGGACGTTCCGTGATCGTAAGATTCAGGCGTACAGGTTCGTGGTGTTCTCCATCACAGCGGATATGTAGACAGGGAGTTACAATCTCTGCTGCTCGGGAGTTCCGGCTTCCGTTGATTCCGTCGGGCCTCCCGACCCAGCTAAGGAAGAGCACGGAAAGCACCCCCCTGCTCACCACGGAGGCACACCATGAAGAGAATTTGTGGGACAGCAGTTTCCGCTGTTTTGCTCATCTGCCTGCTGGCGATCGCCCTGACGGTTGCATGCAGTTCGCCATCGTCCTCGCCCTCCGGCGGCACGCAGAGTTCATCCGCGAGCGCACCCGTCAAGAAAGAACCTGTGCTCTACACAGGCAAGGCGTGTTATTCACAGATCGCGAGCGTGGCCGCGCGCTGGCAGCCCGATGCCGTGCCTTTTCATATGGAGTCGGCCCTCAACGCCGAGAGCAACGGGCATGACGGAAAATCCACCATTTGGCGGGCCATGTTTGCCTCGCCCAGCCGTCGGACTTACAAGGTCTTTACCTGCTCCGGCAGCCGCTTGAAAGATGAAGCGCCCCTCGGCGTAACTTCCGGCGCTGAGATCGCGTATGGGCCGACCATTCCGGCATTGATGTTCCAGACGTTTCTTCTCACCACGGATTCCGACCAGGCTTACACGACGGCGCAGGAGAAAGGCGGCGCCAAGCTCATGGAGAAGAATCCGCAGCAGGCCGTTTTGTATACCCTCGATTGGAACCCGAAGGACAAGGCGCTGCTCTGGGTGGTCTTTTACGGTAGTTCGACAACCGACTCGAAGGGAATCGGCGTCATCGACGCCAGCACGGGTAAATTCCTGCGCGCGGCCAAGTGAGATGGCGCTGCCCGATGAAAACAGACTGGAAAAGACCACGGCAGAGTACCGCAACTACCCAGAAATCGCCGTAGTCGGAGGCTCAGCGTCCCGCACTCGCACCGTAAGCCTGAATCTTGCCGGATTCCCGCGCTGCCACTGAGAGTTCCTTTTCAAGGGAAGAAAAGCGCTGAAAGATCTCGTGCAGGCGGAGCGCCATATTGCGGATCGTATCGGCCTGCTCGGCGACGTTCCGCGGCAGCCCAGGCTCGAAGGCAAGCAGTTCGGCGTTGCCGAGAATCGAAGTTAGTGCATTATTGACGTTGTGGCGCATCTCCATCATGTAGCGGCCTAACGCGGCCTCTGCCTTCACAGTTGCGCACTTAGACTCGGCTTGGCGCTGACGTGCTTCGGCCAGCGAGGAGCGCAGCATTTCGCGGCCCAGCACGCCCGCGATTTGCGCCCAAAGCGGCGGCCCGCCCTTGGATTCCGCGAACAGTTTGCCACGGTAAAGCTCGATGACAACACCTTCACTACGTAATAATGGAAGCGCCGGCTCGGCGAGACAACGGCCGGACTCGCTGCCGCTATCGGGATCGGCATAAGTCACAATGGCGGGTTTCCCGGCCGCAGCTAGCGCTTGCTTCAGCGCCAAGCGTGACCCGGGTGAAGACGCATCCGCGATCGCCAGATCGTAACCGCTGCCGAGATCTCGAAAGAGCCCTTCGTCAAGCACGGTGAATTCCGGCAGGTTGGGATCGGTAGGCCAGTGCGCGGCTACATCCCGCGAGAAGGCGCGGTCGGTCGAAAGCAAAACAACATTCGGAAGGTTGAGTGGCATGGTCCTCGCGGGCCTGGCAGCTTGCGCGGATGGAAAACCGGCACGCTGCCGGCTGCACTACTTGCTCTTTCCCTGGTCCACCTTTGCGGAACCGGCGGCCGCGCCAGCAGCGTACGAGTTTTTCGGAGAGCCGGCTTTCTGAGTTGCCCCGAGTGCGTTATCAACCGCAGCCCGCAGATCGACCAGCATCCGCAGCGGCTGGCCGGAAGAATACTCGGCGTGGAACATGACTTTCCACGATTGGCAGATCATGCGCAGGCGGGCAGTTGGCTCATCGGCGGAGAATTGCGCGCGCCGGCAGTCGATGGTCGTGACGCCTCGGCGTTCCAGTTCGCGCAAGCCGTCCTGAATGGCGTTCAGGTCGTGATGCATCAACCGGAAGAAAGAACGCCGGATCAGGAAGCTGAAGCGGGCAAATGCCACCATGGCGGCTGGTTCGTAGAAGTGGTCGCCGGCTTGCGTTTTCATCTTGCGACCTTGCTCCAGCACTCCGCTGTGCAATAGATCGCTGAGTTGGCGGGACTGCGACCCTGTTTGGATCAGGTTTTCAAGGGGCGCGAGCCAAGCCGGCGGCGCAATTTGCTGCTCGCCGAGCACGGGCTCGAGAACCTGGGCGACGAGTTCGAGATCGACATCCGACTCCTCAAGACCGGAAGGCGCGCAGAATGAGAAATACTGCACCAGCAGGAAATCGACCTTGTCCCGGTCGGCCGACGACTTCGCGGGCTTGTTCAGGTGATGGAGCAGCAGGTGCCGGAGCACGGCTTCGCTGGCCAGCGGCGTGGTCTGGAGAAACTGGCGCAACTGATGCACCTGGATCTCGCCATCCACACGGCAGAGCCAAGCCTCGGCCTCAGCCGTGTCTGAGGCCGATCCATCCTCCAACGGGCAGCTCGGGACCTCGATGACAAATTCGCGCACCAGAGCGGAATAAACAGGATGCAGGACCTGAACGATTTCAGCCTGCGCTTGCGGCGAGTCTTTGAATGCAGTCATGATTGGATAATCCAGTTGGGAACGTTATTGAGAAAGCGAGCCGCTACCACGGTCCGCTCCGGCCGATATTGGGCGGCAACGACGGAGGCTTCGGCGCGCAGCGCCCCGTCGCGGCTTTCCACGAGAATGATGTCCGCAAATTCCAGCGGATGTTTGACCAGGAATAGCACTTCCCGCGGCGTCCCGAATTCGATGAGCGTTTCTTCCAGCAGCGCCCACGACGTTGCGCCCGGCTTGCCGTTGCCGTCTTCAGGACGGCTGGGGCGGCTGAGCCGAACCGGAATGCGAACTGGCGTCGCCTCGGGAAAGAACTTGGCGAGCTGACCGACGACGTCGGCTTCAAGGGCGCGGGCTGGCGCGCTGGCTTGATTGGGCACGGTAAGGCTCGACTCCAGGGAATTGATGAGCAGGCGAGTCACCCCTCTTCCCGGTTTGAAAGAGCATCAAGGAGACTCGACCCGCTTTATCGCCAATCGATAGTGCACGGTCAGCACCAGACTCTTCGAGGCCATGCACCAACGAGCAAGTGTCAGCTATACAGCAGGTTATGAGATACCCCTCGGACGAAGATTCAAGGAATCTCGCGTGTGGCACATAAGCGCCGTCTCAGAATGACACCGCGGATCGAAATCGTCTCATTTTGGGAGTGGTGAAGGTAAAGCACTCGGTCTCGGTCAGGCAATCTCTACTCGATGTATCGATGCCTCCTTCTCCGAAGGCACACTGGCGGGACGGGCGCAGGCACCCATCCTAGCTAGTATCCATCGACAAATTCAGGGCTTGGCTCTCAGCAAAAGCGGATTCGGGCCGTCCGACACCATAGTGAACCCTTCCGGGCCGTAGCAGGCGAGCCTGGATTCCTCGAGGCCTGCACCAACGCTGTAATCTGCAATCCCCTTTCCCTCGAGATCGATGACCTTGACCAGCTGCCCTTCGCCATCATTCATGCGGTCGAATCCTATCGCCAAATGGCCGTCATAGAACTCGATGCCATGGGCTCGGAGGTCCGGGTTCCCGGTATCAATTCGTAACTTTCGAACTACCTCCCCGGCGGGTGAAACAACGTCGACGTGAGTGGGATAAACGCCCCGCAACAAGTAGACGTTTCCATCGGAGCCTGCCGCAAGTCCGCTTGAGAGAGCGTAGTTGTCCCCTGCATCCATGGCGCCTTGGCGCCACTCCATCTGACCTTTCAGGCGCGCCTGTTCGTCCTCGGGTTCGTAAATCCTTTTCACGAGCTTGCCGTCCGGGGCGAATACTGCCGTAAAAGCAGATGGAATTTGTTCCCGCGTTGCGCCGGCCACCAGGAACCCGCCCGACCGGAAGACAGCCAGATGCCAAGGTTCCATGACGTTAGGTTCCAGCCCCAGCGGCGTGTCCGCCTTGACCGAGCCGTCCAGCGCATACTCGCGCACATGATACCCCTTATCGGCGTACTTGGGAGGCGTCCCCCTGCCCCCGGCAACCAGTCTGTAGACTACTCCCTCGGGAGTAACGAAAACTCCTCGGACCAAGCCTGCCGTGGACCCTGGCGCGGGAAAGATGCCTCCCCACTTGCCTTCTCGTGTGATTCGCAAAATCGGCAGGAGGGCCAGTTTATCCCCAGGCCTCTCGATCCGCACATATACGTTGCCGGCGACGTCGCACACGGGGTCATCGTTGGCGTTAACGTAGATATTGCTCGCCGCCGTCACACCGATGGAAGTGGTCTTTAGGCTTAGGACAGGAGTTGCCGTTTGCTGTGCACAGAGCATTGGCACTGCGCACACGTTAGCCATCACTAGAGCTAACACCGTCATGGGCGCTTCGCAATCCAACCTACGGAATTTTTGCCTTGACTAGGTACAATTCGCTCCCGTTGTCGTAAGGCGAGAACGTGAAACCTCCCGAGCTGTACCCGGCGAGGGGCAAAAAGTCGAAATGGTTTCCCTTGATTGGCACTTCGTAGTCAGAGATCGGGTTCCCTTTGAGGTCGGTAACCTTTATCAAGTCCTGCTGGAGATCGCCGTGAATCCACTTGCCGAACTGAACCGCGAGCTGCCCAGCATAGGACCTGATGCTTTTCGCCACCATATCGGGGTCACTGGCATCGATTCGGAGTTTGCGAACCACCTCGCCGGTCGGGGAAATAACGTAAACCAGTGCCGGAGAGTTAGTACCACGTAAGAGGTAGAGATTTCCATCTGAGGAGGCGGCGACATCGCCAGAGCGTACGAAGTCTGCGCCGACGACAACACCGTAGGGGTGAAAGGAATCTAAGTCGGTGGGCGACGACCTCTGGTGGGCTTCTTCGTCTTCCTTTTCATAAATCTTCTTGATCAACCGCCCGTCCGCCCCGAACACGCCAGCAAAGGGCGTAAGGTGGTCTTTCCCCGTCGAGGCTGTCAGTAAGTACTCGCCCGACTTGAAAACCGCAAAACGCCAACTCCAAGCCTGGACGAGATCGCCAGCGACCAGCTTCGTTTTCCTCCTCACGGAGCCGTCTTGCGCAAACTCTACTACAAAGGTGTCCCCGTGCACGTCTGCCGTCTGGAAGACGCGGCCGTCCGCGGTCACAAAAACACCCCTGCCCATGAGATCTACACCCTTGCCAGTAATATCGTCACGGAAGGCGTCCAACACCCGAAAGCTTTTCAGTAGGCTGCCGTCTGGTCCGATCTTCCGGATCGGAACCGCAGCTCGCTCCTGCGTCCCGGGTCGCTCTGACTCAAGGAGACGTACATAGATATTGCCAGCCCCGTCACAGACAGCTCCGCCGCTCCACGCCGACCGCAACGCTACGGGTGTTTCGACTTTCTTGGTCGCTGCTTTAAGCTCAATAACGGGCGTTGGAGCCTGCTGCGCGCAAAGCAAAGGAGCCACGCACACGCCGGCCAACAAAAGTGCCGATGCTTTCATAGTTTCACCTCCATGCCTCTCCTGTTCCCCCAAGAATACGTCAGACGTGCGAAAGACCCTAGGTACAGCCATGCCTGCGTTGGCACCTTCCGTCCCGTGACCCCCGAAGATCACCTCCGGGTCCTCGGGGTCCGGGGGGTTAGGGTTGGGCGGGCCATCGCCTCCGCCACCGCCGCCGTCACCCCCGCCACAGCTCGGATCAGACTGTACATCCGCAGTGGTCCAAGGTTGCCATTGTCCATTCTGGAGTTTGCATTCGCCGTGACCCTCATAGCAGTACATGGTTGGGTCCCCAGCGCCCTCACAGTAAGACTCCTCTATCTCTCCAGTAACGCAAGGCACAGACTGGTCCGCCGGCGTAACGGCCAGGCCGCATCCCTGCGCAAAAGCCCTGCTACAGGGAAGAACTATCGCTGACACTAACATAATCTTGCATAGATGCCGAAATGTCTGTCCCAAGTCTCCTCCTCAGAAGGGCTGCTGCTATCATGTGGCTTACACGGCTTATCTCAGGTTGACCGCCGAGCGGCAGCATATTTTGCGAAAAGGCTAGGTCTCCCCCCCGGGCACATGTCAAGCGCAAAGTCCGTAGTAACTACCTAGTTGGTCGGGAATTTACGAATTCGGAACAGCCAACCCTACAGATAGCATTTTGTGGCAACGTGATCTCGAGGCTTCGCGACGGATTCATGTTCCGCAGTTACGAACTCGGAACAACTATCAAATCGTCTATTGCAACCTGGCCGGCCCCTGCGGTTCGTCCCGCGTGCCAATGTTATAGCGTTTGAGTTTGCGGTACAGCGTGGCGCGGCTGATGCCGAGCATCTTGCCGGCGCGCGCTTTGTCTCCATTCACCTGGGAAAAAACGCGCGCGATGGTAGTGCGTTCGAGTTCCTCCAGGTCGGCGGTAGATGGCGCAGACAAGGCGCGCGCCAGCGGCGACTCCGCCTCAGCATCCAGTTCGGCGCGGGCGATTGAGGCAGGAAGGTCGTTGAGGTCCAGAATGCGATGATCGGTGAGCGCGACGGCGCGCTCGATGCAATTCTCCAGCTCGCGCACGTTGCCCGGCCAGTCATAGGCAAGCAGGGCCTTCATGGCGTTGCCGGAAATCTGCACTCCACGTCCTGGAGCCAGGCGTTCCAGAAACCAGTTCGCCAGCATCGGAATATCGGATCGGCGCTCGCGAAGTGGCGGCAGGGAGATCGTCACTACATTGAGACGGAAGAATAAGTCCTTGCGAAAGGTTCCCTTCTTATATGCTGCTTCTAAGTCCCGGTTGGTCGCGGCCATGATGCGCACATCGACCTTGACCTTCTCATTACTGCCCACTGGGCGCACTTCTTTCTCTTGCAAGAAGCGCAATATTTTCGCCTGCATCTCTAGAGGTAACTCCCCGACCTCGTCGAGGAAGATAGTCCCCGTGTCGGCGGACTGGAGCAGTCCCTGCTTCGAACGGAGCGCGCCGGTAAACGCTCCTTTCTCATAGCCGAAAAGTTCGCTTTCGATTAACGTCGGCACCAGCGATCCGCAATCCACCGCAACAAAGGGACGTGTGGCGAGATTGCCGCGGAAATGCAGCGCCCGGGCGACGAGTTCTTTGCCGGTGCCGCTCTCGCCGCAAATCAGTACCGGAGTGCGCGTGTCCTTGAGGCGCGAAATCAGGCGCAGTACGTGCTGGATTCTCGCTGAATTCCCGATGATGCCATGAACAGCAGTTTCCGTCTCGGAGCGCTCGCGCAGAAAGAGGTTCTCTTCTTCCAGCCGCACTTTGTCTGCCATGCGGCGGAGAAACATGCGCAAAGCGTCGAGCGGAGAAAACGGTTTCGCAATGTAGTCATAGGCGCCGAGCTTCATGGCCTGAACGGCGTTTTCGACCGAACCGTGCCCCGTCATGACCGCCACTTCGATGCGCGGATAGAGACGTTTGATCTGCTCAAGGAGTTCGAGCCCGGTCATTCCGGGCATGACCATGTCGGTAAGCACCATGTGAACGGGCTGCTCTTCGAGAAGCGCGAGGGCGGCAGCCCCGTTTTCGGCTTCAAGGCAGGCGAACCCAAGCGATTCACCGACCGTCATGCACAGGCGGCGAATGGTTTGCTCGTCATCGATAATCAGCAAGCGTGTTTGGAAGTCTTGGGTCATGGAACCGCCTTGCCCATCGTCTGTTCAACGACGGAAATGAAATCGGCGACGCGAAAAGGTTTCTCGACACAGGGCGCGCCGGTATGGCGCAGGGTGGCCGCGGTTTCCTCGTTGGCAATGTCGCCGGTAATGAAGACGAGCTTGCTGGCGAGGGAAGGGCGGTTTGTGGCAATCCAGGCATAGACCTGGGCGCCGTCGACACCGCCGGGTGTGCGCATATCGGAGACGACGCCGTGAAAATCGTTACCAGCAAGGAGTCGGAGCGCTTCGGCGCCGGACTCGGTGCACACTACCGAATAACCGCTCCGTTCCAGGGCAGAGCGGACAAAGACCATGACGGCCGGCTCGTCTTCAATCAGAAGCACGGGCGCACCGACGGGCTTGCTTGCAGTCTGTGTCATTGGGGGTAGACTCCTGCGGCTGCACCGAAGGAAGCTCCATCCGCTGGGATGGGCAGGCGGACGATAAAAGTGGCTCCTTCGGATTCGAGGTTGTTGTGGCAGACGATTTCACCGCCATGTTCGTGGACGATGCCATAGCAGATGCTCAAGCCAAGGCCCGTGCCCTTGCCTACGTCCTTGGTAGTGAAAAAGGGATCGAAAATCCGGTCAGGAGCGGCGATGCCGGTGCCGTTGTCGCGGAAAGAAACTTCGACGCCGCTCTCCGTGCGCGCGCTCATGATCTCGATGCGAGCCGGACGGCCGCACTCGCGCACCGCGTCATAGGCGTTGTTCAGAATATTCAAGAAAACCTGCTGCAATTGGTGAGAATCACCGATGATCTCGGGCAAGGATTCGTCGAGTTGTTCCACCACCTGGATACCGTGGCTGATGAAGTCGTACGAGCGCAGCTGAACGGTGCGTTTGAGGATGGAATTCAATTGTATGGGCTGGCGCCGCGGTGGCATCTGCCGGGCGAAACTGAGCAGGTTTTGAACAATCTGCTTGGTCCGTTGCGCTTCCTGCAGGATGACGCGGAGGTCGCGGCGCGCGCTCTCCGGCAGCTCCGGGTTCTCGATCAGCAGATCGGTAAAACCCAGGATGGCGGTGAGCGGATTGTTGACCTCATGCGCGACGCCCGAGACGAGTTGCCCGACGGCGGCCATTTTTTCCGCATGGACGAGCTTGGCGCGTAAAACCGCCGAGTCGGTGACATCGGTCATGACCACCACAACGCTGCTAACCTTGCCGTCATCGCCGCTGATTGGGCTCATGTTGGCAGTGAATTGCGCACTGGCACCGTCGCCGCGCACGAGCTGCAGGTCAAAGTTGTCGACCTGCTGACCGCGCGTCACCGCCACCAGCGCATGGCGCAGTTCGTCGCGGCGTCCCGCGGCACAAAACTCAAGGAAGGAGTGGCCCACGATGTGACTCTGCTGGAAGCCGAGGCCACTCCAGCGGCGGTTGGCATAGCTGATCCTGCCTTCCGTATCAGTAACAAGGATCAGGCTTTGGGTGTGGTTGAGGATCTTGCTCGAGAAATCGCGCTCCTTCTGGAGTTCGCTTTGCGACTGGCGCAGACCGGTGACGTCCAGCATCAGGCCGCGGTGCTGCACGACATTGCCGTTCGCATCGTGCATCGCGTAGCAGTTCATGTAAACGTGGACTGGCGATCCATCCTTACGACGCAGCACTTCTTCGTGATTGTGCATCTCGCCGGCCTGCTTGAGCTGCTCGGCGAGTTCCCGCCGGCGCTGAGGAGAAAAGTAAAGCTGGGTCGGAATGTCAACCTGCAAGAGTTCCTCGCGGCTGTCGTAACCCAGGATACGCACCAGCGCGTCGTTGACCTCGACGAACCGGCCCTGCGGCGTCGAAACGTAAATCCCCTCCTGAATGTTGTCGAACAGCTCGCGATAGCGCCGCTCGGCTTCGCGCCGGTCGGTGATGTCCTTGAGCACGTGCACGGTCTGCAGTTGAGTGCTGCCGGCGGGCGGCAGGTCCCATCCGCGGGGCGACAGCTCTGCTGTGGCGGACTGAATGCGGGAGGTCGAGACCAAATAAGTGCGCTCCAGGGCTGGGTGCACATATTCATCCGGACCTTCGCCGCTGCGACAAAACGGGCAGGAGTGAGGCGCGCACCCGGCGGCGAGCCCGTCAAGCGCGCGCATGTTGATACCGATCAACTGATCCGGTTCCAGCCCGACGAATTCGGCAAGAGACCGGTTCACCCGGAGGATGTTGTTGCGTTCGTCATGCACCACGATGTAGTCGCTGATTGCATCGAAAACCTCGGTCCAGTGCCGGTTCGCCTGCTGCATGCGGGTGAAAAGCCGGGAATTCTCCAGTGCAATGCTGGCGTGACCCGCAATGGCGCGCATCAACAGGTAATCGGCCTCGGCGGGAGAAGCGCCTCGGTCAGCCAAACAGAGGACACCGACCAACTCGCCTGAGGTCCCTGCCAGCCGCACAAGCGTGCAATCAGTCCAGCCGAGGGTGGAGGCCAACGCGGCACCGAGCAAATCGCTGGCCGCGACAAAAGCAACGTCCTCGGTGTATTTCGGAAGGGCGGCGCGCAGCGCCTCCGCCAAGTCGTGGATCAGCGGCTTCTCGTCGAGTTCGGACACGCCGCGCATGACCAGTGTTTCACGTTCCGGCACGTCGAAAAGGCTGAGCGCAACGGCTCGCCCTCCGAGCAGCGCGGCGGAGCGCAAAGCAAAGCTGCGCATAAAGTCGCGCACATTAAGAACGGCATTCAGCTCGAGCGCTAGCCTAACTAGCACTTCGGTGCGGCGCCGATGCTGCTCGGCTTGGTGCAGATTCCGGGTCAGCTCGAGCGCAACCGCGACCTGAGCGGCCAAGGCACGGGCGCGACGCACATCTTCGTCCTCGATGGGGCCGGCCGCGATCCGGTCGAGCACGCCAAACATGCCAAGCAAGTCGCCCCCCGAACCCAATAAGGGCACAACCAGAAATTCCTTGATCTTGAAAGCGGCCAGGAATTCCCGGTTGGCACCGGGGATCTGCGACGCGTCCTCCGCGTAGAAGACGGCCTTTTGCCTGAGGCTCCGCGTCGTCGGCCCTTCTTGTAAGGGGATATCAAGGGGTCTGGCCACTCCGTTTTCAAAACCCCACCGAATGCGAAACGTCGCGTCCTCAAGCAATCCGATAAAGCAACGCTGAAAACCGAGGAAACTGGCGGACCGCACCACCGACTTCCGCATGAATTCATCGAGCTTGCCTGCCGAGCTGAGTTCGGCGGAAATCTCTAGCATCTCGTGGAGTTCCCGTGCCTGGGCGCGCGCCAGGCCGAACAGCTCGGCATTGGCGACTGCCACGGCTCCAAATCCGGCCAGTGCCGAAACCAGAGTTTTCTCCTCAGGCGTGAAAGGCCCGGACTCGCGCGGATACACGAGAATGGCGCCGAACGAACGCGAGGTGCGGAACGGAGCTGCGATCAGACTTCCCGCGGGCGAATCCTCGCCCAAGTGGCTTGCGCCGTCGATATTTACCGTGATGGGCTCGCCGGCACTCACTACCCGAGTCGCGATTTCCAGCGCCGAACGCAACCCTTTCTCATTGTCCCGTTCGCGAATGGACTGCGCTAGGTGCGGGGCTTCGGTTGAAACCGCTTGCAAGTGAAAAAGCTTCCCCTTCTGGATGAAGATCAGGACGGCAGGGGAGTGCAGGAGATCGCGCAGCCGGTAGGCAATACCCTCCAATATGGCCGATGTATCGGGCAAAGCGGGCAGCGCGGTCGCAACTTCGGCCAGAATTGAGGCGCGGCGGTGCTCTTCCCGCGACACCTGACTCAGACGCAAAGCCTCAAGAGCGCTGCCCAGCTGCCCCGCCACAATGGTGGCCTTGGCTGCCGCGTTTTCATCGAAGGTCGAGCCCGGATCAATGTGCGCGAAAGCCATGACGCCAACCACCTCGCCCGCAACCGACAACGGCGCTGCCATGGCCGCGCTGGCGCCAATTTCGGCCAGGAATCGGTCCCGGGAAGCGTTCTCTCCATTGGCGATGACCGGGCGCCGGGTCTGCACCGCTTCCCAGGCAATGGAAGGGATCTCCGCGCGTAGTCGGGAGCCGCAGAACCCTGTACCCGTGCGGCCGTCCGCTTCCTCCCCGAGCAGTTCCTGCTCCGAGGCACGACTCCAGTAGTAGGAACCGCTGGCCTTAAAGAAAGCCCGAGTAAGCTGACAGACCGACCGCATCAACGTGCTGGCTTCGTTGGTCTGGAACGCCGCACGAGCCAGCTCCAGGAGAAGCTTCTGAAAAGCGTCCTCAGAATGAGACTCGTCAGCGCCGCCGGGTTTGTCGCCAGTGATCAGGCCCGTACCGTCCGTCCAAGGCTAAGAAGCTGAAAATAGGTGGATTACACTTAGACGCTACGCTCGATTCTCAAATTGAGTCAAGGGATTCGGCTGGCAGTGGTGCCAACTTGGGAAACTACAGTAACCCCGGAGGTAGGTTTCTCATTGTGAGACCCTAGAGCCTTTCGCAGCAATCGCCTCGCCTTGCCGCCGTTCCGCTCCACCCGAGGAGGTGGTCTCTTCCTAAGGTCCCCAGTCACTAACGTAACGACGCAAGAGAACTTTAGGTTCCCGATGAAATACCCGGCGGACAAGAATAGAGATCGAAGTCAGCAGGAGAAGGCAAGCGATGCGTTCTCGCAGTTTGAAGCGTCTCTTTGCAGCAGGGTTGTTGCTGGTTGGCTGGTGGACTACAACCATCTCTCCGGACGTCTGGGGACAGCAGGAGACCCCACGAAAGGCGAAGACCAAGATCACTCCGGCGTATCCCGAGTTGGCACGGCGAATGAAAATCACAGGTGTCGTCAAGGTGCAGGTGACGGTGGCTCCAAACGGCACGGTCAAGGATGCCCGGTTAATGGGCGGACACCCTGTGCTGGCAAACGCAGTGCTGGATGTGGTCAAGAAGTGGCGTTTTGAAACCGGCGCGGAGACGACCGAAAACCTGGAGTTTCGTTTCGATCCGACCGATTAGGAAATCGTCACGCTCGCGTAAGAGGAAGACAAACGCATGACCATCAGGAAGAAGCTTTACCTCAATTTTGGCATCATTGTGGCGACCGTGCTGGTTCTGCTGGCCGTGAATCTGATAGCCGTGCGGCGTGAGCACGAAGCCAAGGCGGCCGCCCAGCGTTCCATCGACCTGGCGGAAGCGACCTCCTCGGTGCGTTTCCAGATGATGCAGAATCGTCTGCACCTACAGAACTATCTGCTGAGCGGCGACAGCCGCGACATGGAGAAATTGACCGAAGGCGAGCGCTTGTTGGGCGCTGCCGTTCGCCACGCCCAGGAACTCTCCAATTCCGACCAGCAGCGCCACAGCCTGGAAAAGGTCCAGGGACTCGAAGAAAGCTGGGCCAGTGACTTTGCCAGCCCGCTAGCCGAGAAACGCCGGGCTGTGGACAGCGGAAACGCCACGGTGGCGGAGCTTCAAATTTTCTATCTCCAGAAAGATCCGAACTCCTGGGTGACACGCTCCAGCGAAGTTCTCGAAGATGTGGACCGAGAAAACCGGCAGTTGCTCGAAAGACGCCACTTGGACGACCAGTGGGCCGCTACGTTCACCATCCTGATCTCCGTTTTCAGTTCCCTGGCAGCGATGGGGCTAGGCGTGGTAATCGCCTACCGGACGGCACGGGGAATCACCGAACCGCTGAACCGCCTGATTCACGTCGCCGAGCAAATCGGGCAGTCGGGCGATCTAAACCACAACATCGACCTCCGCGGCAGCGACGAGATCGGGCAATTGGCAAGCACTTTCGATTCGATGGTGAAGTACCTGAAGGAAATGGCGTCCGTCTCCGAAGCGATCGCCGGCGGCAATCTGGCCCTCGAAATCCGGCCACGGTCGGCGAGCGACACCCTGGCCAATGCTTTCCAGCGAATGGTCGAAGGCCTGCGCGGGCTGGTTCGTAACGTGCGCGATGCCGCTTCGCAAGTGGCGAGCGCCGCCACCCAGGTGGCGAGTTCTTCCGACGAGTCTGCCCGGAACAGCCTGCAAACCTCTTCCGCGATCGACGAAGTCACCAGCACCATGCACGAGATGAGCGTCAACGTGCAAAACATGGTCAAGAGCACGCAGACACAGGCCTCCAGTGTGAGTGAGACCTCGGCCTCCATTGACGAAATGGTGACCTCGATTCAGCGCGTGGCGGACACAGCCAAGGTGCTGCTCGACATTTCCAACCGCTCTCGCGAGGAAGTACATAGCGGCATCGGCACCATGGAGAAAGCCACCGATGGCCTGAACCGGATCAATACCACGATCCACGCTTCCGGCGAAATCATCGATGCGCTCGGCACCCGTGCCGATGATATCGGCAAGATCATCGAAGTGATCGATGACCTCGCCGAACAGACCAACCTGCTGGCCTTGAATGCGGCCATTGAGGCGGCTCGCGCTGGCGAGCACGGATTAGGATTCGCCGTGGTGGCCGACGAAGTGCGCAAGCTCGCCGAAAAGTCAGCGCAATCCACGAAAGAGATTTCCGAGCTGATTCAGAGCATCCAGAAGGAGGCCCGCAAAGCCGTCGAGAACATGGAGAAGAGCACGACGATCGTGAATGAGGGTCTGAATCTGGGGCAGGATCTGAACGCCGCTTTGCGGAAGATCTCCAACGTGGTGACCGAGGTTTACAAGTTCGCGCAGGAGATCGGCGCCGCCACCAACGAACAGTCGCACGGCTCGGCGCAAATCGCGCGCGCCACTACTCGCCTGAACGAAATCACCCACGAGATCAGCTCGGCGGTTGCGGAACAGGCTTCGGGCGCACAGGCTGTGGTGCAGGCCATGGAACGCATGAGCCAGCTGGTGCAATCCGCAACCTCAGGTTCAACCGAACTCGCGGCTTCTTCCGACCAGATGTCGAAGATGTCGCGCGGACTGCTCGACTCCATGAACAGCTTCCAGTTGCCACCGGGCGACAACGCGGGCAGGACGCGGCAAGCGGCAGCGGGATCGCGTTGAGGCATGACTTTGAATGAACCGCGAATTGCACATCGTGGGGTTCAATCTCGGGCGTGAGACATACGGCATTCCCATCGCCGCCCTGCATGAGATCGTGCGCGTGCCCGAGATTACTCCGGTTCCTGACGCACCAGCATACCTCGAGGGTGTCATCAATCTGCGGGGCAAGATCGTCTCGATCGTCGATCTGCGCAAACGATTTGGCAAGCCCGCCACCGCCGTGGATCGGCACAGCCGCATCCTCGTCGTGGGACATGGAGGCCGGCTGGCCGGAATGATCGTGGACTCAGCTTCGGAAGTCATCAAGATTGCGGAGAGCGATATCGAAAGCGCACCGGTCGTAGCACGCGAAGGCGGTCTCGATTGCGTGACCGGTCTGGGGAAATACAAAGGAAGGCTGATCATCCTGCTGGATGTCGAAAAAGCGTTGGCGGAGCGCCAGCCCGGCGGCACTCCCGCCAGAGCCGAGGCGGCCGCCGGCGGGGCCGGGCACACCATGCCGCGGCGGGAAAGCAACGTCAGCGGCGAGCCCACATGAGCACAGGCGAAGCACCTGCACTTACCGACGCGGAACTGAGATTGCTCCAGGCGCTTGTCTACCAGGAGTGCGGCATGCACTTCGACGAACGCCGGATTACTTTTCTCCAGGACCGGCTGCAGCGCCGGCTGAAGGAATGTGGTCTGGACTCCTTTTACGGCTACTACCGACTCCTCATCAGCCAACAAGGGAAACAAGAACTGGCACGGCTCGTCGAAAATCTCACCGTCAACGAGACCAGCTTCTTCCGCAACAAAGCGCAACTGGACCTGTTTCAAAATGAAGTGCTGGAAGAGCTGCTGGGACGCAAACGGGAGAGGCGCGACCACAGTCTCCGCATCTGGAGTGCGGGCTGTTCCAGCGGACAGGAGCCATACACACTGGCAATGCTGGTGGCCGACTCCCTTTCCTATCACAACCTGCGCCATCCCTTCCCCAGTCCATCGCCCCTGCCCAAGCCGCTCGTACCTCCACCGTGGCATCTGGAGATTCTGGCCAGCGACATCAGCTACTCAGTTCTGCGGACGGCAGAGGAAGGGTCCTACACCGAGGCCCAGATGTCACCGGTCGACTACGGCTTCCGGCTGCGTTACTTCGACAAAGCGGGGGCGCATTATGTGATCAAGAAAACGGTCAAGGAACTCGTGCACTTCGATTTCCACAACCTGAAAACCGAATACCTGCCGCAGCGCAATGACATCATCTTTTGCCGTAACGTGATGATGTATTTCGACGAAGCCGAGCAAAGACGGCTGATCGAGAAGTTCTATCGCTGCCTCAACCCGAATGGATACATATTCGTCGGCCACGCCGAGAGTCTCCTTGGTTTGACACAAAAGTTCCAGATGTTGCACAGCAATTCAGGCACGGCGTACCGGCGCGTCGAGGTGACAATGTGAGCGCGCCTCCCGACGACCGCATGAGCGAGCTCCTCGCGCTGTTTTTCGAAAGTGCGCAAGAACTCGTCCAGAAGATGAACGAAGAGGCATTGCGGCTCGAGAGGACGCCTGGCGATCCCGAAACCTCGCACAGCCTGCGCCGCACCGTCCACACCTTGAAGGGCGACGCAGCCGCTTGCAACTTTCGCGAACTGAGCGAACTGGCGCATGAGTTCGAAGATGTGCTGGCTCTCGACAATCCTGCCGTGGCCTCGTCCGTGCCCGTACTGGCCCTGCGCGCCGCCGATTTGTTTGCGGCCCTGCTCGCAGCCTATCGCGGCAAGACGATTCTTCCTGATGTTCAGTCGCTGCGCGAGGACATTGCCCGGCTTGCGCATGCCCAGTGCGGCGATCTGCCGGCAAAGACGCCCGCGCGCCCGAAAAGGAAGGCTCCAACCACCCTTCATCGCTGGTCCGAATACGAGCAGCTGGCCATCGCTCGCGCGCTCGAGGACGGAAAGCGCGTTCATCATGTTGTGGTTCACCTCGATCCGCAGTGCGGCATGCCTATCGCGGCCCGCCAGATGCTGCAACTTGCCCTCGCCAGCCTGGGAGAGGTCCTGGCTCTTTACCCCGCCGAAAACGGCGCCGTTGCTACGACCACACAGATCGAGTTCGCCGTGGCATCGGTGAAATCGCCGGAGCAAATTCGGCTCAAATGCCTAATCCCGACCATTTCCGAGAAAGTCAAAGTTGCAGCCCTGCGCCGCCAGGCTGCTGCCGCGCCCCTCCCCCCATCGGCAGCGTCCGCGGACATTCCAGACGCGAAAGAGAACGTCCAGTTGCA
>Ga0187770_10000470_pt1 | contig 19756 bp, 19 predicted proteins | sample 0116_SJ02_MP02_2_FD_133154 | JGI IMG/M metagenome (GOLD analysis project Ga0187770, IMG submission 133154) | Tropical peat soil microbial communities from peatlands in Department of Meta, Colombia - 0116_SJ02_MP02_20_MG | ecosystem: Environmental > Terrestrial > Soil > Wetlands > Peat | place...
CCGACGACGACGAGCGCCACGCCCTCCCCCAGGGCGGCGGCCAGGGACCGGGCGTCGTCCAGGGTCCGCAGCAGGTGCACGCCGGCGACGTCCTCGGTACCGGCCAGCGCGCGGGGCGCCGCGCCGGTGGCGACGACGAGCCCGTCGAAGGGGACCGACGTGCCGTCGTCGAGCAGGAGGCGCCGGCCGTCGAGGTCGAGCGCGTCGGCCCGCCGGCCGAGGCGGAGGTCGAAGCCGTGGCCGGCCAGCTTGTCGGGATCGCGCAGCCGGATGCGCTCGAGCCCCCAGGTGCCGGCCAGGAACTGCTTCGACAACGGCGGGCGGTCGTAGGGCAGGTGCGGCTCCGCCCCGACGAGCACGACCGGGCCGGCATGGCCCTCGCCGCGCAGGGTCTCCGCGGCGCGCAGGCCGGCGACGGAGGCGCCGACGACGGCGACGGTGGCGTCGGGATCGAGCGTCACGCGGTCACCCGTTGCCGAAGACGGACATCCAGTCGTCGGGCGAGGGAACCCGGAAGACGTAGTTGCGGCGGCGGGTCTCCCCCATGGTGGCGGAGGGCTCGGGCGAGTAGAGGTGGCCGGGGAAGAGGACGGTGGCGTCGTCGAAGCGGGCGAGCCGGGTCGTGATCGAGCGGTACATCTCCTCCGGGTCGCCGCCGGGCAGGTCGGTGCGCCCGCACCCGTCGAGGAAGAGGGTGTCGCCCGACACGAGCAGGCCGTCCACGGCGAAGCACTGGCTCCCGGGGGTGTGGCCCGGGGTGTGGACGAGCTCGACGGGCACCTCCCCCACCCGCACCAGGTCGCCGCTCACGTGGGCGACGAGCCCCGACGCGTCGATCCCCGTGGCCCGGATCACCCACGGCGCCTCGGCCTCCTGCACGTGGACGGGGACGTCGACGTGCTCGAGCAGGGTGACCACGCCTTCGACGGGATAGCCCATCAGGTCCCCGCCGACGTGGTCCGGGTGGTAGTGGGTGGCCAGCACGCCCACGCAGCGCATGCCGTCGGCGGCGAGCAGGTCCAGGATGTCGGCCACCCCGTAGGCGGGGTCGACCAGGAGCGCCTCGCCGCTGCGGCGGTCGCCGATGGCGTAGCAGAAATTCACCATCTGCCGCGCGATCGGGTCCGTCCGTGCGTAGTCGCGGCCGGCGAGCAGCTGGCGGAAGTAGAGGGTGTCGTCGGTGGCATCGGCGGGGGTCATGGCGGGGGTCAACGGTAGACCCTGCGGGCGAACACCGCATGCGGACCGGCCACGCGGTCGAGGAAGACCTTCCCGTCGAGGTGGTCCATCTCGTGGAGGACGGCCCGGGCCTCGAAGGCGTCGACCTCGAGCACCACCCGCGCCCCCTCGGTGCTCGTCCCGGCCACCGTCAGCCGCGTGGCGCGGGCCACGTCGCCGGTGAGGTCGGGCACGCTCATGCAGCCTTCGCGCGCCACCTCGGGGGCGCCGGCGGCCAGGACCTCCGGGTCGAAGAGCACGAACTCGCCGTGGCAGGACATGGCCTTCTTGTGCCCGGACACGTCGAGCGCGAAGGCGCGCAGGCCGACGCCGATCTGGGGCGCGGCGAGCCCGACGCAGGCGGGCGAAGCCCGCATCGTGTCGAGGAGGTCCTCCGCCAGCGACCGCGCCGCGTCGTCGATCCTCCCCACCGGCGACGACGGCGCGGCGAGGACGGGGTCGGGGATGCGGAGCACCGCTCGGACGGCCACGGTCGGAAGCCGACCTCAGAGGAGGTCGGCGTCGTCGCGATGCATCGTGCAGTGCACGCCGAGGACGGCAGCCGCCTGCTCGACGCGGGCCGCCGCCGCCTGACCGGCCGGGCCGGCCGGCAGCGTGACCCGGACGGTCATGACGTAGACCGGGGCGCCGGCCTCCCCCACCAGGTGGCTGGTGAGGTCGACCACGTTGCCGCCGACCTCGGCCAAGGCGCTCGTGACCGCGTGGACGATGCCGATGCGGTCGCCGCCGTGCACCGAGACGGTCCACGGCTCGTGCCCGGCCGGCTCGCCGGCGACGACCTCCTCGAAGGGCCGGACCACGAGGACCAGTCCGAAGCGCTCGGCGACGGGTGCGAACGCCGCCTCGAGGGTCGGTGCGTCGACGGTGTCGGGCGCGGAGACCACCATCAGGATGGCGAACTGGCCCTGCAGGATCGACATGGTCGAGTCCTCGAGGTTGCAGCCGTGGTCGACGAGCACGCCGCTCACGGCGGCCACGATCCCGGGACGGTCCGCGCCGACGGCGCTGAGCGAGAAGTGGGCCATGCGCAGCTCCTCAGGTGACGATGCGCGACACGAAGCGCGACATGCCGACGGCGAGGAGGACGCCGAGGAACAGCACCATCGCGCCGAGCGACGCCCAGGTGGCCATGTGGGGGACGCTGGGCGTCAGCGCGTTGCGCATGCCCTCGCAGACGTAGACGACGGGGTTGAGCAGCACCAGCACCTGGAGCCACCGCACCGCCGCGAGCTGCTGCCAGGGGTAGTAGACGCAGCCGAGGAACGTCAGCGGCAGCACGACGATGGCGAACATGAGCCCGATCTTCTCCGGCTTCACCACCGTCCCCAGGGTGAGACCGAGCGCGCCGGCGATGCAACAGGCGAGGGCCAGCACCACGACGAGCAGGGGCCAGTTGGCCACGTGCACCGACACGGAGGTGACGGGCACGAAGTAGACGAGGGGGAAGACGACGAGGGCGGACGCGAGGCCGTGGAGGGCGCCGTAGACCACCTTTTCGACGGCGACGACCCAGACCGGGCACGGCGCCATCGCCCGGTCCTCGATCTCCCGGGTCGCACCGAACTCGACCGAAAGGGGCAGGCCCACGGCCGTGATCCCTGAGAACACCGCCGCCACCGCCACGAGCCCCGGCACCAGCACGGTGGCGAAGCTCGTGCCCGCCGCGCCCGGGATCGACTGCCCGATCTTGGGGAAGACGTAGGTGAACACGAACACGAACAGGAACGGCTGGATGGCCGTGCGGCCGACGAACTCGCCCAGGTTGCGCCTGAGCACGGCGAAGTCGCGCGACAGCAGCCCGACGAACGCCGAGCGCGCCCCCGGTCGAAGGTGCGCGTGCGGCGCCGCGGGGCTGGGCGAGGCGGCCAGCTCGCCGGTGGCGGTGTCAGTCACGGAGCTCCCTTCCCGTCAGCGAGATGAACACGGTTTCGAGCGTCGGCTCGGTGACGGCCACGTCCGAGAGCCCGTGGCCCAAGGCGGCCTCCACCACCTGGGGCACGAGCCCGCCCGGCGAGGACGCCAGCACCCGCAGGCCCTCGGCCGCGGGCTCCACGCGCACGACACCCGGCAGCGCCTCCAGCCGCGGCACGAGGCCGGCGGCGTCGGCCAGATGCAGCGTGATCACGGTCTCCGCGCCCAGGCTGCGCCGCAGCTGCGCGGGCGGGCCCAGCACCAGCACCTTGCCGTGGTCGACGATGGCGACGCGGTCGCAGAGACTGTCCGCCTCCTCCATGTAATGGGTGGTGAGCAGCACGGTCACGCCCTCACGCTTGAGCTCTTCGACGACCTCCCACAGGGCGATGCGGCTCTGGGGGTCGAGCCCGGCCGTGGGCTCGTCGAGGAACAGCACCCGGGGCCGGTGCGCAACGGCCCTCGCCACCTGCAGCCGCTGGGCCATGCCGCCGGAGAGGGCGATGGTCATCCCGATCGCCCGGTCCTCGAGGCGAAACCGCTCGAGCAGCTCCTCGGCACGCCGGCGCGCCGCACGACGGCTCATCCCGAAGTAGCGGCAGTGGTAGTAGAGGTTCTGGCGGACGGTCAGGGACCGGTCGAGGGTGTTGAACTGCGTCACCACCCCCATCAGGGCCTTCGCCTGCGACGGGTCGGCGGCGACGTCCACGCCCGCGACCACGGCCCGGCCCTCCGTGGCCCGGACCCGGGTGGTGCACACCCCCACGGTGGTGGTCTTGCCCGCCCCGTTGGGACCGAGGAGGCCGAAGGTCTCACCCTCGACCACCTCGAGGTCGATCCCGTCGACCGCCCGGACCGCGGGTGGGCCGGCGTAGACCTTCACCAGTCCCTCGATCGCGATGGCCGGGGCGCTCATCCCTGCGACCCTATCGAGCCCGCCGCCTGGGACCGGACATCGGGCCGCGCCCACGCCTAATCTTGCCCCGGATCTCGCGTCGCAACCGGAGGGGGTGGGCGGCGCCCGGAGCCGATCGTGGAGGGGCGATGGACCGCATCACACTGTCGTCGATGTTCCGCAGCAACGTCGACGCCTTCGGCGACCGGCCGATGTTCCGGTTCGAGGGCCGGACCGTGACCTGGTCGGAGCACTACCGGCGGGCCTGCACGGTGTCGCAGGCCCTGCAGGCGGAGGGGGTCGGGGTCGGCGACCGGGTCGCCTTCCTGGACCGCAACGGCCTCGAGTACTTCGAGGTCCTCTTCGGCGGCGCACTGCTGGGCGCGGTCAACGTGGCCGTCAACTGGCGATTGGCCGCACCCGAGATGGCGGCGGTGATCGACGACGCCCGCGCCAGCGTCCTCGTGGTGCACCCCGACTACGCCGGACACCTCGCCGCCATGGAGAGCGGCCTGCCGTCGGTGCGTCGGATCGTCGTCATCGGCGACCCTGTCGCCGCCGTGTCGCCCGACGAGCAGGGCACGGCGGGCCCGGCCCGGCGGGTCGGCTACGAGGAGTGGCTCGCCGGGCATCCGGCACTCGACCCGGGATACGTCGGCGAGCCCGACGACATCGCCCTGCAGCTGTACACGTCGGGGACGACCGGCCTGCCCAAGGGCGTGATGCTGGCCAACCGCAACATCGACACTGCCTTCGGCGACAGCGGCATCGAAACCTTCGGCATCGACGAGCACACCGTCAGCCTGGTGGCCATGCCGCTGTTCCACATCGGCGGGTCGGGGTGGGCCGTGGCCGGCATGTCCCGCGGAGGGCGCTCGGTGATCCTGCGCGACGTGGACCCGGTGCTGCTGCTGCGGTTGGTGGAGACCGAGCGGATCACCCACATGTTCGTCGTCCCCGCCGTCCTCATGGCCCTGCTCATGACGCCCGACATCGAGACGGCCGACCTCTCCAGCCTGCGGACCATCTTCTACGGGGCCTCGCCCATCGCCGAGGACCTGCTGGTCAGGTGCATGGAGCGATTCGGCTGCGACGTCGCCCAGGTCTACGGCATGACCGAGACGACGGGTGCGATCACCCGCCTCGACCCCGCCGACCACGACCCCGCCGGCCCCCGCAAGCACCTGCTGCGCTCGGCCGGCAAGCCGCTGGTGGGCGTGGAGCTCCGGATCGTCGACCCCGACACCGGCGAGGACGCCGAGCCCGGCGACGTGGGCGAGCTTTGGACCCGGTCGGGCTACAACATGGCCGGCTACTGGGAGAAGCCCGAGGAGACGGCCGCCACCCTCGTCGGAGACGGCTGGCTGCGCACCGGGGACGCCGGGTACCTCGACGAGGAGGGCTACCTCTTCCTCCACGACCGGATCAAGGACATGATCGTCTCCGGCGGCGAGAACGTGTACCCGGCCGAGGTCGAGAACGTGCTCGTGGCCCATCCCGGCGTGGCCGATGCGGCGGTGATCGGTGTCCCCTCCGACAAGTGGGGCGAGACGGTCAAAGCCGTCGTCGTGCGGGCGCCCGGCACCGAGGCGACGCCGGAGGAGATCATCGCCCTCTGCCGGGAGCGCCTGGCGCACTACAAGTGCCCGACCTCGATCGACTTCGCCGAGACCCTGCCCCGCAACCCGTCGGGCAAGATCCTCAAGCGCGAGCTGCGCGCGCCGTACTGGCAGGACCGGGCGCGCAACATCCAGTGACGGCGGAGGCCCCGGCCGGGGAGACGTCGCTGCCCACGGGCACGGCGGCCTTCGATGCCGCCGAGCTCGACGCCACCCTCTACGAGCTCCTGGTGACACCCGAGGGACGCGCCGACCCCTACCCGCGCTACGCCCGCCTACGCGAGCTGGCGCCGGTCTTCCGCTCCGGCATGGGCAACTGGGTGATGTCCCGCTACGCGGACTGCCAGCAGGTGCTCCGGGTCCCGGCCTTCGGCAAGGAGGTCGGCATCGAGTCGGTGGCCCGGACGCGGGCGCAGCGGGCGGGCTGGGACATCGGCGAGCGCGAGTTCGAGGCCCTCGTCGAATTCCTGGGGCCCCGCCAGTCGATGCTGACGCTGAACCCGCCCGACCACACCCGCCTGCGCGGCCTGGTGGCTCGGGCGTTCACCCCCTCCACGGTCGACGGCCTGCGGGCACATGTCGGGAGCCTCTGTGACGGCCTGCTCGACGCCATCGCCGAGCGGGCGGCCGGCGGCGACAACGTGGACGTGATGGCCGAGCTCGCGTTCCCCCTGCCGGTGGCGGTGATCGGCGAGCTCCTCGGCGTGCCCGCCGCCGACCGCCACCAGTTCCAAGGGCTCGTGCGTGCCACCACCGTGGCGCTCGAGCCGGTGTCCACCCCCGAGGACCTGCACGCGGCGCGTGCGGCGCGCTCGCAGATGGAGGACTACTTCCGGGCCCTGATCGACGAGCGGCGCCGTCGGCCGGGCGACGACCTGCTGTCGGAGCTCATCGCCGTGCGCGATGGGTCCGACCAGCTCTCCGAGGACGAGCTGATCGCCACGGCCATCCTTCTGTTCGCAGCGGGGTTCGAGACGACGACCAATCTGATCGGCAACGGGCTGCTCGCCCTGCTGCGCCACCCGGCGCAGCTGTGCCGGGTCCAGGACGCGGCCCGTGCCGGCGACGCGATCGCACTGGCTCGCGCCGTCGAGGAGCTGCTGCGATGGGACAGCCCGGTCCAGCTCGACGTCCGGATCGCCTTCGAGGACACCGAGGTGGGTGGCGTGCCCATCGCGGCCGGCGAGGGGGTCATGACCCTGCTGGGTGCGGCGAACCGCGACCCGGCCCGCTTCAGCGACCCCGACGTGCTCGACGTCGGGCGCGACGAGGGCCCGCCCCTGAGCTTCGGTGCGGGGATCCACTTCTGCCTTGGGGCACCGCTGGCCCGAATGGAAGGGCAGGTGGTCTTCGGCCGGCTCCTGTCGCGGTTCGACTCGTTGGAGCTGCGTGCGGCGGACATCGCTCACCGCGACGCCATCACGCTGCGGGGGCTCGTGGCCTTGCCCGTCGGCCTCGCCGCCGGCTGACTCGCCGCTCGCTGACTCGCCGCTCGCTGACTCGCCGCCGGCGCTCAGAACATGGGCTGCTCGCCGGACCCACCCGGCTCGGCATCGAGCTCGTCATCGAATCCCTCGAACTCGTCTTCGTCGGACTCCTCCTCGCCCTCGGAGGCCTCGGACCCGACGTCGGCGACCTCGGCTTCGCCGGGCATGGCCGGCCCGCCAGCACCGCGCGCCGCGACCTCGAGCTTGGGCACGAGCTCCTCCACCTGGGCCCGGGTCCGCCGGATACGGCGGTCGAGCTCGTCGACGATGGCGGTGGCGCGCTCGAGCCGGGCGACGAGCTGGTCCACGTCGACCTCCTGCCGCTCGAAGAACTCGACGATCCCGTCGAGCTCGCGACTGGCCTCGGTGTAGGTCAGCGCCGATACCGGCGTCTCACCGGGCACGACCTCTGCGCTCATGTGCGCTCCTCTCCGTGTGCACCCGCCGCCCGCGGCGGCGTCTGCTCGATCGTGTCGACCGTGGACCAAGCGGTGCCGCCCGCGAACCGGGACACGAGCACAGAGCCGCGCTCCAGCGTGCCCACCCCCCGCAGGAGGCGGCCCGACTCGTCGTAGGTCAGGCTGTAGCCCCGCTCGAGCTGGCGCTCGATGTCGTAGGCGGTGAGCAGACGACGCCAGCCCTCCACCCGGTCGGCCCCGCGCTCGAGCACGCCCGCCGCACGCGGCCCCAGGCGCGAGGCCCGGTGGGCCAGCGACAGCGAGGCCGACCCGGCGGCGCGGCGGGCGAGGACCCCGATCCGCTCCCCCCGCTCACCGAGGCGTTCGCCGTGGCGGGCCAGCTGGCGTCGGACGCCGACGGTCAGCCGGTGGCGGGCCGCGTCGTCCCGGCGCGCGGCGGTTGCGAGGGCATGCTCGGCCCGCTCCCCGACACGGCCCGCCCGGCGGGCCACGGCCGCCCACCAGTCCTCGACCAGCGCGGCGATCTGCGCCCCGCACTCGGTCGGCGTGATGAAGCTCCGATTGGCGACGACGTCGGCAACGGACTCGTCCCCGCTGTGGCCGATCCCCGTCCACACCGGGCGGGGGCAGGTGGCGACGGCGCGGGCCACCGGCTCCGTGTCGAACACGGCCAGGTCCGCCTTGGACCCCCCGCCCCGCACGAGCACGACCAGGTCGCAGCCCGCGTCGGCCAGCGCGTGGAGCCCGGCGACCACCGAGGCCGACGCGGCCACGCCCTGGACCTGGGCCGGGACGTGCACCACCTCGAAGGCCGAGCCCGACCCGAGGAGCTGGCCCAAGAAGTCGCGGTGGCCCTCGGTGCCGGGGCTCGCGACCAGCCCGACGCGCAGGGGCACCGCCGGAACGGCCAGCATCTTGTTGCGTTCGAGGAGGCCCTCGCGGCCCAAGGCGGCGAGCAGGGCGGCCCGCCGTTGTGCCAGCCGGCCGAGCAGCGCGTGGACGTCGAGCTCGGCGGCGATGAAGTTCACCTGGCCTCGGGGCGCGTAGAACTCGACCCGACCGCGCAGGGTCACCACCATGCCGGTCTCGAGCGTGATGCCCTGCCGGGCCAGGTCGGCCCGCATGGGCGCCCAGACGCTGCGCCAGCAGTTGACCTTCAGGACGGGGGCCTCGCCGTCACGGGGTGCTTCGGGGTCGACGAGGTCGATGTAGCAGTGGCCCGAACGGTGGTCCGAGATCGACTGGATCTCGCCTCGCACCCACAACGGGAGGTGCCGGGGGAAGGCGGCGGCCAGCGCCGAGCGGACGCCGGCGAGCAGCGACGAGACCGACTGGGCCTCGGTGTGCTCCATGCCGGCCAGCTGGCCGGCGACGGGCATGGCGGCGCGCTCCACGGCCCAACCCTACCGACGCGGGTGGACGCGGCCCGGGGGCTTGCCTGGCACACTGGTGGGCGACGGTGAGCCGGCCGGGTGGCCGCGGCTCGGGCCCGCTCCTGCGGGGACCGGGTCGAGGAAGGTCGGGACTCCGCAGGGCAGGGTGCTGGCTAACGGCCAGTCGGGGCGACCCGCAGGACAGTGCCACAGAGAGCAGACCGCCGATGGCGGGCCACGGCCCGCACAGGCAAGGGTGAAACGGTGCGGTAAGAGCGCACCAGCGGCCGGGGCGACCCGGTCGGCTCGGTAAACCCCACCCGGAGCAAGGCCAAACGTGGGACACGGGTTGCCCGCCCGCCCCTTCGGGGGCGATCCCCAGGTAGGCCGCGTAGATGGATGGCCACCCCGCCCCTCGGGGCGGACAGGATCCCGCCTACAGGCCGGCTCACCGTCAACCTCGACCGTCCACTCGGGATTCGGACACAGGTCGGCGATGACGAGCGCCTGCTTGGCAAGAGCTTCCGGCGCGAAGATCCCCACATGGCGGACACGGTGACCACCAGGCTTCCTCGAGCGTTCGTGGCGGTCATGGCGATCCTGCTGGCGGCTTGCACCACGTCTTCGGTGCCACCGGGCGGCACCTCCACCTCGTCGGCGCCCACGAGCACGAGCACGAGCACGAGCACGACGACCGCTTCGACCTCGGTGCCCTGTGGTGTCGTGGCCAGCCCCGAGATCACCTTCACGTCACGGACCGAGCCGTGCGCGATCGCCACCCACGTCGGGGTCACCATCCACCTCGTCCTCGACACCGGATTCCTCTGGAACGACCCCACCTCGAACTCGCCCGTCGTCCAGGTGGAGAACATCCAGCGTCCGGCTCAGGGAGGCGGGCTCCAGGCCGATCTCAAGGCCCTGGCGGTAGGCCAGGCGACGGTGACCAGTTCCGGAGGGATCGCCTGTCCCCCGGGACAGCCCTGTCCTGCCCTGGCCCGGGTGTGGAGCCTCCACGTCACGGTGACGGCCTGAGAAGCCGGATCTCGGCCGAGCCCCCACCCACCGCTCAGACCCCCGTCTGGGAATGTGCCTTCGGGAGCTGACGGCCTGTCGCTAGCAAGACCGCTTGACCACCAACGCCTTGGCCAGCGCACCCCACTCATAGGCAATCTCCAGCGGCAGCCGGGTCAAGGGATCGCCCACCGGGACGAACGTGAGGTCGACGGACGTGCAGCGGTTGAACAGGAGCCTGGCACGGGTGGCCTGGATCCGACTCGGCACCACCATCAGCCGCTGCCAGTGATTCTCGGCGGCCAGCCGACTGGCGTGCTCGGCTTCCCCCCGGGTGTTCAGCGGGTTCGCCCGGAAGCAGACGACCCGGACGTGGTCGGGGGCTCTTGGACAGGGAGCCGGTGGGTACCCGCCGAGGGAGACCACGACAACTGGTGCATAGCCCTGGGTTGCAAGCTCGAGTGCGTATTTCGCCCGGCGCTGGCCCGCATCCCCGCCGAGGGCGACGATGGCATCGACGTGAGACGGTTCGTCCGTCGGTGGCCAGATGAAGAGCCGAGCCGTGGTGATCAGGAACAGCGCGAGAAGCGCAGCCAGGCCGGAGAGGACCCAGTGCCGACGAACCCAGCGCACGGCCTGATTGTGGCCGCTACGGGTTGACCGTCAGGATGAAGGTCTGCGTGACTCCGGCCGTCGGCCCGCACGAGCACGAGGTCACACCCCGGAGGTTCAGCAGGAGCGTGTAGGTCCCCGGCGTAGAGACGGTTCCGCTCAGGGTGGCGGTGCCGTCGTGGTTGTCCAACAGGTGCACCCCGCTGGGCGGGGGCTTCTTGAAGATGAAGTCGTAGATCGGATAGCCGAGGTACGTCACGGTAAACGAGAACGGCGTCCCAGCAGTGACCGTCAACGCGTTCCCGCTCGTGATGGCGAGTGGCTCGTCGATCACCAAGAGCAAGTCCTGCGTCGCTGGTGTCCCGATCCCATTGTTGGCGGTGATCGTCAAGGAGTAGACACCACCGGATCCGGTGGCCGGGGTACCTGCGAGCGTGGCCTTGCCGCTGCCGAGGTCCGTGAACGTCACGCCGTTCGGGAGCGTCCCCGTCTCCGTAATGGCGGGCACTGGATGTGCAGCCGTCTTGATCAGAAAGCCGAACGTGTGGCCGACGGTCTTCGTGAGCCTCGTAGGACTGGTGAAGGCAGGGGCACGATCGACGGTGAGCGTGAAGTGTTGGGAGACCAACTTCACATACTGCATTCCGAATGCCGCCGTGAAGACGACGTTGAACACACCACCACTATTCGGAGTCCCGCTGATCGTGGCCGTGCCGTCGTTGTTGTAGGCGAAGTGAAGACCACCGGGAAGCGACCCGTTCTTGTGGATGAAGCGGACATTGGCACCAGTCGTCGTGACTGTGAAGGAGAAGGGAGCGCCGACAGTCGCCGTGGCCGCGTCAACGCTGGTGATGGCTCCGGGGGTCGATGCGTTCGCCATCTCCGCAGGAGTCACCACAGTGCCCGCAGCCAGCAACAGGAGTGCAGCCCCGATGGCCAAGATCCATCTACGCCTGAGCGAAGATCTCGCACGCCCAACCATGACGCCCCCGCCAATGTCGATTCGCTGTCCGTACGCTAGCCAGCATCTGGTGGTCAGACCAAGGGGCCGTCTAGCCCCTTGGCGGGCCGGGCCATCAGGTCGAGGCTCGGATTCCGATCTCCCGCCTCCGGGCTGGCCCCTTCGAGCGCGTTGGAGGCCGCCCCGATCGGGTCGTAGCCTGATGGTCACCCCCAAGACAGAAGGGAGGGACCATGGTTCAGACCACCACGTCCCGGACCTCCTCGACCCCCGCCGAGGTCGCTCGGGACATCTTCGCCGCCCTCGTGGAAAAGGATCTCGACGCCGCCATGGCCTTGGTCGCCGAAGACAGCGTCGACGACTTTGTGGCCATCGGCGAGATCCGCGGTCGCCCGGCGATCCGAGCCTTCTTCGACGAACTGCTGACGGCATTCCCCGACTTCGACATGACCGTCGAGCGGATCGTCGGGAGCGAGTCGACCGCGGTCGTGCAGTGGGAGGCGAACGGGACTTTCACCGGAGGTCCGTTCCAAGGCATCGACCCGACCAGGAAGCATGCGGTCATCCGGGGCGTCGACGTCATGGACATCATCGACGGGATGGTTCGGCACAACACGATCTACTACGACGGGGCCTCGTTTGCCCGCCAGATCGGGCTGCTGCCACGGAGCGGTTCGGGCACCGACAAGGCGATGTTGTCGATGTTCAACACAGTGACCAAGATCCGACACCAGCTCTCGCATGCAAAGGAGGGGAAGGAGGCCTGAGGTCGACGGTCCGTCGGGTCTCGTGCAGAGCCCGACGGTCACAGCCCTTCCGTCGGTGCCATGATCTTCTGGTGGACACCACGACCTTTCTCCATCACCTGGAGGTTGACGGTCCGGCGCTCGCATCCGTCGCCAAGGCCGACCCTTCGATGCCCGTACCGACCTGTCCGGAGTGGACCCTCGCCGACCTCCTTGCGCACGTCGGGAGTGCGCACCACTGGGCGGAGCAGACGGTTCGCACTCGGGCCACCGAGTTCTGCCCGTTCGCCAAGCCGCCCAGGGACTTCGACGCCGTCTGCACCTGGTACGACGAAGGCCTCGACCAGTTGCTCCAGACGCTGACGGCGGTCGACCCCGACGAGCCCGTGTGGAACTGGCTCGTCATGGGAGTCGGTCCGGCCCGCTTCTGGCAGCGGCGGATGGCACACGAGACGGCCGTCCATCGCTGGGATGCCGAGAACGCTGTGGGGTTGGCCTCCCCCGTCGACACGGACTTGGCCCTCGACGGCATCGACGAGTACCTCGACATCGCCTCGTTCTCCTTGTCGATGAAGCCCAATGACGCATTGGCGGGCACACTCGGCCTTGAAGCTCCCGATGCCCCGTGGGCATCCACGCTGTCGCTGACCTCTACTGAAGTAAGGCGCCGTGAGGGGCTCGACGGAGCCGACGCCGTCGTGCGGGCCACGCCCTCCGACCTCTTTCTCTGGCTCGTCGGCCGACGCACCATGGACGGCAAGGACGTCAGAGCCGAAGGTGACAAGTCGGTCATCGATGCATGGGCGACCGTCCGGTTCTGACACGATGAGCGACCACGACCACGATGTCGACCGCTTCGACCGGTGGTCCTCCCATTACGACCGATCCATCCTCCAGCCGCTTCTCTTCGCCCCGGTACAGGCGGCCACCCTCAGTGAAGCGCAGCGAGAGATACACGACGTTCGGACCGTCTTGGACGTGGGGTGCGGAACCGGGCAACTCCTTCGCCGTGCCGCTGAGCGGTTCCCAGGTGCCGAGTTGTTCGGTGTCGACCCAGCTTCAGGCATGGTCGGCAAGGCTCAGGGGGCACCCGCTGAAGTCGTACATGCCAGGGCCGAGCGGCTCCCGTTTCCCGACGCCCACTTCGATCTGGTGACGACAACGCTCAGCTTCCACCACTGGGAGGACCAACAGCAGGGACTGCGTGAGGCCCGCCGGGTGCTGAGAGGAGAAGGGCTGTTCGTGCTGACAGACATCGTTGCCACTGGATGGCTGCGCTCGCTCTTGACCCGAAGGCGGAATGAAGGTCGGTTCAACTCGCCTGAGACCCTTGATCGGATGCTGGAGACGGCTGGATTCCGGCCCATCGGGAGAGCGTCGGTGCCGTGGCGACCACAGATCAAGATCACGTTGGCCCGAGCGATCTGACCCAGTCAGTGGTGCCGCCCTCAGCCCATAGCCGGACGGCTTGGACGCATTGGACAGCTCTTTCTCATGATTGATTCCGTTGCAGATCACGCCCGGAGAAGGTCCCCGACCTGGGCTCACATCTTCTGGGACTTCAGCAATGCATCTGTCCTATCTGTCCGATGCGTCCCACTATGGGTTCTCTGCGCACTTGTGCCATGGACAGATCGAGGACAGACTTGGCGATAACCCCTTTTCATCCGCGCGCGACGCCAACATGGTCGTCCTCAGCCGGCACTGGAAGAAGGCGGCGCTGCTGACTTCGGCTCGACTGGGGTCCGACTTCCTGTGTCTGTGGGCGGCACTGCGTGCCACGGGGCGCCCACCCCTCACTGGTCCTCCTCGCCTACGCCGTGACTGGCCTCATCGCCTTGGTGCCGATCACGCCCGGCGGTCTCGGCCTCGTCGAGGCCGGGCTGAGCGGGATGCTGATCCTCGCTGGCGTCGACTCGAGTTCCGCCTTCCTGGCCACCCTCGACGTCCGACCCACCTGATGGCCGTCTCGCTCTCGTCGAGTGCGCCGCGGACGAGGTTGCCCGTCTGGGCGGCGCCGAGGTCGACGAGCCGGACCGAGTCGATGAGCAGGCGAAAGCCCGGACCGCGGTAGCGGCGTCCCACGACCCGGACGGGCACCGTCGGGAGTCGAATCGTCCAGGCCACGAACCCCCCGACGGTCTCCGGCAGCGTCGGACGCCGGGCGAGCACCCCCGAGTAGCGGCCGGTGACGACGTCCACGATGTTCTCCAGGGCCTCGGAGCCCGGCACGAAATAGCTGCTGTGCGCCATCACCTCCACGTGGCCCGGGGCATTGGTCCGCATGCGCGTGCCTCCGAACTTCGGCGACGTCGGTGCCGCGCCGAAGATGCCGAGTTCGGCCACGGTGTCGCCGGGCGCCTCCTCGGAGAAGAAGTGGGACTCCTGGAGGTGAAGCTGGCGCAGTCCATCGACGGTCATGCCCGGACTCCCGGCCACCACGACATCGGTGCAGTGCAGGTCGTGATCGGCCAGCGCCGAGCCCGTGACGATCGATCCGAAGCTGTGGGCGACGATGGTGAGGGTCTGCTCCGCACGCAGGGGCAGTGATCGGACGAACTCGGCCAGCTCGCTTCCGGCGGCCATGACGCCTTCGTCGCACTCCGCGGAGGTGACCGTTGCTCTCAGGAGATCGCTCGGGTTGTCGTAGCCCTTCCAGAGGATCACGGCCGCGTTCCCGGCCGCCTTGAACAGGTTCGTTGCTGCCGGCAGCCAGTCGTCGCGCAGGTTGGCCTCGTCACCCACGCCCGGGACGACGATCGCCACGTGGTGGGCGGTCGCGAGATCGCCGAACAGGACGGCGTGGTGGTGCTGCTCGGGCTCGTATACGAGGAGCGACCCGCCGGAACCGACGAGCGCCTGAAGCACGCTCGCCCGCTCCGAGTCACCGGCGTCACGGGCTGCCGCCAGGTCGGCTTCCACCGCAGCCAGATTGGCCTCACACTCCTCAAGCTTGGACATCCGCTTCCCTGTGTGGCAATCGCCTCGGACCCCCCGGTTGTGCGCCTTCCCACCTGGCGTCTTGAGCCTCGTCGTCGTCCCGAGGTCTGTAGCCTGCACCGTCCGCCCGCTCCTGGCTATGGACCTTGTTCTCTGCCTGGGCCTCCAGGTTGGCCCTGACCTGTGCGTGGTGGGCCGAATCCCCCTCGGCACCGCCTCTCACAGCGGCTGTCGGCGGGGATCTGCCAGCCTCGCCGGGAGTCCCGGTCGTCTCCCTCCGGGTCCCTCTGGGCCGGGACCATCGACCCTTCCGTGGCTCACTGCGGGCACCCAAGGTGATCCTGCTCGACGAACCAGACGGGGGTTGCCGCGCCGGTGCCGTCCGACTTGTAGTGGTCCTCGGCGAGCAGGAGCAGGAGTTGCCTCGTGTCGAGGCCCTCTTGCAGAGCAAGGATCGGGGGACGTGGCCGGGGGCCGCCCCGGGCGCAGTCAGCCGGGATAAACGGGTCGAATACGGCGACCCGTGACCTTCGTCATCGCGATCTGGATGAAGTGGTCTTCCGTTCCACCCGGTGACAGGAACCGCAGCGGGAGACCACGCAGCTGTGCGACTGCGTCGGGATCGGTGACTTCGTGGGCTCGCCCCCGGACGAGCACGCTCCATCCCCGATCGCCGTTTGGATCGTAGTCGTCAACCTCGAAGGCCACGACCGTCTTGCGGAGCGCAGTCGACAGTTTGGTGCCGGGAGTGGAACGGAAGATCACCGTGTCCTCGAACATGGCGAAGTTCACCGGCAATATGACGGGAAGGGCCTCGATCGTCACCCCGACCCGACCGACGCTGCTCCGGTCGAGCAGAGAACGGCACTCGGCATCGGTGAGGTCTTCGATCACTACCCCACTGCCGTGCACGTCCGCCATTGGGCGATCATGAACCCTGAGGTTCACCGGACAAGGGCCGAAAGTCCCGGGCCAACGAGCGGCACGGGTTGCTCGCTCAGGTTTGACCGGTGCCGATCAGAGGCGGACCCACTCGTGGAAGTCGGGCCGATCCTGCAACGCTGACAATCCGAGGCCCTCGGCCAAGGTGGCCGCCTCGTACTGGCTCACCTCCCTGTGGTCGTGGCCCCCGTCGGTGTACTCGAAGGTGGCGACGCCCGGGCTCGTGGCATGCTCCCGCCAGACGATCCGGACGATGTTCGAGTACTGCGTTGCGGTCATGGCCGAACGATAGGGGTTCGCTCTGGTCCGGTGTACGCACGCATGACCGACTCCGGGGCGCCCCGCGCCATGCGCGTCGGCGTTGATGCTTGCGGGAGCATCATTTCTCATGGGCAACATGATTCCTCAGGGTTTTCCGCTTGTCTTCCCCAGGCCAGGACCGTCACGCTGACGGCAAAGAGGGGGACTGGTTCGCTTCGCCAAAGCCTCCAGCCCCCTGGAACCCTGTCCTTGGGCCAGTGACAAACGGCAGAGCCGAGAGAACGAACCCAAGACAGGGAGTCGGGCATCGGTGGATGGTCCACGCTCGTCCGACGCACAGCGGGGCCTTGCCTTCGGGATCTCGCTCCCCCGGAGAGGGCTCGGAGGCGAGGTGCCCGTTGCCAGATCGGGGAAACGAACGCCGACAGTGCTGACCGGGGGCACCAGTCATGGGCACTCTGCTCGACCAGTGCAGTGGAACCGTCATCGTCCACACGAATCGACGGTTCACCTGCAGCTATCCAAGCTGCGAGGACGCCACCATCGGTCGGCGGATGCTCGACCGCCACGGCTGGTTCGTGGCCTGTTCCGAGGCACTCGGTCCGGATTGCCCGTTATGCACTGAAGCAGTCAGTGGGGCCGAATCGGGCCCTGAAGCGACGACGCCAGCCTCGACCGGATCGCACGGGATCCTCGGACAGCGCGTGGTGATGCGAGGTCCGTAACCTGCCGAGACTCGTTACGCAGATTCCGTCAGCTCGGAGCGAGCTCGAATCCATTCATCGAGGTGGCTCGAACTCTCGAGGCTCGTGATAAGGGCATACCTGGTGTCCGGCCCAGCATGATGGGCACCGTGGAACAACCGCTCCGAATCGACGACCACCTGCGTACCTCGTCCTAACGGGACGTGGATCTCGCTCCTGCGGTCGAGCTCTCGGCTGCGGAGCACCAGCGCGCTACGAGGATCGTCCGTCAGCTGGAGCCATATTCGGACAACCCAGCCGTTGCTTTCGGGGTTGAGGCGATTGTTGTCGTCCAGATGAAGACCCCAACGTGTCTCTCGCATCGAATTGGGCTCCTGGCGGATGAGTTGCACACGGCCGTAGCGAGACCCGATGGACTCGACGTAGCGCCGGAGGGTGGGTGCCTTTTCGGCATTCGACGTCCAGACACCGTCGAGGTCCGGCTTGCCGTCGTCCCAGAACCCGCGAAGGACCATCTCCCCGGTGGCTGATGTCAACGGGGCGAAGAAGGTGTTCGGGTCGGTGGGGTACGTGATGTACTCGAGTGACTCCCATTCTTCGCGCGGGATGCGAGGACCGGAATAAGGGGACAAGACCACATGGCCGCCGTCGTCCTCGATGCTCGGCATGCGGAAGTGCGAAGTCCCCGGAGCGATGATCGGAGGCTTGCGCAGGCCCATTGCACGATAAACGCGCTTGGACCACTCGTTCTTCAGAAGGGGTTCGGCGAGCTTGACCATACGGTCCGGTTGCACTTGCTTCATTCTTGCCCGAAAGCGTGCCGAGTACCACACGTCCTCGTGTGTCGGTTCAAGGATGGAAAGACCCCCGCGCTGTGGGAACCTCCCCTTGACCCCTGCAAGGAAGTGCCTCGAGTGCCCCGAGGACCTGGCCGGCTTCCGTCACCCGTTGGGACCTTCGACCCTGCGGGTGCGCGACATCGCGTCCGAGGGGATCCTCCGAGAGGTCGGGTGAGTGCCATGAGAGGAACGATCCGGAACGCGTACAGCAATGCCTACTGGATGCGCAACGCCCTGTGCGCGGAGCATCCGAACCCCGAGTGGTGGACGGGAGCGAGCTCGGACGAGATCGCCAGAGCGATCGCCCTGTGTCGGACGTGTCCCGTGAAGGACGCATGCCTGGCGTTCGCATTGGACACCCACGTCGGTGGAAGCGTCTGGGGTGGGACGACTCCCAGCGATCGCCGCCACCTGCGCCGAGAGGGTCAACGGCCCTAACCGGCTGCGAGGACCTCGGGTGTCCTACCGTCAGGAGGCCGAGGCCGGGCGGAGCGGTCAGCGCCTACCCGCGCAAGCCGTTCGATCCGCGCGCCCTGGTCGAGGCGGTGGCGGCGGCGAGCACACCGGGCTGACGGCTACGGGGTGGCGCGCAGGGCGCCGGCGAGCACGTCGAGGCCGTCGGCCAACAGCTCGTCCTCGATGACCAAGGGGGGCAGGAGACGGACCACGTTGCCGAAGGTGCCGCAGGTGAGGACGACCACCCCTTCGGCATGGCAGGCGGCCGCGACGGCCGCGGCCGCGGCCGCGTCGGGCTCCAGCGTGCCGGGCCGCACGAGCTCCAGGGCGCACATCGCGCCCCGTCCCCGCACGTCCCCGATCGCCGGGAGCTCCCCGGCCAGGGCCCGCAGCCGCCCGAGCACCGTGTCGCCGATCCGCCGGGCCGCTGCGGCCAGGTCCAGCCGGCGCATGGTGTCGATGGTGGCGAGCGCCGAGGCGCAGGCGACGGGGTTGCCCCCGTACGTCCCGCCGAGCCCGCCGCCGTGGACCGCGTCGAGCAGCTCGGCTCGTCCGGTCACCCCCGCCAACGGCATGCCCGCGGCGATGCCCTTGGCCGTGGTCACGAGATCGGGCACGACGTCCTCGTCCTCGCAGGCGAACCAGTCCCCCGTCCGGCAGAAGCCGGTCTGGACCTCGTCGGCGACCAGCAGCGCCCCGTTCGCCGAGCACCACCGGCTGAGCGCGGGCAGGAAGCCCCGGGCGGGGACCACGAACCCACCCTCGCCCTGGATCGGCTCCACCAGCACGCAGGCGACGTTGGCCGCCCCGACCTGGGTCTCCACCAGCGTCAGGGCGCGGGCCGCGGCCTCCTCCCCCGTCATCCCCTCCGGGTCGCGCCGCGGGTACGACATCGGCACCCGGTAGACCTCGCCGGCGAACGGCCCGAAGCGGTGCTTGTATGGCATCGACTTGGCGGTCAGCGCCATCGTCAGGTTGGTGCGACCGTGGTAGGCGTGGTCGAAGACGACAACGGCCTGTCGCCCGGTCGCATAACGCGCCACCTTGACCGCGTTCTCGACCGCTTCGGCCCCCGAGTTGAACAGTGCACTGCGCTTGTCGTGGTCGCCCGGTATGAGCGCGTTGAGCTCCTCGCAGACGGCCACATAGCCCTCGTAGGGCGTCACCATAAAGCAGGTGTGGGCGAACCGGCCCACCTGGTCGCGCACCGCCTCGACCATGGCCGGCTGGGCGTGGCCGATCCCGGTCACCGCGATCCCGGACCCGAGGTCGATGAGCGAATTCCCGTCGACGTCGACGAGGATCGCGCCTTCGCCCTCGGCGACGTAGACGGGCGGGTTC
>Ga0187770_10000474_pt1 | contig 19607 bp, 13 predicted proteins | sample 0116_SJ02_MP02_2_FD_133154 | JGI IMG/M metagenome (GOLD analysis project Ga0187770, IMG submission 133154) | Tropical peat soil microbial communities from peatlands in Department of Meta, Colombia - 0116_SJ02_MP02_20_MG | ecosystem: Environmental > Terrestrial > Soil > Wetlands > Peat | place...
AACCCCGAACTCGATCCCGAGATTGTAGATCCCTGCCTTATACAAGAGGGGAATCATCCTCTGAATGAGCAGGACATCGTGCTGGATGCGATGATACTCGCCCACGAAGACGATCTGATGGTCCTTGAACTTGGCGAGAATGTAATCCTCCGGCGTCATGTGGTTTTGCTTGATATACGAGAGCAGGTCCCCCGCGAGCTTATGATCGAGGACTGGAAGCGGGAGCTTTTTGACTTCTGTTTTCTGGCCAAAGGCAAGCAGAGCCGTCACGCCCGCGAATACGGTAAGCGCAAGATAACCCCGGAGCGGACTTTTAAGACTCACGCCGCACCTCCTAAAGAGCAATCTTGACCTATCCACAATCGGATACACAACAAGCCTCGAGAATATTTCAAAGCACTCCTCTGCGCCGCGTCGGGCGCATGATCAGCCAGAGACACTGAGGCATGGATCCCACTAATCTATAATGCTGATTCTAATAGTATCGGGCTCCTCGACGATCTTGATCGCTTTGGCCGTCATCGTGAACCCTCTTGTCGCCAGGGTGACGTCCTTGAATAGATCCCCCACCTTCTCGGCATATTTCAATTCATAGCCCTTTTCTCCTGCCTTTGCCTCTGTATCTACCCATTCCAAAAAGTTCTGGTAAAGTGCATTCCGTATCGGTGTATCTTGGGATGTCAGGTTCAGGCTGCCGTAGCGGAACTTTACGAGGCCATGCGGGAAAAGCTCATCTCCCTTATACATGACGACATGCGCTTGACCTCGGGGATTGATCTCGAATCCTATCTGGGCATGTTTCAAGTCGATCACATACTTCCTTCCCTTCCTGTTCAGGACAAGTTGGATGGCCTCGTCACGGTCTTTGATGTCACGGCTGTGCTTGGCCCAGATCTCATCGAAGGGGAAGTCAGTCTTGAGTCTTCTGGCGATCTTTTGCTGATCTTCGTTCGATAGCTTCAAGAACCCTGTGATGACCTCGTCCAAGTCCTGGCCCTTCTCGAAGAATCCTTTTTTCCATGTGGGAAGAAACCGATCGAGAAGAAAACACTGGAAAGGCCCGTAGGCATAGGCTCTTTGGGAGACCTCAAGCGTCCGGCCTGAGACCTCCTCGAGTGTGGAGGTGCCTTCTTTCTTGATATATTCATCGAGGTGCTTGAAAGCCCCGTTAATGGCCCGATCATTTTGCTCGGCTTCACGCTCATACCCGGCCTTTTTGGCCAAAATGGCCATATCAAGGCTCGAATAGTCCGCCGTACCCTCCGCTTGCGTAGTCCACACGTCTTCTGCAACAGCCCCAGGCGGCATAGCTTTATGCTTGAGTTCCCTCGCCACCAAAGAATCCTTGAGGTCTTCAAGTGCTCTTGCCCTATTCTTTTCTCTATAGGCTCTCAGGAGCGCCTCACCTTCAATATCAGCATAAACGCTGTATTCGAGGGTGGCATCAAATTCTGAATTCATAGCTGCTGGCAGCTTCATAAGGCCGGCCTTCTGGGCCTCAAGCATGAATATCGCCTGTTGCGAGTGAAAGGCTTCGTGAACATAGAGCAGCATGCGCATAATATTTGAGTCTTCGATTTGACCCTCTTTCGGTCTTAATTCAGGGGCATGGTTTACTTTCGGATTCACCGCTCCTGTCTCCAGCGGGCTCATAAGGAGCGCGGTGACCCCTGTGATATCTCCGTGACCGTGTATGCTCATGAAGGGGTTAATTCGACCCGGAAGCTCTTTTGTTCTGTCTATATAAACAGTTTTCTCTTCTATCGTTCCCACGGGCAGGACTTTGAAACGTCTTGGAAGTCTTTCGTTCAAGGTTACGGCGACGACATCACGGTTGGGAAAACGGAGTATGAATTCAAGGGTCTTGTAGCTATCCCAACCCGGCCAGATTTTCTCTGCGAGCCTGTCGAGAAGAACGTGAGTCTCCCTCAAGAGTTTCAGCTCCGTCTCGATGGCTGGGTCGATTGGCCCTTGTTCTTTCGCTCGCTTGCTTGGATCTATAGGCTCCTCCGCGCATTTCCATAGGCTTTTGTATTCCTTGTTCTCCAGGAGGACACGAATCTGAACAAAAGATTCTCCCCCCTCGGTGACGACATCCACATCCACCTTGGGCTGAGGATAAATGCTTTTTGCCTCCGTGACTTCTGCCTCATTGCCCCAGGACATGGTAATCCCCGCTGCGTCGGGTTTCACATCAGCTAAAATGATCGATGGCCGTGTCCCCTTAAATACGGTCAGCTGATACTCTCCTTTGGGCAGTATCTTCATGCCCACTTCCATGTCTCTTGGAACGGTGATCTTGCCGAGCTCAACGTAGGGCTTCTCCTGAGCGCTGAACGAAATTGAAAAACAGCCGATCACCATAAGCGCCATTAGGCTTGGTAACCATCTTTTCTTTAACATCTTCCCCTCCTTTGCTGTAATTAATACCGATATTCCATCTATAAAATGCACCCGTCAAGAGCTGGCTTCTCCCTATTCCTTTCTCACTCCTAATGCCGGGAGAATTGAATCATATCTTCAGCGGCTCGGACTTCATGTAGTCGATATAGATCTTGACCAGGTCCTCGTACTGGAGCTCCTCCCGCGTCCGCTCCATGATAAGCTGTTTTTCTCATCTAACATCGTATCGAACAAACAAAAGATAAGTTAGCGAGAAAATAAACGCGATAAGGATTGCATTGATGATCAAGTATCTGAATGACAATGAAAATCTATCAGCAAAAGAAGGCAGTTTTTCCTCAAAAACCGGGACTTGCTCAAAAGCCACTGGCTTGCGAGTCGTCGAGACGTCCTCGTTTGGGTTATACCAGTGCGGGCTGTCTTTATCGACAGCGTCGACCGTCTTGAAAAAGTTCAGGAACTGACTTTGGTAGACATGCATATCACTCCAAACTGTGCGGAACCGCACATAGCCGCCTCCTACCACGGCCTCGGTCATGTCCTCCAAAAGCGACACTGGAGAAACGGCCGTCGCGAGCCGTGTTCTTGCGAACTGACCAAACATCGCCTGATAATTATTGTCCCGGATGGCCTTCTCGGCGTCCAGATACTTCATCTGGAGATTGGCCCGGAGCTTGTGCTGCGGTAAGAAGGGCATGCTATCATTCTCCATCCAGCTTCCAGGAGGCGCGTTCTTGTCGAGGTCAGAAAGTGCGGCGTCCACCCTCTTTTGAATGGACTCCGAACTCTGAATCGGGAAAAGATTCCTGGCGATAAATGTACTGGAGTTCGGAATGATGACGACGAAGGCAAGCCAGAAAGAGAGCGCCAAAAGCAGACTGATGTTAGAATTTGGGGTGGCGACGGACGATAACAGGCCAAACGCGGCGAATGTGGCAACCAGTAGAGCCGTGATGATTAAGAATCCGGCAACCTCTCCCGCCAATGCGGCTGTCATGTTACCCCCGCCTAGGAGGAGAATGATAAGCAGGCTGATGAGCACTCCGGTGATTACGATGGCCATGGCCGAGAGAACTGCGCTGAGAGATTTGCCTAGGAGAAGAGTACCCCGTGACACTGAGTTAGAGAAAGACAGGGCCAGCGTCTTGAGTTCTTTTTCTCCCGAAACTGCGTCGAACGTGAAGAGAAGGACTATGAAGCTCACGATGAGAGCCACAATAAACGACCAGGTCAGTTCATCAAACTTGCTCAAAAAGGGGTTGGCGCTTCCGCTTTTATTCTGGAAAGAGAAGACGTTCCAGGCGCTAAAGGTAATGGCGTTAGGCAGGTACCTTTCTTTGGCGTCATCAATGAATGTGCTATCACGTGGGCGTAAGGTATATGTTCGTTGCAACACGGCGAGTTTCGTAGCGTTGTCTGCGGCATCTCTCTTCATAGCCTCCAGGAATTGGGCTTGTGTCTCGTGATACTTTTCAAGGCGCAAGGCGTACCCCTTGACAAAAGACAATGCCCCAACAATAAAGACGCCGATTAAGAGTACGAGGGAGATCATAAACCTCAGGCTGTAGAGGTTATGGAGGAGTTCGCGTTTGAGCACGGTTTTCAACATGGCTCACCTCACGTCAAACCCGAGGAAGGCGACGTAGCCAAGGTAGAAAAGAAGGACAACTTCGACGAGGAGCAGGCCTACGTTCAGGACAGAGCCCTCCAGCCCGGAGAAAAGTCCCGGGGGCCGATCCGGGAAACGCGGCATGTCGGAGACATCGAGGTATGGGAAATCCTCCGGCCCATCCCCCGGAAGCTTGACCTTGAAGAGTTTTTGAAAGGCGGCATATTGATCCTTTTGCTGCCCGGCCCACGTCCAAAAAGCATGGGCTGATTTAAACTCGCCGCCCGTCCTCTTTTCGATCAGTGCATCCTCTGACGGGTAGAATGAATCGGGTGAGGCCGGCGTGATCCAGCGAAAGGACGAGAAGATATTCTTGCCTTCAAGATAACGTATAAACGCCTCCCGGTATTGCCGCGTTCTATCCATCAGATTTTCGCGAGAGCGAAGGTCTGTCGTGCAGAGGGCAGAGGCGATGGCTCGGAAGATGCCGGTGGGCGAAACCAAGGATAACTCCTCGGAAACGTTAGCTTGGTGACTAAGGCTGTCGAGATAAGCTTTTTGCATGGTCCAGCGCCTATCTGCGTACTCGATACGAAGAGGTTCCGAGATTTCAGCCCCGCGGCGGAACTGCTCAAAACCCGGCCGGGGATTGCCGTAAGTTTCAAACCCTCCATCAGAATCTTCCATACACGTCCAACAGCTCGAGCTTTCGGGAATTCCCGCGGCCTTGTAGGCCTGATGAGTTCTTTCCGTGAGCTCATGATCAATATCGGCGAGCACACGGTCGAGGTTATCACGGGACTGGACCCGGACGAAGCTCGCGGCGAAATTGGCCGCCAGGTTCGGGATGAGGAATACCAATCCCACCCAGAGAAAAAGACACAGCACAAGGCTGGTTACTGACGTTCGTGAATGCGAAGAGACAAGGAGCCCTATGAAGACGAAGACTCCGAGATAAAGCAAGCTTATGGCGAAGAGGAGGACAATTCGGCCCCATTCGCTGGCTGTGAAAGAGATGTGACTCGAAAAGACGATAAATATGGAGGCGAGGAGGAATGAAAATATAAGCACCGGGAGTAGCGTCAGGAGGATGCCAAGGACCTTTCCTGCCAGGAAGGTTGAACGGCCAAGAGAGTTGGACATCTGAAGTCTTAGAGTTCCATCTTCCTTCTCCCGCGTCAAAACATCATAGCTAAAGATGAGGGCCAGAAGAGAGAAGACAATAGCCGTAATTTCGGTAAAGTCGACGGAGAAGAAGGCGCCCAAAAAGGGATTGTCACCTGCCTCGGCCTTTCCTGCAGCGAGCATCGGCTTGTCGCCGAGCCAGATCTTCACGTGGCTGCCGACCTGATTGCTGATGCCCATACTGAAGACGCTCAAGGGCTCAGGCGGGAAAACGACCTCGGGCCTCAGCTTTGAATAGACTCGGACTTCTTTGACCGCTTTGTCCGCAGCCTCTCGGTCGATCCGATACTGAGCCACGCGGCTTTGGTAATTGTTAACGCTGATGAGGATACTGAAAGGAATCAGGACCAGGCACAGGAGAAGCCCGATAACGAACCTCGACGAGAGGAGGTTCGTCAGAAAGTCTTTCAGGGCGATCTTGAAGATCATGAACACCTTCCTCTATATCTTCAGCGGCTCGGACTTCATGTAGTCGATATAGATCTTGACCAGGTCCTCGTACTGGAGCTCCTCCCGCGTCCGCTCCATCACCAGCCGCCCTTCCTTCATGATTCCCACCCGGTCCCCGATCTCCTTGGCCCGGAAGATGTCGTGCGTCGACATCAGGATCGCCTTGCCCTCTTTCTTCAACTCGTCCAGGATCTCTAGAAACTCCTCCGCCGCCTTCGGGTCCAGCCCAGAGGTCGGCTCGTCCAGCAGAATCCCCGGCGCGTCCTTGATCACCGCGATCGAGATCCCCAGCTTCTGCCGCATGCCTTTCGAGAAGTTCTTGACCCGCTGCTCGAAGGCCTTCTCCTGGAGCGACACCCGGCGCATGACCTGGTAGTAATCCTCCTTCCCGAGTTTCGTCTTGCCGCCGAGCTTGGCGAAGAAGTCGAGGTTCTGGCGGGCGGTGAAGTTGCCATAGAGCATGACGTTCTCGGAGACAAACGAGACGTACTTCTTGGCCTCGAGCGGCTCGCGGGTGACGTCGATGCCGTTGATGAAGCAGGTGCCGGTCGTGGGCGGGATGAAGTTGAGGAAGAGGTTGATGGTCGTCGTCTTCCCCGCGCCGTTGGCGCCCAGCAGGCAGTAGACCTCGCCCCCAGGAATGTTCAGGTTCAGGTGGTCAACGGCTAAGACGCCGTCCTCGTAACGCTTCGACAGGTCGTCGGCTTTTAGGATGGGTTGTTGGTTTATCATGTTAGCCCCTAGTTTTTATGGATGTCTTTCCGTTCGTTATCCGCTATTTCTCACTCTTATGCAACTTAGTCAGGTCTCGTTGTTATACTCAATGGGGAATGCTCAAAAATGAATTATATCGCACGAGGAACATGGCATTAGATCTGTGGGCACCGACTTCTTAGGATTAAAAGCGTGAGCCGGTTTCTCCTTTTTAATAATCTCTTGATCGGTTTCTACAGTAAAGAATTTATACTGATCATAGGTGTTTTTAACTTCTGATTTAAGGTCCTTTTTTCTGAATAACAAGCCTGAGTATTCGACACGGCTTTCTGAACGACTAGGATAAAGAAGCCCGTTCTTGTCGATTTCATAATAGCAGGTCACGATGAAGTGGGGCTTGAAGTGCTCCCGGCGGCACTCTGCTAAGATTTCATCATAGCCTTCTAGACAATCTGACTCTTGTTCCCACTTGGCAATGCGGCAGCTTGATTTCTCAACCCATATCGTCGCTCCCCTGACGAACCAGCCCTCTCCGGCGATCGGATTGGCCTTTAAGATATAAACGGGCTTCCCTTGCATAATCTCCTCGCCCGCCAGCTTGAATGAAAAGTGGTTCCTGCTATATTCGCCGAAGATCTGGAAGGGCAGCAGAATCGGCCTTAGGGAATGCCCCCCCGCTACCCCTTGCCAATCAATAGTGTTTGTTAGGCCTTTTTCAGCAGCTGCTATCGGAAAGTGTATCTCTCGGATACTGCCTCCTTTGCGAACCAATTGATATCCTTGGACGCAGTGATACTTTTCGCCGCCCTCTAGCACTAGCCACTTGTTATCATAACTCAGCGTTTCACCTGGACCCAAGTCAGCAGAACCGGCGGCTGTGGTTACTATTTCACTTGGCTTGAGTTCCCTGTCCCGTTCTTCGATCTCCTCTCGACAGACATAAAAAAGCGCGGCATTGGAGAGACGTTCAGCGTAATCCGTGCACTTATTTATGATATCCCGTAATTTGCTATCCATATTCGCAGTAGCCGCCCCTTCCAGAGACACTTGAGAAGAATCGCGATTCACGTCGAGGATTCCCCTCTCTCCGGGCCAGAAAACGAGTGTAATAGCGCCAAAGACGCTGATAGCCTCGCCTTTGTGTATGAACGGCCTAAATTTCCATTTCTTTATCTTGTCCTCGAACCTTTCCCCGCTGAGTTCTGGATAACCAACGTAGGTAGCCGACGCTCTGATAACATCGCCTTTTCTATTGATTGATAAGATTACTTGCACCCTGGCGGCGATGCCCTCTCTTCTTAGGACTTCGGGGTAATCAATATGATCCATTTTGGTAGGCTCAAACGGCGTCTCTATTATTATTCTTTCCTGACTCCAGGCAGTCGTCCAAAAACTAAGAAGCAGACTACAAAATAGAGTAGCCCAGAAAAATTTTCCTCTCATGCCTGATCCCCCTCTTATTTATGTGTCCGTGCACAAGCATTGTCATATTCGGCTTACTGTCGGGGGCGGGATGAAGTTGAGGAAGAGGTTGATCGTCGTCGTCTTCCCCGCGCCGTTGGCCCCGAGCAGGCAGTAGACTTCACCGGGATAGATGGTCAGGTTCAGGTGGTCGACCGCGAGGACGCCGTCCTCGTAGCGCTTCGACAGGTCGTCGGCTTTAAGGATAGGTTGCTGGTTTGCCATTTCTTCCTCTCTTTTGGTAACAACCCAGTTCTTTGTTATCGAACATCGTAGGTTTGGAATTTATAGAAAACGAAGGCAAAGAGAAAGAGATTGTAGAGGCCCAAGAGGCCGAGGTAAGGCAGAGCGTCCCTGAGGCGTTCGCCGGATGGGGGAAGCTTGTCCTCGAACTTGGGGATGGCATTGAATTCGAGCGGCTTATCGGAGATTGTGTTGTCATCCAAGTAGAAATAGGCGCCTTTGTCCAGCAGGCTGTTTTGGTTCCTCACGAAAGTCGAGAAATCAACTTCGTAACGGCGGGCTTGGGTCCAGAGGTTTTCGAAGTGATAAAGACCGGTCCCCGAGACCGATGCCGCCGCACACTCAAAGAGGGATGCTGGCGATATGAAGTTGGCCTTTCTGACTTCGGAGACTGCACCCAGTTTTTTCCTTAAATAAAAATCAAGAACGTCTTGACGGGCCTTATAGCCCTCGGAATACACCCTCAGGATCTTCTCACTCAGTTTGTACTTCTCCCAATTGGCGCGATACTCGGCGGGAAGTTGATTTTCTAGACGGTTGCTTGTATCCCATTGGGCTTTCTCTGCCATCTGCTTAATTTCCTCCGCGGCTGGGACGTCATAATGTTTGGATGTCAAGAACATCCCGATTGATCGCGGCAGAATCACCACGAGAAAAGCCCAGACGAGAAGACACAGGACCAGACTGTTCTTACTGCTGTGGCTGGCGACGGAACACGCCATTCCTAAGAGAATGAACAGGGATAAGTAAAGCAGGCAGACCAGGAAAAAGAGCCCTAGGCTGGCCATGGTCGACAAAGAAGGCGGGACGGGCGACAGGAGATCGAGCAGGAGGGCGCTCATGAGAAGGCCGAGGATAAGGGCTATGCCCATTGTGACGAGGGCGCTGACGTACTTGACCGCAATGAAAGAAGCCCTCTTGGCAGGGTTTGAATAGACGAGCCGCAAGGTTCCTCTTTGCTTCTCCCCCGTGATTGCGTCAAAGGCCAGGACCAGGGCGAAAAAGCTCAAGAAGAACTGAACGACGAACATCAGGTCTGGGGAATACGAGAGAACGTCCGTTAGCCTCTCTTCCTTACTGACGGTAATATTGGCCGAGAGCCGGCCGGCGGCGGCTTCCTCGCGCGGGCCGAGGACCTGAAGGGCGTGCTCACGCGGCCTGAAATAAAAGCCCTGAGGGAGATCATCCTCGTAGCCGTCGGCGATGAACAACTCGGGCTTGGGCTTGAATCGTAGCAACTGCTCGGCATCGCCGAGGCTCTTTGACGGAGATTTTGCGAAAACCTGAAGGTTGTGGTCGTTCTGGGTCGACGCTCTTGAATAAACACCCTGGAGGTCACGGAAATGGCCCGTGAAGACGAGGGAAAAGATGATGACCGCAGCCAGAGTTGAAACAAGGCTGGTTAAAAAGCGATAAGTGAAAATATCGTCAATTAACTGCCTTCTTAACAACGTCCTGAACATCGTTAGTCGGTCCTTCTCGGGTCATAGTTGGCGAAGGAAAAATAGGCCAAAACGAAGAACAGGATGTTGTAAAACGCCAGAATCACGGAATTGAATAATACTGGCCTGAGCGTTGCCGCCAATTCAGGTTCAGGGGCCTTGAACGCGGGCAAGTCTCCCAGGTCCAGGAAAGTCAAGGCTGGTTTATAGGCCATGGCCTCGGCATAGTATTTTCCCCGGTAAAAGTGGGATTGAGACGGAGACTTGGTTTGCATCCAGCCAGCGCGGTCCTCTGTGATCTTCTTGATTAATTCCTTTTCGTACGGTGTCTGTTCGTCCGGACCCGGATAACAGAATCTCGTCCCATAGGCTCCTTTAACGTCGAGGTAATCCATCAACTGATGCCAATAACGGCTGACTTGCCGCAGATAACGCTTGAGTGACTCATCGCCGGTGTCCGCCGCCACTTCCGCGATCCGGCCAAAGTTCTCGGAGGGAACAAAAGCCAGGAGACTGTTCTGAACGGACTGGATCTTCTCCTCGGCGGCCATATCCTGCGTCTTCAGGTCATAAACCTTTTGGGCGTATTCGATTTCCCTCCGCATCTGAGAGGCCGTGACCAAGTTCTGGTTATAGATATAATCCGGAGAGGTGATGCGCTTAAAGATGACCCCTCCGTATAGCATCATATTATCCCCATCGCGAGGGATCACCCATGTCTCCTTAAAAGTGACTTTCGGGGAGGCCCTGCCGCCACCGCTATAATGCTCGTTAATCAAGGCCTGGATATTCGTTTCTAGGTTCTTTGTGTGAGACCGAGTTGCGTTTTTCGAAGCGCTCTTGACCGCCTGCGGAATAAGAAACGTGAACATGAGATAGAAAGTCAGCAGGAAGAGCAGACTCCCGAATGAAGTCTTAGTCCTGCTTGACGCGAGAATGCCCAAGAGGAGAATGCAGGAAAGATAAAGAAGGGAAATAACGTAGAGCAAGCCCATGAACATAAAGAAGTTCGCGTCAAGGCTCCCGACTCTCAGGAAGAGGACCAGAAGAATGCTAAGGATAAAGCTTAGAGCGAGCGGGACAGCAATGGAGAAGAGGGCCCCGAGATACTTGCCGAGGAGGACCTTGACCCGGGGAACTGAATTGGACAATGCCAGAGACAGCATCCCATCTTCCTTTTCACCTGAGATGCTGCCGTAGGATAGCATGATGGCCAAGACCGTAAAGATGATGATGATCACGGCTGAAAAGTCGAAGAGGGAAAATATGGCCGCGAACTCGTTTTTCGCGACCCCGCCCTGGAGTGATGCGGGTATGTCCTGGAATATTACCGAAATCTCTGCATAATTCCCCGCCTTCCTTTCAATTCCCGCGACAAAGATGCTCAGCAGCGTTGGTTTTCGAAACGTTCTGACCTTGAGGCAGGAATAGACGGGGACTTTCGTTAAGGCCTCTTTGGCGGCAGCGACCCCTTTGTCGTAGTTTCCCAAGCGGTCTTGATAATCGCGGGTGAGAATCGACGTGCTGGCCAGGGATACGACGATTGCCACCAAGACGCAGGCGATGAACTTGAATGAGAGAATGTTGTCCAGGAACTCGCGCTTGATTATTGTCCGAATCATTTCATGTATCCGCTATCTTACCTAACATCGTAGTTTTGGAATTTGTAGAAAACGAATGCGAAGAGGAAAAGATTGTAGAGGGCCAAGAGGCCTAAATAAGGCAAGGAGTCATTGAGGCGGTCCCCAAACCGCGTTTCCTTTTCCTTGAATTTCAGCAGAGCATTAAATTCAAGCTTTTTTTCACCGAGCGCTAGATAGTCAAAATAGAAAGGCGAACTGTGCTCCCTCGTGGCCTTTTCGCCCTTAATCTGTGAAATGAAATCAGAGCCATATTGTTTGACCTGTGTCCATAAATGCTGGAAATGAGATAATCCCGTCCCCACAATAGAAGAAACAGAATATCCATACAAGGACGCCGGAGAGATAAAATTGACGGCCCTTAGGGTTTGAATCGTAGATATCTTCTTTCTGAGAATATCATCATTGATGTCTTGCCTGGCCTTATTCATTTCCGCCGTGATCGTAAGGATTAAAGGGTCACGGTCGTACTTATAAGAATTGCTGCTGTAATCAGCCGGCATCTGATCCTTGTATTTCTTGCTGATTTTCGCCCTCCTTGAGTCGATCCGCTTATTGATCTGTTCCTCGGTCGGTATATCGAAACGTTTCATGTTCAGGATGAGCCCGAAGGCTTTCGGAAAAACGACCACGAGGAAAACCCAGACGATGAGGGAGAGGACCAGGCTGTTCTTTGAACTTTGGCTGAAGACTGAACACAGCATCCCCAGCAGGACAAACGCCGAGACAAAAACGAGCGATACCAGGAAGAAAAGCAGGAATTCTGTGATCACGCTTGAGGAAATGGGCATAATCCCAAACTCTAACAGCAGAAGGATGCTCAAGATGAGCCCCAAGAGCAGCGGCAGGCCTATGGTCATAAGGGTGCTGAGATATTTAGATAAAAGAAACGATGCACGCTTAGCGGGATTGGACAAAACGAGTCGAAGTGTTCCTTTCTCTTTTTCCTCGGTGGCCGCGTTGAAACTTAAGACAATCGCGAAAAAGCTTAGCAAGAATTCGACGATAAACATCAAGTCTGGAGAGTAGGAGAGATTCGAGCTGAACTGCGTCATTTTACTCACGGGCTCATACATGAGGATTCCGCCCGTCTCCTGGTTCCGGCTCAAGATCTTCACGATATCGCGGTCCATAATGAAAAAGAAGCCCGGAGGAAGCCGGTCTTCGCTGCCTTCAGAGATAAACAACTCAGCTCTCGGCTCCATGGGAAATTCAAGAACCGCGTTTGTCACATTAGAAATCGGCTCCCTGGCAAAATCCGCGAGCCTTTTGTCGTTCTCGACAACGGTTTTGGCATATCTCTCCTGAAGATCACGGAAATAATTGGCAAAGATCAGACTGAACCCGATGACCGTGAATAAGATAAGAATGAGGTTGACGAGAAATCTATAACTCAGGATGTCCTCGGTCAGCTGTCTCTTGAAGATCTGTTTGAACAACTTCAGACTCCTTGCCTCGGATCATAAGCATTGAAGGAAAAGTGAGCTAGAACAAAAAATCCCAGATTATAAAGAACCAGCACAACTATATTGAAAAAGGAATCTCTTATCTTTTGGACCAGGGTTTGTCCGGAGTCGATAAAGCGCGGCATATCGTCCAGGTTGAGAAATGGGATGCGAGGTTTATAGTTCATAGCCTCCTCGAGATATTTGCCCCTATAATCAACGTGGCTGCCCACGGTTATGAGTCCGGCACGGTCATCACTGATCTTCCGGACCAAATCTTCCTCATAAGGCGTCAATTTTTCTGGACCCGGGAAAAAGTACTTCAGACCGAAGGCGTCCTTTTCGGACAAATAGCCTACGTACTGGTCCCAGTAGCGGGCCGTGTTGTGCAGAAACCGGTTCAGCGAATCTTCTCCAGTATCCGCGGTCAGTTCACTGATTCGCTCGAAACTTGGGGGAGGGATGAAGGCAAGAATCAGATTCTGGACATGCCTGATCTGCTCTTCCGTCTGCTGGTCCTTTCTCTTGAATTCATAAATCTTCTCGGCGTAGTCTTCGTTCAATTCCTGGTAGAGAGATGTGATTTTTTTATAATAATCCACAAGCCGCTTCGGATTGATCCGGCTCAAGACATACCCTTGGTAAGAATAGTCAAACAAGATCCAACTGGGAGGGTTCAGCCTGTTTTCTTCATTCAAAGCCTCCGAATTCTTTATCTTTTCGTCGACAAAGCTATAAACGTTGTTTTCCAAAAAGGTCGCTTTTCGGAGGATTTCCCTGTCGGCGTAGCTCCTGACACCGAGGGGAACAAGAAATGTGAAAATGATATAGAAGCCCAGGAGAACAATCAGGCTGCTGAATGGACTTTTCGTCCTGGCCGACACGAAAATTCCTATGAGCAGGATGCAGGAAAGGTAGAGGAGCGCCAAGAAATAGTACCATGCCATCGTGAATAGAAATTTCCCATTCACGTCGGCGCCCTTAAAGAAATAGACAATGAATATCCCCAAGATGAAACAGAGGGCAAGGGGCACGGCCAGGGAGATTAACCCCCCGAGGTATTTTCCGAGAAGCAGCCTGTACCTTGGGACGGAATTGGATAGGACGAGGGAAAGGATGCCGTCATCTTTCTCGCCCGTTATGGCGTTATATGAGAGGAGAATCGCCAGGATGGTGAAAACAACGACGATCACCGACGAAAAATCGAATTGGGAAACGATGTCGGCGAGCTCGTTCCTGACCGCCTCGCCCTTGAGTGACGCCGGGATATCCATGTGGGTGATCGTGACGTGACTCCCGGCTTTCCTTTCTATTCCCGAGACGAAGATGCTCAAGGGAGATGGTCTCTTATAAACTTCGACCGTCAAACACGAATACGTCGGGACGTCCGTGAGCTTTTCCCTCGCCGACGCCATTCCCTCATCGTAGTTTTTTAGCCTGCCCCTATAGTCCTCGGATTGAACGGCCGTGCATATGGAGATGATTACGAGGGCCACGAGCACGCAGGCGATGAACTTGAATGAGAGGATATTGTCCAGAAACTCGCGCTTGATTATTGTCCGAATCATTTCATGTATCCGCTTTCTCACCTGACGTCGTAGGTTTGGAATTTGTAGAAAACGAAGGCAAAGAGGAAGAGATTGTAGAGAACCAAGAGGCCGACATAAGGCAGGGCGTCCTTGAGGCGTTCGCCGGGCTTGGGATTCTTATCCTCGAACTTGGGGATGGCGTTGAAATCAAGCGGCTTGTCGGAGATAGTTTCGGGAGTCAAATAAAAGAATGACCCTTTTTCAAGCACACTTCTCTCATTTTTGACAAAGGACAGAAAATCATTTTCATATCGCAGGATCTGGGTCCAGAGGCTCTCGAAATGATAGAGACCTGTCCCGGAGACGGAGGACGCCGAATATTCAAAGAGTGAGGCCGGCGAGAAGGAATTGACCCTTCTAGCAGCTGCGACAGCTGAGAGTTTTTTCCTTAAATAGTAATCCAGGGTGTCCTGCTGCGACTTGTCAACTTCGGATTCCAATTTCAAGAATAACTCGTTGCGGCGATACTTATCGAAATTCATGCGAGACCAGTCGGCCGGCAACTGCTTTTCCAGCCTGTCCGCGGTTTCATTATAGGTTTTCTGTGCCAGTTGTGTAATCTCTTCCCCAGTTGGGACGTCAAAGCGTTTCATTGTCAATAGCATTCCCGTTGACTTGGGGAAAACGATCACCAGGAACACCCAGATCAGAAGACAAAGGACCAGGCTGTTCTTACTCCTGTGGCTCAAAACCGAACACAAGATTCCCAAGAGGATGAAGACGGAAAGATAGATGATGGAGACCAAAAAGAAGAGCGAAAAGCTGGAGATCAAGGAAAAAGAAAGCGGAACGACAGACAATACGTTGAGCAGGATGAGGCTCAAAATGAGCCCAAGAAAAAGGGAGATGGCGACCGTGAAGAGGGCACTGAGATATTTGGCCAGAATGAAATAAGCTCTTTTAGCAGGGTTTGAATAAATAAGAGGCAAAGTCCCCTTTTCTTTTTCAGCCGTCACGGCGCCAAACGCCAGGATTAGAGCGAGGAAGCTCAGAAGGACTTGAACGATGAACGTCAAGTCGGGCGAATACGTCAAAACATCGGCAAGATTCTCTCGCTTGCTGATCGACCTGTAGTGCTGTGCACCGGAAACTTCCTCTTTCGGGCTCAGGAGTTGGAGGGAATGATTGCCTGGGTCATAAAGAAATCCCTGGGGAATGTTCTCTTCGTAGGCTTCCGAAATGAACAATTCAGGCTTGGGTTTCAACAGGAAGGACTGCCTGGGAGAACTGAGGTTCTTCATGGGCGACCTGGCAAATTGCTGAAGATTGCGGTCGTTCTGGCTCATGACCTTCGAATAACTATCAAGCGATTTATGGAAGTGATCGGCAAACACCAGGGAAAAAGCGCAGACTGCGCCGAAGATCAAAACGAGGCTGATGAAGAATCGTGATGTGAGCATATCCTCGATCAGCTGTCTTTTTAGGAGTATCTTCAACATCCCTAATCCATCCGTCTTGGGTCATAGATAGAGAAAGAAAAATAGGCCAGGATGAACAGCAGCAGATTATAAAAAAGCAAAATAGCCATGTTCAATAAACTGCCCTGCAATCTTTCGGTTATGCCGATCTCCGGTGACTTGAACGCCGGCAAATCTTCCAAATTGAGGAAAGTCAGTTTTGGCCTGTAATTCTCGGCCTCCTCTAGGTATTTCCCCTCATACGAGGACATCCGGCTGCCCTTAATTTCGACGAGGCCTGCGACGTCGTCGGAAATTTTCTTGATCAGAGCCTTCTCATAGGGAGTCTGTTCTTCCGGCCCCGGATACCTGAGCCTCTTGACAAAATCGCCTTTCTCGTCCAGATAACGCATGTACTCATGCCAGTACAGCGCGACATGCCGGAGATAGCGGCTCAGCGAATCTTCGCTGGTGTCGGCCATCAGTACAGCAATTCTGCCGAAGTTAGACGAGGGGATAAAAGCCAGAAGCCTTTGTGTGCCATTCCTGATTTGCTCCTCGATACTCATATCCTTGTTTTTCAAGTCATAGACTTTTTGCGCATATTCCCTGTCTATCGGGATCTGAATCGACCAGATCAAGCTTTGATTCTCCAGGTATTCCGGCGAGTTAATCCGGCTGAGGATGATCCCTCCATAGAGCTGCATATTGTAGTGGTCGAGGGGCGTGCTCCACGATTTTTTGAAGGGGGCTTTTCGGAAGGCCTCGTCTTCTTTTTTCTCCTTTTCATTAGTCACGGTTTCAAGATTGGCTTCAACGTTTTTCGCTCGCCCGATAATGGTATTAGTCGAAAAGCTCTTGACGGCCTGAGGAATGAGAAAGGTGAAGACGAGGTAAAAGGCCAGGAGAAGGAGTAGGCTAGAAAACGAGGTCTTTGTCATAGAGGAAATAAGAATGCCCAGAAGCAAAATACAAGAGAGGTAGAGGAGAGAGACGCAAAAGAGCAGTCCCATCGATGGAAAAAAATGACTGTCCACCTCGACATTCTTGGAGAACAGAACAATTAGCGTTCCCTGAGTGAAACAAAACGCCAACGGTACGGCGATGGATACCAACGCTCCCAAATATTTGCCGAGAAGGATTTTAGAGCGCGGCACTGAATTTGAGAGAGTCAGTGAAAGCAGCCCGTCTTCCTTTTCGCCGGAGATCGCGCCATAAGACAGGAGGATGGCTAGAACGGTAAATATGATTATAATGACCGAAGAAAAGTCGAAGATGGAAAAGATGGCCGCGAACTCGTTTTTCGTGACGCCGCCCTGGAGCGCGGTCGGTATGTCCATTTCGGTATTCGTGATTTCGGCGTAGCTTCCGACCTTACGTTCGATTCCAGCGATAAAAATACTCAGAGGAGTGGGCTTCCGATAAAGTCTGACGTTTAGGCAAGAATAGACCGGAATCCTGGTCAGAGCCTCCTTGGCCGAGGCGACGCCCTTATCATAGTTCCTCAGCCGGTCCTGATAATCGCGGGTGAGGATTGACGTGCTGGCCAGGGATACGATGATTGCGACCAAGACGCAGGCCATGAACTTGAAGGACAGGAGGTTGTCTAGGAACTCGCGCTTGATTATTGTCCGAATCATTTTATGTATCTTCTATTTCATCGGACGTCATATCGGACAAACGCTATGAAGCCGGCGATGATAAACATAACGGTATATCCCATCAAGACTATTATAGATGGGAGAGCTCTTTGAACTGCCGCAATGACCTCGTTTTTCGGAGGGACAAACGCCGGGAGCTCTGAAATCGACGGCAGCTTCCGGACCTCGAGCTCCATGCTCATTCCCTGAAGACGAATCGTCACCTGGGGCGGATTCTCAAAAAGCGCTGACCCAAGCACGTTAGAATAACGTCCTACAGCTTCAAGCCATGCTGTCCGAGACTCGTCCCCCGTGCCAGAAAGATCAGTGGCGACATTAGCAAATGTGGCGGCTGGACTCAGCCACATGATCATCCGAGCGATACTGTTTTGCCGGTTCTCTTTGCGGTCAGCATCTTGCTGGACTTCCGTCAGGAGTTGTCGACGCTTGTTCACATAGGAAGACACTATCGGGGCAATCCGACGGTTGACTGCCTCTTTGTTATTAAGATAGTCTTGGTATCCCATACGGTTCTCAATCCCCGTGACTTCCTTATAGGCGGCCCCCATCGCTTTTTCAGCGTCTTCTCGTATGTTGTCATCCAACATCCTCTTCTGGGTTTCGATAATGTTTCTGCTCCGGGCTGGGGCTAGTGCTTGAGCGGTAAATGTGGCCACAGGAGCGGCGGCCAGAGTCAGTACTACCCAAATCACGAGAAGGATGATGATCGAATTCTTCTGATATCGCGTTAAGGCAGAGACAAGGAGCCCTAAGGAGTAAAAGCAAAGGAGGTAGACGCTTGAAGCAATGAAAATCAGCAAGAGCTTCAGGCCGCCGTCTGCGGGCAGCGATTCCATCCCAAATATCCTTGAACTTAATAATGCTACTAGGAAGGCCGCAGCCACTGGCACAAGAAGAGCGATGGCGCCTGCGATCAGCTTTCCCGCAAGAAAACTCGCCCGGGAGATAGGCTGGCTAAAAGCCAGGCGCAGCGTGCCCATTTCCTTCTCGCCAGAGACGGCATCGAAGGCGAGCAGGATGGCCAGCAACCCCAACGCGACACGGATCAGGAAATCCATATCCAGTTGTCCGAGAAGGTCTGAGAGTCGCTTTGGTCTTAAGGCCGAGGGGCCCTCTTCTGTCCCTGTGGGGGTGAAATCCCAGTATTGGGGCAATGCTCCGTCCAAGCCTCGAATAAAAATACTCAACGGCTCCGGCCGGCGGATTGCACGAAACACGGCCAGCTCATTTTCTGGAGTCCATGGGTTGTCCACTCCAGTAACCCTCTTGCCTGCCTCACCCGCTTTGAGTTTTTGTTGGTCCGATAGGAGAGTGTCGTAATCATGGAGCCTGTTTTTATAGTCCTGGGAGCCGACATAAGTGGCGAGGGGCATGAGACAGATTACCAGCAGTATGATCATCAGAAAACGCGCACTGAGGAGTTGGTCAACGAGTTCTCGGGAAGCGATGGACCAAATGACCCTGTTGCCCAAGGGAGTCTCCTTTCAGATGACAACGAAAGTCGTGTTCAAGGAAAATTGATCCTCGGACGACTTGCAAGACGCTTCATCCCCCCTGCTCTCCGTGATCCTCCCCCAGCCTGCATAGACCTATTTCCTTGGGGCAGTATTCTTAAACTAATATTATGCATAATCGGTGCCAACTATCGAGTCGGTTATAACTTATTGATTATGATAATATTGTTGAAGCCCCTGGGATTCTTTCTGATAGAGATTGGGTAAAAAATTACCCAAGGATTGTGTAATTATTTACCTAGTTACACAAGGCAACATGGCTCCGGCCAAGATTTTTGGCCTGCGTGATATCGCTCTAAACCCAATCCATAGGCCTGCAGTCCTTCAGCCTTGCCAGCCGAGGTTTGCCTCAATAGCGTGGGGCTCTGGCTTCCTGCTCAAATGATGCTCTTGCGAGATTCAACATAGAGGCAATCGGACAACAATAGAGCTTGCCTTCTGGGCTCGGAAAACTAGTACTCCCGCTCAGCATTGGATCGAATTCTCCCTACTTCTGCGGGCCGGAAATGGACAGACCGAATTTTCTTCTCAATGCTTCCCGTTTATCAAGAGTGTCCAGGTAGATTTGAAGATTGATAATTTCTTCAGTCATAGCGCTCGCGATCTGACCGATCGCAGCGCGTGTTGTGCTTGCAACAATATTTTCACCGGTAACATCCTTAATAAAGTCGGCCACTTCTTGATCGATCATCGGCTTGAGAATTTTTCCGGGGTCCGGTGTCACAAGGAGTTTGGTTAGAGCCAACAACCGTGAGAAATGGCTGTAAAAATAAGGATCGATCTCGGCTTGGTCTTTATTAAGTTCGGCTTGCATCATCTGCAAATTCTTCTCTAGGAGATTCGAGCCGGGGCCG
>Ga0187770_10000476_pt1 | contig 19558 bp, 22 predicted proteins | sample 0116_SJ02_MP02_2_FD_133154 | JGI IMG/M metagenome (GOLD analysis project Ga0187770, IMG submission 133154) | Tropical peat soil microbial communities from peatlands in Department of Meta, Colombia - 0116_SJ02_MP02_20_MG | ecosystem: Environmental > Terrestrial > Soil > Wetlands > Peat | place...
CATTCCGTAGCCCTCTACAAGAGGGGGAAGGAGCGTGCAGGCTCCTGGGGCGCCCGGAGGCAGGCCGGCAGAAAGCGTGGTTACGGAGGGCAGAAGTTCCCTGAATTGATTCGCACAGCCAAGACTACCAAAAAGGCGACCCTGAGGTTAAAGTGCAAGGAGTGCAATCGCGAGATGATGACTTATGGTATTCGGTTGAGGAAGGCGGAGATTGCGGCATGAAACGCGAGCGCGAGCCTATCCCGAAGACCAGAAGTACGTTCATTCTTGTCAAGTGCCCTGACTGCGGGGAAGAGAGGATTCTCTTCTCCAACTCGGCGAAGGACATCGGGTGCAGGGGATGCGGCAGGAAGCTTGCTGAGAGCAGGGGCGGCAAGTCCGTGGTTCTCGCCACCTTCGTGAAGCGTCTGGGCTAAACGCCAAATACCACACATAGGTGGCGCATCTAAGATGAGCGTAGAGAGGCCGCTCCCTGAACCAGGCGAGGTGGTCGTATGCACCGTCAGAGAAATCACTTCCCACGGCATCTACGTCAACCTTGACCAGTATGACGGGACCAATGGCTTCCTCCATGTGTCTGAAATCTCCACAGGGTGGGTAAGGAACATCGACAGGGTGGCCAAGGTGTCGCAGAAGCTCATCCTGAAGGTTATCAGAGTCAACAAGGCGAGGAGAGAGATCGACCTCTCGCTCAGGCAGGTAACCAACGAAGAACGCAGGGCCAAGGTGATCGAATGGAAGCGGGAGGAGAGAGCCGTGGCCATCATTGAAGCCGTGAAGAAGAAGCTTGGCTTCGACGATGTTCATGAGAAGCAATTAGGGCAGAAGCTCGAGAACGAGTTCGGTAGCCTCTATGTCGCCCTGGAAACGGCTGCCCGGAAGGGGGAGAAGGCTCTGGCACCTCTGGCCCTTCCGGAAAAGGAGGCGAAGGCCGTTGCTGAAATCGCGTCGGAGAAAATCGTTCCTCCGAGGTACGAGGTTGGCGCGCTGGTGGAGGTGTCGTCCAAGTCCCCCGAAGGAATCGAGCAGGTCAAGAAGACGTTGATGGCAGCCGCCAGCGCTCCGTCCGCTGAAGTCCACATCACATATGCTGGTGCTCCCCATTACAGAGTGAGAATAACCGCTGATGACTACAAGCAGGCTGAGAAGGCGCTTGACGGGGTGCTGGAGAGAATCAAGGATGGCCTAGGCAAGCATGACGCCTTCAGCTTCAAGCGGGAGATATCGAGGAAGTACGGCGGCTCCTCTTGAAGAGCCTCATGCTGAGGTGCACCCACTGCGGCAGGTACACCCTTTCGGAGACGTGCCCCGGCTGCGGAGGGAAGGCGGTTACGGTTCATCCGGCAAGGTACTCCCCTGACGACAAGTATGCTAGATACAGAAGCCCGATGGCCTACGGGAGTGACTCTCAGTAGACTACCTGATAGAGAAGTATCGTGTTGAAGCATTGAAGTGCTGAGTCACCTGGACAGGGGGATTCATTATTCTCTGCAGCAGCTAGGCTCGGCGAGACATAAGCCAGCTTGAACGGCCCCGTGCTGTTTGGCCCGAAAATGTAGCTACTCGGATAGGTGAACGCCTCTATTGGCGGGGCCCCATTGGAGCCGTAGGTGTACGAAGTCGCAAACTGTATCGAACTCTGGCCATTCGATGTGACGGAGTACAGGTACCCGGCACGCTGGAACGGAAGGAGTTGACCAAACAGACTGTTCGACATGGCATAGGGCGTGAGGTTGAAGTCGTCGATAGTGGTGCAGGCTTGGCCGGCGGACGTCAGCTCGTTGGGGCTGGTGCCCGGGCACTCGAGATACTTCGACTCTGTGAGGTTGCCGATGCGGATGAACCACTGCTTCTTGCTCTCGTCTCCCCCTCCTGCGGTGAAACCTCCTGAACCGGGGACCTGAAGGACGTAGTAGCAAGTAGAGCCTGATGTCCCACATGTGCTGCCCGACGGAACACTGTAGGGGAAGATGCTGCCTGTGATGAATATGGCCACGTAGGCAGGCCTGTAGCAGGAAGTGGAGTTGACGGGCGTGCAGCCTGGGATGTACGCCATCTCCTTCGCCATTGCGGCCGACTGGGTCGCGTTGGACATGAGCAACTGTCCCACTTGGGAGATTCTAGTGCTGTTCAGCGTCGCGTTGTCGACGACTGTGGTCCTGTTGCCCATCACAGCGAACCAGTAGCCGTAGTCCCACCAGGAGATGATAATGGAGTTGGTGGGCGTGTTCTGCCGCACCCACGAAAGGGTCTGAATCCAGTCGCCGAAGGGCGAACGGGAGTAGATGGTGGCACCGTTGACAATGCTCACACCTGTGTCAGCAGGGCTGTTGTTGCAGAATAGCTGCCCAGAATAGGTGCACTGGACTGGGTTAGGAATCCAGTAGGACCCGGCGGGGAGGGCGATGAGCGCGATTACTGCTATGGAGAAGACGACCTTCATCTCGTTTCTGGAAGTCGGGGTCTGCTTCGCCTTCTTCACCAGTGGTGTGATACTAGGCTTCACGATGGCATAGGCTAGCTCGGCGAACCCAATCCCACCAAGAACGCCGAGGGCTATTGACGAGTAGACAAGGAGACGTGAGAAGGCCGCGGAGAAGTAGAGGCCTGTGAGCCCGAACACGAGGGCGTAGATCATGGAGATTCCTTTGCGCCTGAACGCCACAAAGGCCCCGGCCATGCCAAAGCAGAGTATGATTGCGTAGGAGGTGAAGTAGTCGGCCCCCGTGGGGACTGACTGTTCTGCCACCGACTGGACGAGTGGGTTGGAAACGCGTGCCCAGGGAGCAATAACTGTCAGGTACCTCAATGTGAGACCTCCCACCAAGCCGAAGCTTAGAACTGCCAGCCCGGCCAGTGCGAAGCCGAGGAGAAACTTGAACATGGTTGACTTGTACTCGGTGGGTTTGGTCCACGTCTTCGCCCACTGACCCACCAGGGTGAATAGCATACCGCCAATGAGGACCAACCCGACTGGATTGGTGACTATGGCGACACCTGGCCTCGGGAAGATGGAGCTGACGAAGAGAGTGAATGCTGTGAAGGAGATTACGGCAGGCGTGTAACCCGCGAGATCGAGGTTAAGGAATGGAAGAAGAACGAAGATTAGTCCGAAAGCTGCGGCGAAATAGTCTCCTCCGCCCCAGGCGGTTTGGGAATATCCAATCAGAAAGCCCCCCAGCGCGCCCCGAAGAATCCTGCTGCGGGAAGTCCTCTCTTTGTCGAAGACGGTCAGCATCAGATAGCTCGCCGTAACGAAAAGTAGAATCGCAAGCGGCTCGGACTTGAACCACCCTAGGTTGCCTCTCTCGATGAGCGGTGGGGAGACGGCGAACATCAGCGCGGCGAAGAGGCCAGCGGCGTCGCCAGCTATCTTCTTCACTAAGAAATAGAACGCGATACACGAGAGCGCTCCGAGGAAGACAGGAAGAATCACGAGCCAATCGTAGAGGGTGATTTGGACCCCGAAGACGTTGTGAATCAGCAGGTAAGTCATTGCGCCGAAGACCTGAAGCCCGCCCTGGGAGGTCGCCGCGACGTTCCTTCCGACAGGGTACCAGGTGGTAATGTCGTGCCAGTAGAAATACCCCTGCATGTTGTGGCAGGCGGTATAGACCGTCGGGCCGCAGTTTGCCGGGTTGGCGAACAGGGCGTTCCAGAGCCCCTGCGACTGGGCGAGATTGACGATGTGCTGGGCCGCATAGTAGTCGTAATAGGGGTCGAACTCGTTCAGGAAGTAACCGTACTTCGCGGCGTAGGACCGTATCAGGACGGCGATTGTGAACACTATGGAGAGCACCATTGTCGCCATGAGTGCCCTGCGCGATACCTCAGGTCTGTGTATCCGGGACCTTAGGGTGTCCAGTAGACCCAATTCTGGATGTCGAGTATCGTCGGGCTATTTTAAGCGTGCCTTTCCTAGTTCTTCAGAAGGGTGCTCAGGAGAGCGACGTACGCCTTAGCGTCGAGGAGCCCCTTTCTCTCGGTAGCTAGGTTCGAGGCCCTCACCTCCACAAGCCACCCCTCGCCGTATGGGGATTTGTTGACGAGTTCCGGATGAGAGTCGAGCTCGCTGTTCACCCTGGTAACAGTCCCTGAAACCGGAGAGTAGACTTCTGAGACTGCCTTTATGGACTCCACGGTCCCCATTGTCTTCGCCTGCTCAACCCTGTCATTCACCTTCGGGGATGTGACGTAGACGACGTCATTCAGCGTCTTTGCGGCATAGTCTGTGATGCCGATTCTGACCACCCCGCCCTCCTCCTTCGCCCACTCGTGTTCCTTCGTGTACATCAGCTCCTCCGGAATATGGTACCCTTGGAGGTCCATCGGGGAATAACGCCCCTTCGGAGGACTAATTATCCTTCTGTCTTTTCCAGCCGTAAAGCCGTTCGTCATAGAAAGGGGGCTTGGTGATCGTAGCTCCCTGTGGAGCGTCCCTGACATTCACGCTGACCCTTGTGCCGAACCCGGAGTTGTCGTAGGCGACGAGGCAGAGGGCGATGCCCTTCTTGATTATCGGGGAGAAGCCGCCGCTGGTCACAGTCCCCACTGAACCCGTTGCCCCCTCGATTTCGAAGCCGTGCCTCGGGATACCCACGTCCAGTATGAGCCCCCTTCTGATTGACTGGGGATGCTGTGTGGCGGCTTCTGCGACGGCCTTGGAACCGACGAAACCCGTCTTCCCTGCTGAAACCACCCAAGAAAGGTCGGCCCGGTAGGGGTTGGTGCTCTGGTCGATGTCCGACCCGTGCAGGGGGAGTCCGGCTTCGAGCCTGAGTGAGTCCCTGGCGGCGAGGCCGCAGGGAGTCGACGTCGCGGCAAGCCTCTCCCAGACCCGTATGGCTCCTTCGGGATGCTCGTTTGATGCACCGTACACTATTACCTCGAACCCGTCTTCGCCTGTGTAGCCAGTCCTCGACACTATCGCCTCCTCCCCCAGCACCTTTGTCTCCGCGCAACGGAAACGTTTCAGCTGCGCAAGATCCAGCTCGGCCAAAGGCTGGAGAGAATCGGACGCCTTCGGACCCTGTACCGCAACCATAGCCGAATCAGAGGTCAGGTCGTTGACTTCGAATCCCTGGGGCACCAGGGCCACCATGTGTTCCATGTCCGTCTTGGCGTTGGCTGCGTTCACTACGACCATGTACCTGTCGTCGGCAAGCTTCTCGATGATCAGGTCGTCTATGATCCCGCCACCGTCGTTGAGCAGAAGCGTGTAGAACGCCTTCCCCGGGGGTTGCGACTGGACGCTGGTAGGGACCAGGTCCTCTAGGAAGGGGCCAGCCCGGCACCCTTTGACCACGAACCTCCCCATGTGGGAGACGTCGAAGATCCCTGACTTGTTTCTGACCGCCATGTGCTCATCAGTGGTTGTCGTGTACCATAGAGGCATCTCGTACCCGGCGAACTCGGTCAGCTTGGCGTGCTTCGTGTGATATCCGTACAGTTGGGTCGTCCTGAGCACAGTGGCCCGCGATTCCCGACTCTATTTAAGAGAGCCACGCCTCGATCCGCTGTTTGCTTACGCTGACGCCGGTCGCCGTTCGGCCCAAGAGCTCGAGATTCGACATCGTGGCCCTAATCGAGAAGAGGCTTGGCAGGCGCCTGAGAAACGGGGACGTCCTTGTAATCTCGAGCAAGTTCGTCGCCGTCTCGGAAGGGAGGGTGGTGAAGCTCGGCTCGGTCAGAGCTAGCCGGAGGGCCAAGCAGCTGGCGGCTGGGAACAGGATGGACGAGAGGTTGTGCGAGCTTGTCCTTCGGGAATCCGACGAAGTCCTCGGTGGAATCCCCGGGTTCATGCTTGCGAGCAAGGATGGACTCCTTACCCCTAACGCGGGCATAGACAAGTCGAATGTGAGGCACGGGAGTGTTGTACTATACCCCCGGAGACCTGATCTCTCCGCCTGGAGGATACGGGAGGCGCTCAGGTTCTCCCGTGGAGTCTCTGTCGGCGTCGTGATTTGCGACAGCAGGCTCTCGCCGACGAGAAAGGGGACGACCGGGGTGGCCGTCGCCTCGTCGGGAATAGAGGCCGTCCTCGACATGCGTGGGAGAAAGGACCTCTTCGGCAACGTGCTGAAAGTGACTTCCCAGAGCGTCGCGGATGATTTGAGCTCCGCCGCCGAGATACTGATGGGAGAGTCTGACGAGGCGAAGCCCATCGTACTCGTAAGAGGACTGAATCGGAGGCTTCTGAGGAACACGGAATACGGCGGAAGGAGGTTCTCAATACCGATGGACGAGGACGTCTATCTAAGGAGCCTCGGCTTCTCCGGGCCGTCCGGTAGGCCAGCATACTGCTAAATGCCTGGCATCGGGCGGTGCAGGCGTTGACCTACGAAATCGTCTGTTCTTCTTGTGGGACGCCGCTTTACTCCGGGTTCGATCTCAGATCCCCGGGAGACGTGCTGAAGGCTGCAGACTACAAGTGCAAAAAGTGCGGCACAAGACTTTCGGCGACGAAGTTTGAGGTCGACATCCAGAAGATAGACGGGTCGTTTTCGTAAGATAGGCTAAAGTTCCCGTGGGTGCCCTGGGTTTTCCGGGAGATACTTCGGGATGAGTAGCGGGTACACCCTGGTGATTTGCGAGAAACCTGATGCGGCCAGGAGGGTCTCCGACGCCCTCTCCGAAGGCGAGTCTCGCAGCGAGCAGGTGGAGGGGACGACGGTGTTCAGGTTCGACCGGAAGGGAGAGGAGTTCGTTGTCTGTGCTGCCCAGGGGCACTTGTACGGAGTCTCTGACCCCGCACGGGAGAGGACGGTTTACCCTGTATTCGACGTCGAATGGTACTCGTCCGACCTTGTCGACGAGAACAGCACAACCGCGGCAAGACGGATTTTGACCATCAGGAAGCTTGCGTCGGGGGCGTCGAAGTTCGTCAACGCCTGCGACTTCGACGTAGAAGGGGAAACAATCGGGTACAACCTGCTAAAGTATGCGTGTGGAGGGAAGGAGAAAATCGCGCTGAGAGCCACGTTCTCCACGCTCACCAAAGAAGATCTGGTGAAGGCTTTCGACGACCTGAAGCCTCAGGCAGGGCAGGGGCTCGGCCTAGCTGGGAGGGCCAGACACGCGATAGACTTCATCTGGGGGGTGAACCTTTCACGGGCGCTTTCGCAGTCGGCGCTCGGCTCCGGGCACAGGTACAGGACGATAAGTGTCGGCAGGGTTCAGGGACCTACCCTGGGGTTCTTGGTGGAGAAGGAGCGGGAAATCAAGACTTTCGTTCCCGTCCCCTACTGGAAAGCCTCGGGGACGTTCGAGAGGGATGGTGTGAGACTCATAGCGGGGTACGCCAAGGACAGGGTCGAGACTAGGGAGTCAGCCGAGAAGATCAGGGAGGAGTGCTTGCGGAGGGAGGCGGTTGCGGCCGCCATGCGCAGGTTCACTGTCCAGGTCGGGCCACCGGTACCGTTCAACATTGGCGACCTCCAAAAGGAAGCCTATCGGGCCTTCGGGTACCCCCCCAGCCGGACCCTCCAAATCGCTGAGAGGCTCTACCTCGAGGCCCTCATCTCATACCCCCGGACAGGGGGTCAGAGGCTCCCCCCATCGATTAACTACAGAGGCATCATCCAAGGTCTGGGGAGAATCACCGAGTACTCTGCCAATGCAGCCGAACTTCTGAAGGAGGAGCTGAGGACCGTCCAGGGCGCGAAATCCGATGCAGCACACCCCGCCATCCACCCCACCGGTGAGAAGCCTAAACGCCCCCTCCAGGCTCCGGAGTCGGCTGTCTTCGACCTAGTCGTCAGGAGGTTCCTCGCCGCTTTCGGTCCCTCGGCTCGGAGAGAGCTGGCCGAAGCCACACTTGCAGTAGGCGAACACGAATTCAAGTTGGCAGGAGGGAGAACCGTCTTCCCCGGGTGGATGAAGTACTATGGCAGGTACGCTGGATACAAGGACATCGGGGTCCCCGCGGTTTCCGAGGGAGACAGGTTCAGGGTGGTCGGCGTGGCGCTGGATGAGAAGTTCGAGCAGAGGCCTCTTAGGTACAACCAGAGCAGCCTCCTCGAGAAGATGGAAAGGGAAGGGATAGGGACCAAGGCCACGCGCGCCGACATAATCGCGACTATCGTGGGGAGGGGATACGTCTCCGCAGAGAGCATGGAAGTGACAGATCTCGGGCTGTCTGTCGTGGAGACAATGGCACAATACGCCCCGTCAATCATCAGCACAGAGCTCACACGCGAGATAGAGGACAAGCTAGAGGCAGTCGAGGGCGGGAGCGGAGATCAAGCTGAGCTACTGCGGGAGACTCTGAGGTCCATCGTGGAACAGCTTGCGGAGCTGAGGACCAACGAGGAGACGATCGGACGAGAAATCGACTCCGCGGTGACAGCGAGTATGACCAAATCCTTTGAGCTAGGGAAGTGCCCCTTCTGTAGGACGGGGAATCTCAGGGTTATCAGATCAAAGGCAACTAAGAAGAGGTTCGTGGGGTGCTCCAACTACTCAAGCGGGTGCCGCGCGTCTGCCCCGCTCCCTCAGAAAGGGACTCTCAGGACTGCTCCGAAACCCTGCGAGCTCTGCTCCTGGCCCATCGTATACGTAATGGGGGGACGGCGCCCCTGGAGGCTCTGCGTCAACCCTAACTGCCCAGGGAAGAGGAAGCCATGAAGTGCCTTATCTGCGGAAGGGAGACGGTCACAGACCTCTGCCGCTATCACGCCGAAGCGAAACAGAAGGTTAGGGCGGCTTACCCCCTCTGGGTGAAGGCCTATGGGAATGTGGAATGGAATGACTTTTTGGATAATGTTAAACGCAACCCTCAAACGGGCCAGTGGGCAAAGGAGATAGCCGAGCTTCTGAGAGGGTGATTGAATGCTAAGAACAGTACTCGAGTCTGCTTACAAGAAGACGATAGGGGCGCTCAAGGACTCGTTGGTGCGCCTCGTTTCATCGCTGACGAGAGGGGGTGGCCTCATCGAGGCTCTGTACATCATTATCCTAGTCGCTCTTATGGCAGGCTTCGTGGACGCCGTAGTGTTTCCTGTTCCCGGGTCAGCCCAAAGCGAGATTCCGGTCCTGAGCAGCACTGCTATGTCGATTCCCGAGGCCATAGTCGACGCTTTCGTGATCATAGTCGGGGGCGCAGGGGTCTACCTCGTCTACCAGAGCGGGAGGCAGACTGTGCGCTCCAGGACTGTCAACCTGTACCTAGGCCTGGCGCTCCTGCTGCTTGTGGTGGCCGTGTTCGTTGGCATCGACATGGCTATTCTGAAGGGATTCGGGTAGAGAAGGCTCCGCCTTCCCAGCCGTGTCCTCGCTCGACCTTTACGAGCAACTCCTGCTTTCTGGTGCCGACCGAAGCGGTGATATCAGAAAGGCCTGAGATGGACCTCCCAGTCCCCCAGCGGGTGAAACCCTCGCGCCTGTACATGGAGAGGAGTACTGTCTTCGCATTTGTCCTTGCCAAGTACGCCAGTGCCGCGATTGCGAAGTTCAGCTTCCTGCTGCGGGAGCTTCCGTCCTCCTGTGAAATCAGGTGGTAGAAGCTGTTGAGGCTGTCTATGATTACGACTCCCTGATTGCCTTCGAACATGACAACAAGCTCTTCCTCGATGTCCACTCCGGGCTCGGGGACCCTGAGGGTCACTGCGGTAGGGGAACCGAGCGACCTGAAGATTTGATCGGCGTTCGATGAGTAGAAGGCGTCCAAATCGAGAACCTCTGCTGCGTCAGGTGTTTGTGCCAGTAGGCTGATGACAGAGCGCGCGAAATCGAGGTTAGCCAGCCTATCTTCTAGGAGGAAAGTCGTCGTCCTACCCCTGAGGGGGGCGAAGAACGACTGTGCCTCGCGTGCGCCAAGGCTCATGCGAACTCTGGTGTCGTTTGAGTTTGCGTTAAAAACACTGGTCCGAGGGTGGTCGCCATCAGAACCGGCTTCTACTCATTGTTAGATGGAGGGCGTTATAAGGGCAGGCCATGTTGTTGTGGGGTAGAAGAACCGTCTTGGGTATCTACGCTAGAGCGAGGAATGGTGGCTCGCGTTCGATGTCGTATCTCTACTGGAGTTGGGTTCGTCGAATTGCGAAGGAGGAAGGCGTAACTCTTCCTCAAAGCAGTTCCGTGGCTGATTCGCTCACTGATGCCGAAGCGAAAAGGCTCGCGTCTGCTCTGAGGGCCAGAGCACGGAAGATCAGGAAAGGAATCGCGCCCCGAGACGCCGGCTCAGAGCCCGGCACCGGCCTCGTCAATTGATTCGGCCCTTATCGCTACCCGAGATAAGCCCAACAAATGCCACAAGTTCATCCGTTGCGCGTCTTGGGAAAGATGCTATGCAAAGTATTTATGAATTATGTGTGAAAGTTAGAATATTCCCAATATTCTGGACGAAGGGCGGCAACGCGCAGCAGGTATTTGTCGTATAATGCATAGCTGACCAGATATCTATTTATGTATACTCCGAAATGGGTACTGGTGTCCAAAAGTGGCGAAATCGGCTGTTTTGGCCTTGGGAATCGATTCATCTGTAATAATAGATAGTTCTACACTGGGGGCGGGCGAGAAGGGTTGGTCCTAGAGCCCGCCGCTAGAACTGCAAAGTCGAAGTTCGATGATACAAATTCCAAGATAGCAGCTATGGTCAAACTGCTCACCGAATATGGTCCGCAAATAAACCGAATAGCAAGGGAGGTTCGAATTCACAAGGAGACGGCCAGATACTGGTACAAGGAACGGTTGCTGAAGAAAGGTTACACAATGACAGCGATTCCCAACTACGAGAAGCTTGGCTTGGGAAGGGTCGTCGCATTCGCTGAGTTCTCAGGGAAGTTCGTCCCTTACGCTGATGCGATATTGATGGCCATGAGTGAATTGTGCTATCTGAGCAGTTTCGCAAAGGCCCTGACGGAGGACTCGTACTCGATTCAGGCCAATGTGCCTCGTGAGTTTACCAATGATTGGATTCGGTTCATGCAAGCTCTAAAACAGCGAGGCGTATTCGACTCAATTCAGGTGGTGCCATTCGAGTGGGTGCGGGTGGCCCCCATGCGATCGGAGCTTTACGATTTTGAACATGACTCTTGGCAATATGATTGGGGACCACAGTCGAAGGTAGAATCAGATTCTGCCAACTTCGCACCTTCTGAGAGAGGCAGATTTGATCAGATCGATTTGAGGCTGATTGAACAGCTTCAGATAGACCCAGAGACTACTTTGTTCGAGATTTCGCCGAAGCTCCAAGTAAACTACAAGACACTAAGTTGGCACAATCGCGTCCATGTTGTGGGCAACAACTTGGTTAGTGGATACTTGGTGAATTGGGCGGGGACACGTTACGACCCCAAGCTGGAGAAGGCGCTGCATAGGAGACATAGATACATGTGGGTTGAGTTGTTAGCTAGAGGCGTTACAGAGAATGAGCGTATGGAGCTGATGGCGAAAGTTAACCGGTTGCCGTTCCTCTGGCTTGAGGCAGGAGGGCAGAATTACTTTGCCCAGATTGCTTTCCCTAGCGAAACAATTACAGAGGCTCTTGGATTCATCAAGGAAGTTGTTTCGCCCATCAAGCAAAAGGTCATGTGGCACTTCATGGATCAGGCTAATGCTTTAAGATTCTCAATCGTACCGAGCCTCTATAGCCAAGAGGAGAAGAAATGGAATTTCAATCAAGTCGAACTACTGAACAGATTTGATAGGCTTGTGCTGGAGATAAAGGGGACGACAAGCTGAGTTAAGGGCTACCTGAGCTCAGCTTGCCTTACGATCCACCCATCCCGCCGATGACAGTTAGCGGGTCGATGTGGACACCCAGTGTTGCGAAGACGATGCTCGCTCCTGTTAGGGCGACCATTCCGTACCGGATTTTCTCATCCAGAGTCATGTTGACCAAGGCATGGAATGGCTGGCAGATAAGGTTAAGCAACTGCCGAACCAGATTGTAGCGTTTCCATGCGGATTCTAACATGGATGAGACGAGAATTCAGTTGGTCACTCCGGCGCATAGTGTTGTGAGCACATGAAACTTGACAAGCAACGCAATGTGGAGAACTTCTCCTTCGGGAGCCCCGTCCTATTCTGGTAGTGCTCGAATCCCCATAGCAAAAACCGGTATGGCCAAAGCTCATTAGGTCAGCCGGGGTGTTCGCCTTCGAGATTTCAAGTGAACCGAATCTGTGTGGTCACGGCGAAGGCCAGGGCCTACTACGCCCTCGTCTCAAGGCTGAGGAGAGCAGGCCTTGCCTTCTCGAGCGCTCTCCCCGACTCCGACTTCGGCGACTGTGATCTTATCCTCACCACGGCAGACGAGGCAGAACAGTTCGGTTCCAAGGCCATGGCCCTCGAAGACCTTGATGAGAACCCGGGGATCTTCAAAGGGCAGGTCTTCTCCCGGCTGTCTGGGGATGGAGACGTGATTCTTGTAGGAGTCGACCCTGGGAAGAGGACCGGTCTCGCTGTCTTCTACGGGCAGACGAAACTTGCCTTCAACACCTTCGATTCGACGGCGGCGGTCTGTTCCAGGGTCGGTGCTTTCGCGAGGGGAGTTCCGTACAGTCGCTTGCTCGTAAGGGTAGGGAACGGAAACAGGCTATTGGCCTCCAAGCTTGTGGATGGGCTTCGAAAGGAGGTGCCAGCCGCGACAATCGAGGTGGTTGACGAGTCGGGGACCTCGGCTGGAAGCTCGAAAATGAAAGGGGTGCAGCGAGACCAGGTTGCTGCCGCCAAGATTGCCTTCCGGAAGGGCGAGGTGGTCAGCTCTGGGACGACCAGAACTCGCGGCTGAATTCCTCGATCAACCCGGGTGTCATGTCGCCCACCGTGAGATTGCTCTTGAGCCACGAAAGCATTAACTCTCTCGCCGCTTGCGAGCCGAATCTTTCGTCGAGGCAAGCCTCGCGGACCCGCTGGGCCAGCTCCCTCTGCCCGGGGCGAAAAGTTTCGTAGGCGAACCTCTCGTCTGAGGCCACGAATGTGAAGGTGCGAATAGTATTTTACGACCAGCATCTTTCGGCCGGCAGCGTCTGTCAGACCGATATCTTTGTCATGTAACCGCCGTCTGAGAAGAGGTGCGCAGTCGCCCTTTCAACGGCCGTCCTAAATTCTGCCCTCGTGTAGATTCTGAGGATATCCATGAAGCCTGCAATCGAACCGACTAGCGGAAGATCGCTAAGGGGCACATTCCTGTGCGTCGTGTTCTTTCCTTCTCCGTAGATAACCTTGATTGATGCGAGCGCCTGCCTTGTCGACGTATACGGCACCGAGGGAGTTGTGGGGACGTCGAGGTAGATGTGCTTCTTGTCGACCTTCGACTTTTCAGCTATGTCGAGGATTACTTGGTCCCTCATGCGACTTCGCTCGAAAAGCTGCTCTACAACCCTGTCTCTCCTCTGGACGAGCTGCTCGAAGACACACTTCACCAGACGCCTGTCTCTGAAGTCGACCGCGAGCCGCTGGGCTTCTTGCTGTTCTGGGCTGGCTGGTTTGAGGGAGACCAAATCGTGAAGAATCCTTTCGTCGGTCATCTCGAGATAGTCGTCGATGTTCGAGAGGTCAGTCAGGTGAAGTGCCTCCTCTGCTAGCTTCATCGAATTAACAAGCATCAGCTCGGCGGCCCTGACGGTTCGGTGGAAGTAGACGGCTTTGAACATCTCGTATCTCGCAAGAAGCAGCGCCTCGAAGGCGTAGAGTGCCGCGTTGTCCAGAGCGAGGTGCTTGTCTGCGACCCTGAGAGAGTCTATGACGCGCTGTACGTCAACTTTGCCATACTCCACCCCGGTGAAGTAGGAGTCTCGCAGAAGGTAGTCCATTATGTCGGCGCTGAGTCCCCCGGCTATGATTTCGTTCATGAAGGGCGGCTTCGCCGACTGCTTTCCGACGGCGAAGACAGACATCTTCCTCGGCGAGAAACCGTGGCTGCTCAATACATCGCGAATTGAGGTCCCCGTGATGATTCGCTGAGAGATGTCCTCGTGGGTGGTCGTTGTCTTGTATGCAAGGACTTCCTCGAAGGTGTGCGAAAACGGACCGTGGCCGACGTCGTGGAGAAGGGCGGCAAGCCTGATTTCCTGGATGGCGTCGGGAGCGAGGTCGATCCAGAGCGAAAGCGCGTCCGCTATCTCCCCTGCGACGTGCATGGCCCCGGTCACGTGGTCGAAGCGAGTGTGGACAGCTCCAGGATAGACAAGATAGGCGCCCGCCAGCTGGTGGATTCTCCTGAGCCTCTGCACGAAGGGTGTGTCGATTACATCTCTCTCAGCTTCGGTTATCTTGATGTAGCCGTGGACGGGATCCCTGATTTCGGCAACGGGGGTTAGCGTCACGCCTGCCCTAAGCACACCGAGCGTGTCTTAAACGGTTTTGCACCGCGACCGCTACTTCTTGGTCGGGAGCCTCGCTCCCAGTGACTGGGAGACTGCGGAGATTACGCCTCGGCTGGTCTCTTCGATGCCCCCGTCCGCGTCGACGATGCTCCACCCGAACCGCTTTGCCAGCCCAATGTATGCTTCTCGCGCCTTCTCCTGAAGGCTGGCGTTCCGCTCGTAGGAGTCCTTCCGGTCGCCCCTCCTCGGGACGAGTTTCGTGGGCGACGCGTCAAGCAGGAGCACAAGGTCAGGCTCCGGTAACCCCTCTTCCAAATGCAGAAGCCATTCGAGCTCAAGCCCATTGCTGACTCCATAGGCGAGGTTGGACCCGCTGTACCTGTCCACGATAGTGACGTCGGTCTTGGAGAGGACGGCTTCGAGCTCCGTCTTCTTCTCCCACCTATTGGCGGCGTAGAGCATGGCCCTTACCTGCTGAGGGTAGTCGACGCTCCCATCTAGGAACTTCCTAATCTCCTTTCCGATGGTGGTCTCATAGACCGGGAATGAAAGCGTACGAGTCGTCAAGCCCTTCGAGTTGAACCAAGCCTGCAGGATGGAGGATTGGGTCCTCTTCCCGGCTGCGTCTATCCCCTCGATGGCGATAAGAATCCCCTTCGGCCGGCTCATGGTTGTCGGCCGCAGGGCGAGCGTCTAAATCCGTTTCCTAGAAGAAGACTGACGCCAACAGGAGAGCAACCTCGGCTATGATTGCGAACCTGAAGTAGGTCTTAGAGAGCTCCGAGCTTGCCTGGGTCAGGGATGCGAACTCGCCGAGCGCTTTGGACCCGAACACCCTGACCCTGCTCTTCATCTTGGCAGAGCCGTATTCGGCTGGAGCGAGCCTTGATGCCGCCAGGTTTGCCATCTTCACCGTTGCGTCGGCTACCGACGCTGGTGGTGTGGCTTCGCCTAGGGCTTCGTATCCTCTTTCGGCCGTGAGCCCCCTCGCGGCCAGGTTGTGGCTGTCAGAAGTGCAGAACTCGATAAGGCCGTAGCCAGCCGAGCTGAGGGCGGTGGCCACTTGGGCGCGGATGCCGGAGACAGAGTTATTCGCGTCGGCCAGAATCAGGGCCGACCTTGTGCCTTCCTTTTCAATCATAAGGAGCCCAAGGCCGTTCTCGGTCAGGTCGCCCTTGCGAGCGAAGCAAATTTCGCTCGAGTGTGAGTATGCAATCCTTGGTACATTCGCCTCTGACGTTCTAGTGTCTTCGAAAAGGCGCCTCCACCCCTGGTCGTCGATCGTCGGCGACTGCAGGTCAGGGTCGATGGAGTTGTGAGCGTCCACCACGGACAGATCGAAGGCCGACTCGGAGGCAATCTTGGCGAGTTCGTCTTCGTAGCGGGTGTCTATGTCGTCTGAACCAAGAGGGGCGAATGAAATGGTCGCGATCAAGTCGTTGGCGAAGGCCAAAGAGCTGACTGTCGCCTTCCCTACGTGGGCATAGAGGGGCCCCTGCAGAAATGCCTCGTCCTTGCGTGAGGTGATAGTCTTGGCGAGCTCGGTCACGCTCTGCACGTACTTCGCGGTGTCAGCCCGGGTGGCCAAATTCCGCTCATGTCCTCCGGGTCTGTGCAACGTCATAACAGGCCCGAGTTCCTTGAAGGCTCTGGAAATGACGCCCGGTAGGTCATAGCTCCCCACAGGGTGGAATGGGCCTGGGTGCACTCCCGGCAGGATGAGGTATGTGTCTCCGATTTTGGTCCTGAACCTCAGGATTTTCGTAGAAACTTCAACCTCTTCGGAGTGCTCAGCAATGACATCTTCGAGCTGGTTGGAGTCCCCCCCCGCCCATGTTTTCATGAAAGCTTGGAACAGGGTTAGCGCGTCGTCCCCCAGGCTCGTCTTCTTCCTTCGGAGGAGCAGGGGAAAGGCGACCAACAGTGCCGTAGCCACAGCCCCGCACGAAGTCGCGACAGGGTCCAAGTGTTGTGTTAGTTCGGGAGTCCTGACTATCAGGACCGTCGACACAGGATGGATAAGGGCGAGCGCGAACGAAACCAATGCACTTCTCTGGAAAACCCCGTGGATGACGAGGAATTCGAACCCCACAGAGACGAAGGCGCCGAAGAGGATTGCGTTGGTGAGCGGGTATGACGAGCCGGACACCCGGGAGTAGGCGCCCCCGACCGCCCCAATCAGGAGCCAGAGGAATTCCGCTGCCATTAACATGGCCAAGACCCTGCGAAACGTGGCGATGGTCCTTCTCTCGATTATGAGTAGGGCACTTGATATCGCAGATGCCGATAGCAAGAAGACAAGTAGAGAGAGGAAGAATACAAGAATCCCGCCGGTTCCCTTGGAGAGGAAAGAGAGGAGGAGACAGGCGCCCCCACCATAGAGAATTAGTTGGGGGGCAGGCGGCAGGACGAAAAGGTGCCTGTAGCGACTTGCAAGAGCTTCGGTAGCCGAACTGGTCTTTGGACTCCGGTCTCTAGATGAGGTTGATGACAATTGAGACGGTAATCAGTACAATCGACCCGATGAGGACTATTTCTGGCCTGATCTTCACTCCCTGCGTCTCTTCATTGAAGAAGGTCAGGAGGCCTGCACTCGACGCAGGCATCGGAGCATTATCCTTCTTGCTCATGTGATTAGGTGAGGCGTGCCAAGCGTTCTTAAGGGTAACGCCCCCGTCCGGCCATTTGAAGTGGCCAAGGCCGTATAAACAAGGGCAGACGCTTTCCAATGTTGAGAATCGGCTTCGCGTTTTATTAAGACATTAGCAGACGCGAATATTCGTGAATTGAAATGGCTCAGGTAACACAGCTGAAGACTGCGGAAAAGGGTGAGCAGACCGACAGGCTACTCATCATACTGTCGAAGGGGACGATGGACATGGTGGCCCCCGCCTTCATGATTGCCACCACGGGCGCGACGATGGGGAGGGAGGTGCACATGTTCTTCACTTTCTGGGGAATGAACGCAATAAACAAGAAGACGGTGAACTCCCTGAAGGTCGCGCCGGTCGGCAACCCTGGGATGCCGATGCCTAACATACTAGGGATGATCCCCGGAATGACTGCCATGGCCACGAGGATGATGAATGGGCGGATGAAGAAGGCGAAGATGCCAACTATCCCGGACATGATCAAGATGGCCAAGGACCTTGGCGTCAAGCTCCACGCCTGCTCGACTACCATGGAAGTCATGGGAACCCCGAAGGAGACCCTTATCGATGAAGTCGACGATGTAGTAGGGGCGGCAACGATGCTGTCTCTGGGCGAGGGCGGGCAGATCATCTTCATCTAGGCGACGTAGATGTCAACAGTAGAGCAGCACAAGGTGGTCGACTCCCGGGGCAGCTTCTGCCCTGGGCCCATCACAGACCTCTTCAAGGCATACAGGAGCGCCCAGCTCGGGGATGTCATCGAGCTGCTTGCCACCGACCCGGCGGCGAAGGCGGATGTGACCGCCTGGGTTCAGAAGAGCGGAAACGAGCTCCTCGACATCATTGACGAACAGGGGTATATCCGGATCCTCGTCAAAGTCACAAAGAAGAGGAGCTAGAGCCGCCGTGCAGCGAGTGGTCGTCATCGGCTCAGGGGATGGAGGGACGTTCACGGCGAACCTTCTGGCCTCGAAGTTGCACGACGAAATCCGTGGCGGGCTGGCTTCCATCCAGCTCATCGGCGAACACCTCAAACATCCGTTCCAACCGGGGAACCTAGACATCGCCTTCAAGGGGGCAGACCCGGAGAAATATGTCAAAAATGAAACGGAACTCCTGAGGAAAGGAGTCGAATTCATCCAAGACCCCGCAGTCAAAATTGATTATGGGTCCAGGTCAGTTACAACCAAGAGCGGAAGGGTTCTCGGCTACGACTTCCTACTCATCGCAACAGGGGCAGTGGCGGACCCGTCCAAGGTCCCAGGACTAGCCGAAGGGTCGATGAACTTCCACACTGGCTGGAAGGACTCTCAGCGCATCTGGGAGGCCCTCCAGAAGTTCGAGGGCGGGACGGTCGTGGTGGCCATAGCGGGCACCCCGCACAAGTGCCCTCCTTCGCCCGACGAAGCCGTGTTCATGCTGGACGAGTTCTTCAGGGCGCGAGGAATGAGGGACAAAGTGAAGATCAAGTTCCTCACCCCCTACCCGAGGCCCTATCCGGCGGAGAAAATCTCCAAGGTGGTGGAGCCGATGTTCCAGGAGAAAGGAGTCGATGTATCGACGTTCTTCAACGCCGACGCCGTCGACCCCAAGGAACACAAGATCTACTCGCTTGAAGGTGAGGCTGTCGAGTACGACATGCTCATCGCAGTTCCGCCGCACCATGGATCGGATGTCATCGTTAGTTCTGGAATCGGAGATGAAGACGGATATGTTCCCACAGACAGAGGTACGATGCAGGTGGTCGGTCAGAAGGGCGTCTACTGCATTGGGGACGCCACTAACATCCCAGTGTCCAAGTCAGGGGTGGTGGCTCACCTTCAGTCTGTGGTCGTGGCACACAATATTGTCGCTGAAATCGAGAAATCCCAGGACTTCCTGGAGTACAACGGCAGAATCAACTGCCCCATGGAGGTTGGGCACCACAGGGCCATCTTCGTTTCGGCAACTTACACCTCCCCTCCGACGGATCAGACGCCTTCCCTAGTGAAGTACTACATGAAGAGGTCCTTCGCCATGATCTACTGGAGAGCGCTCAATGGGAGCTTGGAGAGGATGTTCGATGTGTTCTTCGGGAAGACTAGATTCCCGGTTTCGAAACCACCCGAACCTGAGAAGCAGGCCGTCGCCGTGAACGTCGCAGAAGGGGGCAAAACGAATGCGTAGCGCGAGCAGCGCAAAAGCCGAGGAGGAGCTCTACCGACTCCAGGCAGAATTCTGCAAGGCCATGGCGCACCCCACGAGAATCCACATGTTGCGGGCTCTGAAGCATGGTGAGAAGTCAGTGAATGATCTGGCAAAGATCGTCGGGGTCACCCAGGCGAACGCGTCGCAGCACTTGGCGATACTCAGGCAGTTCGGGCTCTTGCAGACCCGCAGGGACGGCTCAACTATCTACTACAGTATTGCAGATCATAGGATCATAGAGGCCTGTGAGCTTGTGAGGACCTGCATAGGGGAGCGGCTAAGAAACTCCCAGATAGTGCTTTCCGTGCCGCCCTAGCTGCGGCCTAGACGAACCCGTTCTCCGTGAGTTTGGTGACAACTCTGCTCCAGAACCCTCTGCTCAGCGTTAACAGGGCCGAGACGAGGCAGAGCGCCAGACCTGCGGCCGCTGCGAATGGTGCGTACAGGACC
>Ga0187770_10000477_pt1 | contig 19514 bp, 17 predicted proteins | sample 0116_SJ02_MP02_2_FD_133154 | JGI IMG/M metagenome (GOLD analysis project Ga0187770, IMG submission 133154) | Tropical peat soil microbial communities from peatlands in Department of Meta, Colombia - 0116_SJ02_MP02_20_MG | ecosystem: Environmental > Terrestrial > Soil > Wetlands > Peat | place...
AAAACCTTTATTCTTGAAAAACGTTCTAATATCTTTCGCAACATCGGTCGTCCTCCCATCCCAGCTTATCACCCCCCCTAAGACATGTTGTGGGGGCAAGCCCGTTTGTTCTGAGAATATTCGACCGTCTTTTTCAGTCCCGCCTCAATCTCAATCTTTGGCTCATAATTGAGAAATCGCTTTCCCTTACGGATATCTGCGAGGGAGTGTTTCACATCGCCTTTTCGGGGTTCTTCATAGAGGGGTGATACTTTTGAGCCAATGATCTCCTGAAGAATATTTAACAATTGGTTCAACGATGTCCTTTTCCCACAGGCAATATTGATGACTTCCCCGCCCAGGTGCTCGGCGGACATGCTCAGCAGATTAGCTTGAACCACGTTCTCAACATAAGTCAAGTCACGAGATTGCTCGCCATCACCGAAGATGATCGGAGGGTGCCCCCCGAGCAGCGCATCGATGAACCTCGGGATGACAGCGGAGTAGATCGATAAGGGATCCTGTTTGGGACCGAAGATATTGAAATATCTTAGGGAGACAGTCTCAAGGCCGTAAAGCTCAAAAAAGAGTTGGCCATACCGTTCTCCGATATATTTTTGCAACGCATAAGGAGAGAGAGGATGGGGAGGCATCTCCTCTGTCTTGGGCAGGGTCGGCGTATCTCCATACACTGAAGAGGACGAGGCATAGATCAGCCGCCTTACTCCTGCTTCCTTCGCTGCCAGAAGAATGTTTAAAGTTCCTCCTGCGTTGACGGCATGGGAGGTCAGCGGGTCTTCCACAGATCGTTGGACGGACGGAAGGGCGGCCTGATGGAATACGTATTCAATATTCTCCGTCGCCTTTTGGCAGAGATTAAAGTCACGGATGTCCCCTTCAATAATCTCCAGAGAGGGATAGGGTTGATCAAAGACCAAGTTCTCCCTTTTCCCCGTTGAGAAATCATCCAGCACCCGAACCCGGTGACCCTGTTTAAGCAAGGCCTCAGTCAAGTTCGACCCGATGAATCCCCCCCCTCCGGTCACCAAAACCCTTGCCACACTCTTCCCCCTCTTTTCTTCTCATGGGGCTTATAAGACATAACCATCTGTTTATTAACAAAACCCCTCTGTTTAATCAAGGGAGAACTTAAAATCACTGTAATGCCTCGCTAATGCGTGGATAGGATCCGATGATCCGACAGGAATGTCTTCGAAAATCTTATAAAGCGGATTGCCTATATTTATGAGGGGATGGGTAACATTCACTATTAATAGCGCAGCCCTCGCACGGTTGGGTCACTCCTTCAGTTCAGGGACAAGCTGATGTTGCCGCTATAAGATTTTCCCCGGCATCCCTGCCGGATCTCAGCAAATTCCTACGGCAGAGTGAGACATTACAAATCACATTACAAATCACTTGAAAAAGGAAGAATTATTTTGTACGCTTCTATGGAAGTGCAGTTGGGGTATGACGTCTGGATGCTGCAAGATCTCATCTCTCTCAAGTCAGTGGTGAGGGAACATCCCTTTCGCCTGAAGACACCAATGACCGAAGAGGAGCTGAAATCCCTTGCTTCTCTCTCATCGCCTTTCGGAAAACGGCGCTGCACAATGGCTCTGCCGAGAATGGAGAAAGGGTTGCTTACAAGAATCCGGTCGATCGCTCTCGTCGCTCTCCTATTTTTTCTGATCGTCGTGACCCGAATAGGCTGGGCCCAAGAGAAAGAAAAGAGGGAGAAGCCCAAGCCGCCAAAGGCAACGACTCAGCTTCAAGGCACGGTCAGAATATCGGGTGCTTGGGCCCTTTACCCCATGATGGTCAAGTGGGGCGAGGAGTACAGAAAAGTTCATCCCGGGGTAAGGATCGACATCTCTGCTGGAGGTGCCGGCAAAGGAGTGGCGGATGCACTGGCAGGCCTTGTAAATGTGGGCATGGTCTCAAGAGAAGTTACTCAGGAAGAGATCAAACAAGGCGCTTTTTATCTTCCTGTTGTGAAAGATGCGGTATTCCCGATGATGAACGACGAGAACCCGGTTTTCCAGAAACCTCTGCCCGGAAAAGGGATGAAGAAGCAGACCTTTATCGACCTTTGGATAATAGGGAAAGATCTCACATGGGGTGAAATTGCTGGGAATATCTCTAAATCTAAAGTCCATGTTTACACGAGATCAGATTCCTGTGGCGCTGCCGAGACGTGGGCTCAATACCTGGGAGGCAAAAAGCAGGAAGACCTTCAGGGTATCGGTGTCTATGGGGATCCTGGACTTGCCGAGGCCGTCAGAAAAGACCCTTCTGGTATCGGCTACAACAATCTTAATTATGCTTACGATTTTAAGACGGGCCTTCCACCTAAAGGTCTCCGCATTGTCCCCATTGACCTGAATGAGAATGGAAAGGTGGACCCTGAAGAAGATTTGGGGACCAAAAGCAGAGCGATTCAAGCGATTGCATCAGGAATCTATCCTTCCCCCCCGGCGAGAGATCTCTATCTTTTGACAAAGAAGAATCCCGGGGGTCTCACGAAAGAATTCATTGAGTGGATTCTGACAGATGGACAGAGATATGTTGGGGAGACGGGATATATCGAGTTGACAAAAACTCAGGTGATCTATGCCTTAAAAAGGCTCGGACAGCAGTAGGATGATCATAGGGTAGCACATTTCGTGATCAACGCAAAGATACATTGAAAGAGACTCAAGGAGATGGTTTGGAGAAAGATAACAGATCGGGTCGTTGCCAAATCGATGCTGATGGGAGTCGCATTCGCAAACTCGATCGTCTTTCTGATCGCCCTTGGTCTATTTGTTAAATCATGGCCCATCCTCACAAAGAAATCGATCTTCCATCTCCTCTTGTCCTCGTCCTGGCACCCCATGAAGGGTGAATTCGGCTTCTCCCCCTTCATCGTTGGAACATTGGAAGTCACTGCCATCGCAATGATCCTTGCTGTTCCCGTCTGCCTCTTAAGCGCAATCTACCTGTCCGAATATGCCCATAGCCGCTTCAGGAACCTGGCTCACTTGGTCATCGATATCATGGCCGCCATTCCTTCTGTCATTTACGGGCTCTGGGGGGTGATCGTGGTGGTGCCTTTCGTCCGTGCCCTCGGTCAGGCAATCGACGTTCAAACCACGGGTTACAGCCTCCTTGCCGGAGGGATCATTCTTGCGCTCATGGTCACCCCCGTTATCATTTCAGTATCGATGGAAGTGCTCCGCACCGTGCCCGTCCAAGCAAGGGAGACGGCTCTGGCATTGGGGACAACAAAGTGGGAAGCCATCAAACATGTCGTCCTGAGGAGCGCCCTTCACGGAATGGTCTCTGCGGTTGTTCTCGGGTTTGCACGCGCCTTCGGTGAAACGATTGCGGTCCTGATGATTGTGGGGAATGTTCCCAAGATTCCCAAGTCGATCTTTGATCCAGCCTATCCTCTCCCTGCTCTGCTGGCTAACAATTATGGTGAGATGATGTCGATCCCCCTTTACAATTCGGCACTCTTGCTTTCGGCCCTGATCCTCCTGCTGGTGGTCAGTGGCTTCAATATCACTGCCCATCTCACCCTGATCCGGATTGAGAAGAGGTGACCGTTCGTGAATTCAAGAAAGATCGAAGAATCCGTGTTCAAGGTCCTCATGATAGCCTCCATCACATTGGTTCTCTGTGCCCTCGCCGGCCTCCTCATCGTGATCGTGGTGCGAGGCGTTTCATCCCTCAACCTGGCGATGCTCGTCCAAACACCGGAAGGGGGCTACTACCTCGGTAAAGGGGGCGGAATCGCCAATGCCATCGTCGGCTCTATTTGTCTGGCATTCGGGGCATCATTGCTGTCGTTTCTGTTTGGATTACCCATTGCTTTTGGGTTACAAAAAGAATATCTGGGCCGCCGTCTTGCTCACATGACCCGGCTTTCTCTCGACATCCTATGGGGAATTCCATCCATTGTCTATGGAGCCTTTGGTTTTATCATCATGGTCTCCCTCGGCTTGAGGGCATCCTTGCTGGGCGGAATCATAGCCCTGGCCCTCCTCATGCTGCCGATCATGATACGATCAATCGAAGAGGTGATTCGGATGACCCCTTTTGAGTTGAAAGAGATTTCTTATGCCTTGGGGACGACGAGGATGGAGACCACTTTTGCCGTGATTCTGAGACAGGCATTTCCCGGGATTGTGACGGGGGTTCTCCTTGCCTTTGGCCGCGGGATCGGGGACGCAGCGTCAATTCTATTTACCGCCGGCTATACCGATTATCTCCCCCGATCCCTCTTTGACCCGGTGGCCTCCCTTCCCCTTGCCATTTTCTTCCAGGTGGCGACACCCGTTCCTGAAGTTCAGCAACGGGCTTATGCCTCAGCCCTGATCTTGCTGATGATCGTTCTCCTGATCAGCCTGGGTTCAAGGCTCTGGAGTCGCCGCTGCTCAAGATATATTGTGAGGTAGGTGATGAAATGCCGCATATCAGCTTGTCAAACCTGACGATTGCTTATGGTCCTTACAGGGTGCTCCAAAATATCACCGTGGAAATCCCGAACAACCAGATCACCGCGATCATCGGACCCTCTGGCTGCGGAAAAACAACCCTTCTCAAGAGCATGAATCGTCTTGTTGATCTTTATGAAGAAATCAAGGTTGAAGGAGAAGTTCGAATTGACGGCACCAATATCTATTCCCCGAAGGCCGATGTCCTCGACTTGAGGAAGAAGATAGGATTTCTTTCCCAGAAGCCCTACCCCCTTCCCATGTCGATCTATGACAATATCACCTTCGGGCCAAGAATCCACGGAATGGACGGAAAGAACCTTCTTGACCAGATCCAGAAATTAGAAAAAGAGATTCCCATCGATTCGTTGTGCCCAAACGGCAGGCAGAAAGAGACAAGATCCAAAAAACATCATGAGATGGCTTATTTAGTCGAATACTACCTCCGCCTGGCTGGCCTTTGGGAAGAAGTCAAAGAGAGGCTCCATGCCCCGGCAACACAGCTTTCCATCGGCCAACAGCAAAGGTTGGCACTGGCTCGGGCCCTCGCAGTGGAACCCGAGGTCATCCTTGCCGACGAGCCCACTTCAGCACTTGACCCCATCTCAGCACAGTTGATCGAAAAACAGTTTAAAGTCCTCAAAAATCATTATACGATTGTGGTCGTCACCCATATCCTTCGGCAAGCACGGCGCATCGCCGATTATGTGATCTTCCTTTATCTGGGGGAGTTGGTCGAACATGGGCCTGCTCATGACTTCTTCAACGCCCCTCGTGATGAAAAAACCCGTGCCTATATCTCCGGTGAGATCAGCTAAGGGAGGCGGGATCGATTCAGTGAAAAGGAAGGAGAGAGAGCGCAGAATGGATCATCTCGATCAGTTAGAAAACACCAGTATCTATATCCTGAGGGAAGCCTATGCCAATTTTAAGAACCTCGGGATGTTGTGGTCGATTGGAAAGGACAGCACGGTCCTTCTATGGTTGACGCGTAAGGCCTTCTTTGGCCATGTCCCGTTTCCGCTAATTCACATTGATACCACCTATAAGATTCCAGAGATGACTGCCTATCGGGATCGGCTGACAGTTGAATGGAAGTTGAAAATGATTTACGGGATCAACGAAACAGCCCTCCGGAATAAACAGACCTTTCCGGACGGCGCCGTCGACCGAATCACTTGCTGCCGCCTGCTCAAGACCGAGGCACTCAAAAATACCTTGAGCGGAGAGGGTCCCCGTTACGTCTTTAATCACGAGAAAGGGACCTATGAGCTGGATCAGAACACGGATCCCTTCACAGGCATCATCGTAGGGGTCAGAGCCGATGAGGAGGGTTCAAGGTCCAAAGAACGCTATTTTTCCCCACGGAACAGAGAAAATGTCTGGGATTTGGGAGACCAACCCCCCGAGTTTTGGAATCAATTTAAAACAGACTTTGCCCCTGGCACGCACGTGCGCATCCATCCTTTGCTCGACTGGGCTGAGTTGAACATCTGGGAATATATCGAGAGGGAGAAGATACCCACCGTCTCCCTCTATTACAATCACGGGGATGCCAAGAGGTATCGCTCCCTGGGATGTTATCCGTGTACGTTTCCTATTGAATCGGAGTCCCGGAACCCGAAGGAGATCGTCAAAGAATTGAGAAAGGGGAAGCTGACGAACATTGCCGAGCGGTCGGGCCGAGCCCAGGACAAGGACGACGGAGGAGGGCTGGAAACGCTACGCAGGGAAGGATACATGTAGGCAGCCATGAAGAACGCGGTGCAGAGAGAAAAAATGAATATCGTCATGGTCGGCCACGTCGATCATGGAAAAAGCACAATCGTCGGAAGGCTTTTGGCCGATACTCACTCCCTCCCCAAAGGGAAACTGGAACAGATCAGGAGAAACTGCGAGAGAAACTCCAAGCCTTTTGAATATGCCTTTTTGATCGACGCCCTCAAGGATGAGCAGTCCCAGGGAATTACCATCGATTCGGCGAGGGTCTTTTTTAAAACGAGAACCCGGGATTACATCATCATTGATGCGCCGGGCCACATCGAATTCCTGAAAAATATGGTGACCGGAGCTTCCCGAGCCGAGGCAGCTCTTCTGGTGATCGACGCTGCCGAGGGGGTCCAGGAGAACTCCAGACGTCATGGTTACATGCTTTCCATGCTCGGAATCAAGCAGGTTTCCGTCCTGATCAACAAAATGGATCTGGTCGCTTGGAACGAAGAAGTCTTCGACAGGGTGAGGGAGGAGTATTCCAAATTTCTGTCTCCTCTGAACATGAAGGTGACCTGCTATATTCCCGTGAGCGGCCGGGAGGGAGACAACGTCGCTTTTCCCAGCAAGCGGATGGGGTGGTTTCAGGGAGAAACCGTTCTCCAGATACTCGATGGATTCGAGAAGGAGCGACCCCCGCTGGATAAGCCATTTCGGATGCCCGTTCAGGATGTCTACAAATTCACCAATTTTGATGATCAGAGACGAATTGTGGCGGGGATGGTGGAGACAGGAAGGCTCAGACCCGGTGATGAAGTCATCTTTCTCCCCTCGGGAAAGAAAAGCAGAGTCAGAACGATCGAGGCCTTTCACAAATCCTCACCGCGGGAAGCATTGGCCGGATATGCCGCAGGGATCACCTTGCAAGAGCAGATCTACATCTCGAGGGGAGAGATCGCCACCAAATTGGGCGAGCCAAGGCCCAAAGTGACCACAAGGCTCCGGACGAGTCTCTTCTGGCTTGGGAGGGACCCGATGGTCAAAGGGAAAGAATATCTTCTGAAGCTCGGGACAGCAAGAGTCCCGGTCAAGCTGGAGGAAGTCCATCGGGTCATGGATGCCTCTGACCTCCACCTGTTTAATGGCAAGGACTGGGTGGACCGGCATGACGTCGGGGAATGCAGCTTCAATCTCAAGAGGGCCATCGCCTTTGACTTAGCAGAGGAGATCGCCGTAACGGGAAGGTTCGTGATCGTTGACCAATACGAAATCTCGGGCGGAGGGATCATTCTGGAATCCTTGGACGACGAACAGACCTGGGTCAGGGACAAGGTTCTGCTCCGCAACGTCAAGTGGGAAGAGAGCATCATTTCCCCTGAACAGAGAGCAGAAAAATACAATCAGAAATCGACTCTGATCCTCATCACCGGACTGAAAGACTCGGGCAAGAAACCGATTGCGAAAAGGCTCGAGGCCCAGCTCTTCGCAGAGGGGAAGATCGTCTATTTCCTCGGCATCGGGAATGTTTTGTACGGTGTCGATGCCGACATCAAAGGGAAGAATAACAATCGGCACGAACATCTGAGGAGGCTGGCAGAGGTTGCCCACGTCCTGCTGGATGCTGGCCTGATCTTAATCGCAACAGCCATTGAACTCACCCAGGACGACTTGGAGCTCATCAAAACGACCATCCTTCCCGATAAATTGGAGACGATCTGGATCGGGAAAGAAGTCACCACGGACATCCTGTATGACCTCAGGATTCCGGGGGGAAGAAACCTCGACAGGGCGGCGGAGCTCATCAAGGCCCACCTGCAAGAAAAAGGAATCATTCCTTAAGAGGAACCTGCCTGCGAAGGGGCGGTCTGTCTCTTCATCTCCTGAAGTTCTGTCTCCAGAAGCGCATTTCGCTGCGCCAGCTCCTTCACTTGATTCGTCAATTTCGAAATCACCACAGAGAAATGGAGGCTGATGAAAACGAGAAAAAGAAAGGCGAACAAAAAGATCGTGGAGGAGGGCTTCGCGGCTCCAATCTGATGTGTGATCCATCTCAAGAGGTCAAACCATACCATCAAGAAAAGGACGACCGACCCCGTCAGAAGCCATAACCAGGAGTATTCCTCTCGTAGCTTTCTCCTCCTGACCAATTCAATAATGAGCACCAACATGCCAATGCTGATGACGATGGCCAATATTTTATACCGGATCGGCATGGCCGCAGACATATTCTCCTCCTTTCTGGGCGGCTTATTCCCTCATCAAAGTGACGAAAATGGAGAGAAACATCTTGAAAACATAATAGAGCGGTCTCCATCCCCCGTGCATCGATTTCTTATCTTGATTTTCGAACATCGACACCGGGACCTCCAGGATTTGAAATCCCGCCCGATGAAGCATGATGATCACATCGGCATCCGGATAATCACAAGGGAATCGGTCACCGGAAACCCATTCCAACACCCTTCGATTCATCGCCTGAAATCCAGAGGTAGGATCGGTGACCTTCTGATGGATGAGAAGGGATGCGATCATCCCAAAGAGCTTCATTCCCAATCTCCGCGTGAGCGGGGCTCGATAAGGCGGAGGGGTTGAAGCGATCTCTTTCGCCTCAAGGAAACGGGATCCGATCGCAATATCGGCCTCCCCTTTCTGGACGATGGCGAGCAGATCGACGATGGAAGAGGGATCGTGCTGACCGTCACCGTCCATCTGGACTAACCCCTCGTAGTTTTTCATTAAGGCATACTGATAGCCCGTTTGCAGGGCCGCCCCATAACCCAGATTGAAGGGGTGGGAAATCACTTTTGCCCCTGCCCTCAAGGCGACCTCTCGCGTAAGATCCGTTGAACCATCATCCACAATGAGAACATCGGCATGGGGGATGTATTGGCGGATCCCATGGAGAACACCGGCAATCCTCGCCTCTTCATTATAGGCAGGAACGATGACAAGGGTCTTCAAAGGCATCGGTCAGCACCCTTCCATCTACGACACAGACGACAAATATTCTTCTCCGTCCTTCTGCTTGGTGAATCCCCATCACGAGCTTAACCCTTTTGACCCACCCATTGCCACTTACCCCTCAGGAGGAAGAAGAAGTAATTGAGAAGGATCAAGAAGAGCAAAGAGGCGGTCAAGAGAATGCGCTGTCCTAATACGAATCGAAGGATTTGATCTTTCGGGATGTCGATCAAAAGGAGTGCTCCCCAGGATCCCAACTCCAGAACCCCCAGGCTTCCTGGGGTGATATTAACCAGGCCGCTGATCTGGATGACAGGGATCACAAAGAGGCTTTGAAGCAAGGAGAGGTCCACATTTAAGGACAGCCCTGTGAAGAAGAATCTGAGGACGAGAAGCAAGTATGCTCCCACGCTCCAGGCCACAACCGTACAGAAGCCGCCCACCCCGAAAGAACACTCCCACTCCGTTTCACCCCGCTGCGGGCTCATCCGATTTCTGATGATCGGGAGCCTCAGTATCCTTCGATAGAGACGGAACAAGAGGTGAAAGGCCTCCTCTCCTTTCAAACGGAGGATGAGGAGGAGTCCTCCCACGGAGATCCCCATGACGATGAGAGACCTGATCGGCGAAAGAATTTTCATCACACACAGGAGGGAGGGGACGACCACGACGATAAAAACGATGATGTCCAATAATCGGTCCAAGGCGACCGAAAAAAGAGAAGCCGACAGGGGAAGGTTCTGGTGTTGTTTGAGGTAGTAAGTCCTTACGCTTAGAAGACTCACATCTCTCGGCATGATGTAGCCCAGCAGATAGCTGTGGATCATCCATTTGTAAAAAGGGAGAAAACTCGATCCTTCTTTATTCGAAATAGCATCAACAATTCTTTTCCAGCGAAGGGTATGAAGCAGAATGAAGGCGAGTGTGGAAAAAAGGATCCCCAGGACGTAGATCCATTCAACATGGAGATGGAGGAGTCCTCGGACGTCTCCGAGAAAAAAGACCACAGCGAAAAGACCCAAGGCTAAGATCCACTTCCCGAATGTCTTCCATCTCATCTTACCGCCGCCGCCCTGTCCTGTTTTTTCAATCCCCCACTGATTTCCGCTCTGCCACCGTGGCCGTAAACGTTCCGAAACGGCCAAGGCATCCAGCCGACACCTTTTTCACGGCTTCCGCCACACGGATTAAACGCCCGGCACCATGGGGGAACGGGATGACCCGACATTTGGGGGAACGGATCACCTGGAAATGGTTCTTCCTAAAGATCTCCTCCGATTCCTTTGTGGAAAAGTAGAGGTTGTAAATGAGCGGGGCTCCTATATACCTCGTCGTCATGTGTCGGGTGTACCGATATCCCCACCCACGAAGCATTCGATAGACATAGGCCAAGAGAAGCAAACTATTCTGGTGGGGAAGGCCGAGGATGACTCTTCTTCGGACCCTGCAAATTTCGTTAGTGTCCACTTCGAATGCGGAAACGCGATCGAAGGCGTTGACGCTCACAGCGATATTGAAGGCACCCTCCTTAAAGGGAAGCTCAAGTGAGCTCGCCTCAACATACGACCCTACGATTCGACGATCTCTTGCGTGATTCAACATGACCTGGCTGAGATCTAAGCCGATCACCTCGGCTCCCTCCGAACGGAGGAGTCATGCGAATCTCCCGGTCCCTCAAGCGACGTCAAGGATGTTCTTTCGTGCTCTAATTCACATTTAACCAAAGAAGGCATAGAAAGTCAAGATGTTAAAAGCGCGGGTGAACGCCCTACGGCCTCTGTTTGCGCTTCTTTATTTGAAAGTCAGCACGAGAATGAGATGGAGCCATGGAAGCAAGGGACAAGGCAGTCTTTTGAATTAAGGGCGGAGGTATAGATCTTCTCAGAATAGGAAAAAAGTGAAGGCAGGAAGGGAATCATGCCCATAAGTACCAAAACCTAACCGGGTCCTCGGGTCGCTGGCGGGCTGTGTGGACCTTCGTAAGTGTCAGGGTGTAATGGGTTGAGGTAGTGAAAATCTACCACAAAACCTTCCTGCTCTCAGTAACGATTCCCCGGAAATGCCCCCCGACGTTGATACACTATAGCGTCGAGTGAAGGTGGCGGCCTGATAGGAGGTCCGATCACGAGTTGAACAGATTTGAAAGAGATGTCTTAATAAAAAGACCTCTTTAATCCATCTCCTTATCTCATGTCAAGATACTGATCGAATGACTGCCCAGCCTCACTAATTATTTTTAGGCAAACCCGAATAACCGAAGTGTAGATTCGTCAACGTCTTCCAAAGCGCTGGCATTTTTTCTCCAGCGCCCAATTGAAGGAATTTTCTGTGGAATGTTATAAACCTCAAAGTGATTAGCTCGACTCTGCAAATCAGCAAAAGCAAGCAACTTGTCGATTTCTCTTTTGGGTTCCAGACAGATATCTTCAAATCGAACAATGTAATATTGATCTCGACCCAAACGTTTTGTACATAGATCATAAGTCCAATGATTAAGTCGAGACCAAAATACAAAAGAATTTCGCGGAGAGTACTCCTTGGGCAACCCCAAAAAACCCGCATAGAATAAAAAAAGGTTTTGGTTCCCACCAAAGGCCATGTCCCTACCATCGCGAACTACGTGCACAATCTTGATTCCCGGAAAGGAATCGATGAGGAAATTCAAACAAAATGTCGCACCCGGGAGCTTAAAACCCCATTTGATATGATTTACCGTACTCATCGAAAGTGCGGAAGGTTTACTTCGATGATGCGTAAGAAAATTTTCAATTCTTTCGTGCAACGATTTTTTCCTCAGGAGCCTAAAATTATCTCGCTGAAAGTATTCACATAATATTTTCATGTAAGAAATCCTGTCGTGCAATGTCAATTGCTGTTTGAAGTTTAATTTCAAAAACAAAGACAGAGCCTCCCTAGCAGATTCTTTCTGATCTATAGTCTCAAAGGGAAAGGTTTTTCTTAACCATGTGATTCGTGCCGGAAACGTAAAAGCAAAATCCATGTTGTCCAGGGCAGGATTCAAATTTCCTCCCATGTAGCAGCCGCTTTGCATCGACACCTCGTTTATGACCCGCGTCCCGGAGCCCCCTGTCCCAACAACAACGATTGGGGGTTGGTTCTTTAAGATATTAAAATCCATATTCAACAACTCGCCTTTCTTGGCTGTGGCCATTCACCCTTTATCGATATTAGAAAATTTTCTTTGGACGTTCCTTCAACTTTGACTCAATCGTGGCGTGGATGGTAGCTCACTTGCCCATGCTTTCCAGAACACTACAATAAATTGCCTTGCACAGAAATAATTCGATAAAATCCTTTTACTAAGGGCAATGAAATTTTTCTTGCATTCCTTCCAATAAAAAAAGCCGCAATCCCGAAGAGATATTGCTTTGAGATAGCGGCCCCGCTACCCAGCCTTTTAACCTCCAGAAATGTTAGGTATATTTCTGGGCCCCCCTAATCTTACTCAACTGAATTAATTATGTATCGATTTACTCTAAAGTGTCAAGAGTTTTCTTCATTCCGCTTTTGAGAAGTTTATCACGTAACTTGGGACGAACCCCAAAAATTGAATATAGCTTGCCAAGACAATTCTATGAATATAGTAAGCAAGAGGCTGTATCTGGGAGTCAGATCGTTAGTTTTGCGAGGTTGGAAAAAAGAGCGCCCAGGCGCGGAGTTTAAATTTTATAGAAAACCACCGGGTATTTAGGCTCGGATAGAAGCGAGGGACAGAAGATCGAATCTGGGAATCTGAATCATGGATGTAAATCGTTACGCAGAAGGATTGACGAAAGCAATTTTTCGACACCTCCTCACTCCACCGTGGCAATTTGTCGAGATCCGGTAAGGATGTCGAAGAAAATCTTATGGCGCTAACTTCAGCTTGTCCCTTAACCAGAATAATTACTCAACCGTGTAACGGCTGGGCTATAATTGCTGAATGTTACTCGCACCCTCAAAAATTTAGACCATCCGCCCGTGGTCGGGTCTTATCGATTTTATTAGATTTTCGGGGACATATCTGTCGGATCATAGGATTTTACCCACGCTTCAGTGAGGCATTGCCAGTTTTCAACTTTTTGAATTGACAAACAGGCTATAATTTGATAATTCCTTATCTGTTCTAACGCAATTCCCTATTGCAGATTTAATAACACCCAGCAGGAAAAATTGCAGTTTAGCCTTTTCTGTCGAAAAAAGGGAAGCCCTGAACCATGGAGGGTTCAGGGCAGTATCCTGCATCTGACAGGGTGCAGGGGTTGTGAAAATTCGAAAGGAGGGGTGGGCTATGGCTAAAAAAATTACGCGAAGAAGATTTTTGAAGAATGCAGTCGTCGGTGGCATTGCCGTAGGAACCGGATTGGGAGGTTACAAGGTAACTTATGGCCAGGCCAAAAAATCAGCAGGCCCCATTAAGATGGGTGGACAGGGCGCCCTCTCAGGGGCTCATGCCGATTACGGCTGGCAGATGATGGCTGGTTCGACGCTGGCCATTGAGGAGATCAATGCCAAGGGTGGCATCTTAGGTCGAAAACTTGAACTTAAATTCATGGACGAAGAGCTGAAGCCTGCCACCGCCGTGAAGAATGCGAGGTATCTTGTCACAGATTGGGGAGCCGATTTTCTTTTTGGTGTAGACTCCAGTGGGAGCGGGATGGCAGTGGGCCCTGTCTTACCCGAACTCGACCGCCTCTGCTTCTTCTGCCATGCAGCAACCCACAGAATTACGGAGGAGCTTGTCTACGAAAAGAAGATAAAACAGATCTTCCGTACCGCGGTTCCGACCTACCAGGATGGAATCCTGCCAGCTTTGATTATGAAGGATTTCCCGGAAATAAAAAGATGGGCAGGCATTCATGAAGATTATGAATACGGATATGTGGCCTGGAACAGTTTTAAAGAGACGATGAAAAAACATCGGCCTGATGTGGAGTTTGTCGCCATTGCATGGGCTCCCTTCTGGACGATGGACTTTTCTTCCCATATCTCAGCTGTGATGGCTGAGAAACCTGATGCGATCCATACGACGAAATGGGCTGGCGAGGGGGTCATGCTCCTTCGGCAAGCACTCACCCTTGGTGTCTTTGACAATATCAAGGCATGGTGGCAATGTATGGGCGGCTCCGTCGATGTGCTCCAAGGCATCGCAAGGGAAGTGGAAGCGGATAAGTTCAAGGGGAAGTTGTGGGCTTCGGCACGGTATATACACAACTATCCAAATACCCCAGAAAATAAAGCCTTCGTCAGTAAATTTTTGAAGAGATGGAATCGATACCCAAACTATTCCGCTGAAACGAGTTACTCCACAATTTTTGTCATTAAAGCAGCATTAGAGAAAGCCAAATCCTTCGAAACGGCCAAGCTGGTTGCCGCGGTGGAGGGAATGGAAATTATGACTCCGGCAGGCAAGAGATACTATAGACCAGAGGACCACCAAGCTGTCTATACTGTCCCGGGAGGAAGAGTGATTCAAAGTCCGGACTATCCACTGCCCATCCTCGGAGATCTTAAGGTGATACCGGCAAAAGACTATTATCGTTATCCGCCTTTTACACCGATCGCTGCGACGAAGTAGGAAGTACAAATGGTCAGGGAGGGGTTGGCCTGCCCTCCGATTTTTGGGAAGGCCCCCTCCCCTTTCTGAGTTTGAGGTTTTGGGGTTTGGGATTTAAGACCTTCGCTTATCACCTCAACCCTTTACTTTTCATTCTAAGATGTTTGAAAAATTGGTTTTCCAAAGTCTCATCGGGCTAAGTTTCTCAATGTACCTCTGGCTTCTTGCCGCCGGACTCACCCTTATCTTTGGGGTTTTGGGAGTATTGAACTTTGCTCACGGCAGCCTCTTCATGCTGGGTGCCTATGCCACCTTCACATTTTATGGAAAGCTCGGCCTTAATTTCTGGCTATCCATCGGACTTAGCCTCATCAGCGTAGGCGTCATTGGAGCGATCTTTGAACGCTTTTTTATCCGTCGCATCTATGATATTGACCTTCCTTATCAGTTGATTTTAACCTTCGGCTTTATTCTGATCTTCGATGACTTGGTGAAAATGGTCTGGGGTGGCGTGGCCATGATTCCTCCCATGCCTCGTTTTTTTGAGGGAAATCTTTCTGTCCTTGGAAGACCTTTTCCTATCTACAATCTTTTCATCATCTTTGCCGGTTTGGCCGTGGCTTTAGTCCTCTGGCTTATTCTCGAAAAGACTTGGTGGGGAAGGATGATCCGAGCCTCTGCCTCTGACCGGGAGATGGCGAGTGCCATCGGAATCAATATTCCAATTCTTTTCACCACCGTATTCGTTTTTGCCGCGATGCTGGCCGCTCTCGGTGGCGCTCTGGGAACCCCGGTTCGTGTCGTTGCACCTGGAATCGGAACAGCCATGATCATTCAAGCGTTTGTGATTACCGTCATCGGCGGATTGGGAAACCTGAAGGGGGCCTTTGTCGGAGCTCTCATCGTCGGCATCTTAACCTCCTTCGGGATTTTGCTCTTCCCCGTCTTTGAACTCTTCATCATCTTTGTCGTGATGGCGATCGTCTTGATGGTAAAACCGGAAGGACTCTTTAGAAAATAATCAATGCAAAATGATCAATTAGCAATTAACATTGATCAACTAAAATATTTAAGCTTATAACATTGTTCATTGATAATTTTGCAATGCTAATTTTACAATGATGAAACCTCGAATACTCCTTCTCGGAGCATTGATATTATTCCTTCTCCTCCTTCCCACCTTTGCGGGGAAATATATCATTTATATGGTCATCCAAATCCTCACTCTGTCGGTTTTTGCCCTGGGTTTCAACCTCCTTTTGGGTTACACGGGACTGCTCTCCTTCGGTCAGGCAGGATTTTTTGCAATGGGAGCTTATGCCTCAGGCAAAATTCTTCTTGTCCTTCCATCGCTCTTGGTGGGTGTGGTTGCGGGAACGGTGGCGGGAGGTGTCGCTGCTCTCATCCTTGGCTATCTCTGTGTTCGTCACACGCGAATCTATTTTTCCATGCTCACCCTTTCCTTCGGGATGATGATCTATTCCATCGCATGGAAATGGCGGGACGTCACCGGTGGCGATGATGGATTGGTGGGCATCCCGAGAGCTCCTCTTCAGATTCCAGGGCTTGTGAGTATCAATATGGCTCCCATGGGGAACTATTATTATTTTGTCTTGGTGATCTCGTTCATTGCGATGTTCCTCCTCTACCGCATCGTGAACTCTCCATTCGGCCTTACTCTCAAAGGAATCCGCGATAGTGAAAACCGAGTTTCCTTTGCGGGAATTTCCATCAGGAATTACCGCCTTCTCTCCTTCACCATTGCAGGGTTATATGCGGGGCTCGCTGGCTCCATGCTACCCCCCTTGGAGAATACGGTCACTCCACCTCTCGCCCATTGGACACACTCGGCTGAGCCGGTCATGGTCACTCTCCTTGGGGGGATCCACACTTTCTCAGGACCGATTGTGGGGTCCATCCTTTTCTACCTCATCAAAGACATCATCGTACGATATACTCAATACTGGCTGATATGGTTTGGTTCCATCGTCGTCTTTCTCGTTTTAGTCTTTCGCGGAGGAATCGTGATTTTCTTTACCGAACGAATCTGGCCTTTATTATATCATCGCTCCCCTCCCCCTTGAGAGACTGTGTCGTAATGACGAGGAGGGGAGATTTCGGAGGAGCAGGCAGTTAGGTTCCTCAGCTTTAGAATGCGATCGTTTAAAGTTACGGGTAATCGGCTTTTTTAGAAATGAAATCCTTTTCATGGGTTTGGAACACCGGAGGTGAGCAATGAAAGGTTTCCGCTCTGAAACTTCGTCACCCAACCGCCTACTCCATCTTGCAAAAGAAGTGTTTTTTCGCCAATCATGGCACAGTCTCCGATGGCAGAGGGTGAAGGTGGCCTCTCCCAACAGGTGAGAGGAGACTCTTAGGAATTAAGGTTCAATTGAATGGCGGAACTTCTCAGGACAGAAAAGCTTAGAAAATATTTCGGCGTGGTCAGTGCGGCGGATGATATTGACCTTCTGATCGACGAAGGAGTGCTCACCTCTATTATCGGGCCTAACGGGGCAGGCAAGACCACACTCATCAATCTTCTCACCGGAAACATCTTGGCCGACTCAGGAAAGGTCTTTTTCTGTAACGAAGACATTACCCACCTCCCAATCCATAAGCGAGTGAAGAAAGGGATTTGCCGTTCTTTCCAGATTATGAACATCTTCCCCAAACTCAACGTCTTCGAAAATCTCCAGATACCCATCCTCTCTCTCATGAATCGGAGTCTCAGTTTCTTCAGGCCCGTCTACCGCCATACCGATGCGAATGAACGAGTTGAAAAGCTGCTGAAGGAAATCGGTTTAACGGATAAGAAAGACCTCCCGGCCGGCACATTGTCCCATGGGGATCAACGATTGCTTGAGATCGGTCTCGCCATGGCCCCTGACCCGAAGCTTCTCTTTCTCGACGAGCCCACAGCAGGGATGAATCCTGTGGAAAGGGTGAAGATCTTAGAAAACATTCGAAGACTATCTCGAGAACGACAATCCACATTTGTCATCGTCGAGCACGATATGGACATCGTCTTCTCCCTTTCGGATCGTATCGTCGTATTGCATCGAGGGCAGATCCTGGCCGAGGGAAGACCAGAAGAGATCAAACAAAATGAGGATGTGAGGAAGGTCTACTTGGGTGAAGAACTTTTGTGGGAAAAGATATGACTCCTGAGTCTCTCGATACGATTCTCAACATCGACCAGATCAACACCTTCTATGGCCAGAGCCATGTCCTCCAGGGGGTTTCGCTATCCATTCATAAAGGGGAAGTCGTTTGTCTTCTCGGAAGGAATGGCGTCGGCAAGACGACCACGCTTCGCTCGATCATCGGGCTTACGCCTCCACGATCGGGTCGAATTCTTCTTAAAGGCGTTGATGTGGTGGGAAAACATCCTTTTCAGATAGCGAAGAGGGGGATTGGTTATGTCCCGGATGATCGCCGGATCTTCCCCGACCTCACCCTTTTTGAAAATCTGGAGTTGGCTCGCCGATTATCGAGCAAAGGCAAGACCCAGTGGACCTTTGAAAAGATTTACGATCTCTTCCCCGTCTTTATCGAATTGAAGGAGAGGAAGGGAATCCAACTGAGCGGCGGCGAACAAAAGATGCTGGCCATTGGTCGAGCCTTGATGAAAAATCCAGATCTCCTTCTCCTCGACGAACCTTCTGAGGGCCTCGCACCTCTTATCGTCCAAAATTTGGTTGAGGTCATCGGCCGGATTCGAGGTGAAGGGGTGACCATCCTTCTCGCGGACCAGAATCTCAAATTCTGTCGTAAGACTTCCGATCGAGGCTACATCCTGGAAAGAGGCATGATTCAGTACCAAGGAGTCATGGAAGAGATCTGGCAGAACGAAGAGATTGTTAAAAAATACCTCGTCGTATAAGAACTCCGAAGCTACGCATTCCTAAGCGACTTCTACCGTTTTTAGAGTCTTTTTAAAAACTTGCATGCCCGCAGAGAGTTGAAATTTATTGGACAAGGATTTCTTCCTGAACTCAACAACTCAGGATTTTGCCAAATTATACACGATTTGAATTAGTAATCCGCGATTCTCCATTCTTTCATTCCCAACCTCTTTCCTTAGCTTATAAGCACCACTCTTCACGCAACTTAGAATCTAATTTTTTGACTCAAGGCAAGAAGAGAGATATAAATGGTTTATAGTGGTTCTGACTGTCGATAGAGGTGCGGTTCAGCTATTGCAAACCAAGGCTCCGCAGATACGTACCGATCATGCTACTTGTCTATTCGATCTCATCAATACTTTGGGTCAGACATGGACTCCTCAACCTAACCAAGACAAAAACATTAACCTCTGCGTTCTGCGTGAGGTGCCCATGATCTTTGATAAGCCCTGGAAACCGTATTCATATCCGCTGCCGCATCAAGAAAGCATTTTCTCCAGACGGTGTGGGTGAGAGCTCATTGACTAAAAGCTGGTTTCTTAGCAAGCTTCCAGAATGGTTCGTCCAATGGGTGCTTCTTCCCGTGGCTTGGTTTACCTTTTTTGGAGGTGTGTGGCTTGCTGCTCATCGTTTCCCGGGGGAGTACGATTGGCTCTACATGACGATTTCCCTCTTGCTATCGATGCACGAAAACCCCCATGGCTACTGGGTAGTTGCCCTCGGCATCTCCCTTTCGGGCCTGATTCAGATTCCATTGCCCGGTTTCTTCTACGAACGCTTGCGCGGCACTTCACTATGGGGAGCGAGGTTGGGTTGGGCTTTCATGGTTTTGGGGCTGGCAGCCATGATGCTGATGGGCATCACCCCGAAGCATCCGGCCTTCTTCCCCAGAGCACATGATGTGCTGGCCTTGGCAGC
>Ga0187770_10000479_pt1 | contig 19458 bp, 20 predicted proteins | sample 0116_SJ02_MP02_2_FD_133154 | JGI IMG/M metagenome (GOLD analysis project Ga0187770, IMG submission 133154) | Tropical peat soil microbial communities from peatlands in Department of Meta, Colombia - 0116_SJ02_MP02_20_MG | ecosystem: Environmental > Terrestrial > Soil > Wetlands > Peat | place...
AGTGGTTTGGGTTGTCCAAGGCAGGAAGAGCGAGTACCAAGTCATGCCTGACCTCCCGTTCTGCTATTGTGATGATTACTACTTTCGAGTGATGGACAAGAAGCGAGGCCTCTGCTACCACATAATAGCCCAACACATAGCAGAAGCCCTTAACAAGTTCGAGAAAATATCGAAGCGTGACTCGCAATACTCAAGCATTACAGATCGCTGGAGGGCGAAGGAATTACCTGAAAGTTCAGAATAAGCAGTGTTTAAATGGGGACTAGCTTTCTACGGGGAATGCGAGCGTTAGGAAATTGACAACGGACGAATTCTGGGAGCTCTTCCAGATCGGAATCGTTTTCGTGGCTTTCCTGGCAGTTATTCTAATCTTTGTTTACCTCGCATACGAAAAACCATCTGCCTGATGAAAGAGAAACGTGCCACCGAAAACCAATCTTCGAAGAGAAGTTTCGCACGGTGGCAGGGCCACGCTTCACAAGTTAATTGGATCGAGGATTAGACTTTGCTTGAGAACACATTTGCGCAGTTACACAAGCCCATTCGGGTCCACTTGGAAAAGGTGGGCTTAGAGGAACCTAGCGACATTCAAAGAATCGCGATCCCCTCTATTCTCAAGGGAGAGAACGTCCTCGTAATAGCCCCTACGGGAACTGGGAAAACGCTGGCCTCCATTCTCCCCATTTTCAACATGTTCTTGGAGCGCAGGTCGGCTGGGGAGACGAAGGGTATCTCAATTCTGTACGTGACTCCGCTTAGGGCGCTGAATCGGGATATTGTGCGGAGACTTACAGATGTGGGAAAGGAACTTGACATCAAAGTCCAAGTGAGGCATGGGGACACGCCAATCAGCGCAAGGACAATGCAAGCCAAATCGCCTCCCGAGATGCTGGTCACAACGCCAGAAACTCTTCAAGCGATACTGCCGGGAAAGAGGATGCGCGAACACTTGAAAGGCGTCAGTTGGGTCGTTGTTGACGAGATTCATGAACTTGCAACAGACGAGCGCGGCGTCCAGCTCTCAGTGGCTTTGGAACGGCTAGAGCACCTAACCGGCAGGGCCTTTCAAAGGGTCGGCTTGTCCGCAACAGTGGGTGAAGAAGAGAAAGTCGGAAAGTTTCTGTCCGGAACTGATCGCAATGTGAGTGTTGCCAAGTCAGAAGAGCTTAGGCAGATTCAGATAGATGTCGAATACGTGCCACCCACACCCGCAGACATGAAGGATTCCGACAAGTTCGGCCTACCGCCCACAACCATAGCGAGGGCGAAGAAAGTAGCTGAAGTCATATCAGGAAAGCAGTCAACGCTCGTCTTCACAAATACTCGCGAACAGGCTGAAGCTGTTGGGTCACAGCTTCACGCCCTCAAGCCTGAGCTACAAGTGCGAGTGCATCATGGCTCCCTCTCCCGGGAGATACGGGAGGAGGTGGAGCAGGGATTCCAAAGCGGCTCAGTAAAAGGCGTGATCTGCACTTCATCACTCGAGCTAGGGATGGATATTGGTAGAGTGGATTACATTATACAATACATGTCGCCTCGAATGTCCACACGCCTCATTCAGAGAATAGGGCGAAGCGGCCACACGCTGCGAGGGCTAGCCAAGGGAACGGTAATTGGTGCGTGGGCAGACGATCTATTGGAAGCCGCTGTGCTCGCTGCCAATGCGAGGGCCGGAACGATCGAGCGAACGGTGATACACGACAAGGCATTGGACGTTCTGGCCCATCAAATTGTTGGCATAACCCTAGATCTGAAGAGGCCTAAGTTCAGCGAAGTATACGAGATTGTTCACGGCTCCTACCCATACCGAAACATTACAGGAGAGGAATTGCATGGGCTCGTCAAGTTCTTGGATTCAGTGGGAATGATCAGGCTTGTAGATGATGTAATCTCCGCTCGTTTTCCGCGAACCTTCAGATACTACTATGAGAACCTTTCCGTAATACCAGATGTGAAACGTTTCGACGTGTTCGACTTTTTCCGGAAACGCAGGATTGGAACGCTGGATCAAGGTTTCGTGGCCAGGAAGTGCAAGGGGGGTACAGTTTTCATTATACATGGCCAAACATGGAAGATAATCAACGTTAACGAAGAGAAGCTCTCAGTCGAAGTCGAACCAACAGCACCAACCTTGGACGCTATCCCCAGTTGGGAAGGGGAAATTATTCCCGTTAGTTTCGAAACCGCACAACAGGTCGGCAAACTAAGGGGAGACATTGCCTCGAAGTTTGACGATCAGGCGAGGCTTAGGGCGATTCAGGAGGAGCTGCAGCTCTCGGATAACGCGGTCAACAAAATCACTGAAACTCTGCGGGCACAGTTAAAGAATTTCCCCTTACCGACAGACAGACACATCATATTGGAAAAGTTTGAGAACTGCATAATCATCCATGCCTGCTTCGGGAGTACCGTTAACGATACCCTTGCAATGATCCTTGCATCTATGCTCAGTGCCAAGTATGGTGTAAACGTGGCAACCCAGACGGACCCATACCGGATAGCCTTGATCTGTCCATTCAAGATTGAACCGGAAACCGTCGCGTTAGAGCTCTCAAGGTTTACTCCCGATGATGTGGAGAAGGTTCTGGTCGAATCCCTTCAAACTTCGGATCTTTTTGCGTGGAAGCATTGGCACGTTGCTCGTCGGTTCGGCATCATTGAAAGGAAAGCGGACTACAAATCCATCCGCTCTCGAATGCTCGTTCGCGCAATGAAAGACACGCCGGTAAACGCGGAGACTCAAAGGGAGGTTCTACTCGAAAAGTTCGACTTGGCGACGACGAAGGACATAATCGCGAGAGTGCACGCTCGAGAGATAACAATCGATGTCACCTCAGAGAGAGCCGAATCCTGTTCGCCTTACGCGACCCCAATAGTTGACAAAATTATCCCACACGACCTGCTTAGGCCTGCTGTCCCGTCGAAATCATTGACGGATATCGTAAGGGAGCGGTTGCTCGCTGAAACAGTTCGCCTCGTCTGCATTTTCAATGGAGACTGGGATGCCGTTCGTGTTGTGGGTGAACTGCGTGAGAAGATACGTTGTCCAAAATGCGGTTCCACGCTAATTGCAGCCACGTACATGGGCAATGATGCATTGCTGCATATTGTTAAGAAGAAAAAGAAGGGCGCGAAGCTATCAGCTGAGGAGGAACATAATTGGCGTCAGGCGTGGCTCAGCGCCAGCCTCGTACAGACAAAGGGAAAGGAAGCCGTCGTGGTCCTAAGTGGACGAGGCGTAGGCCCCGCGACTGCAATCCGGATCCTAAGAAGACTACACAAAACAACGGAGGACATGTACGTCGATATCCTCAAGGCTGAACGCGAATACGCTAGAACACGCCTCTTTTGGGATTAAACGAGCCAGATACACCTCCACACTTTCGATAATGCTAGTCATCATCCCAGTGTACTCAGCTGATTCGCGGTCCACTATTTCTACCTAAGATTAAGAGATAAAACGCCCAACAATCTGCCACCAAAAGACGGAGGTGAAGACGTAATTGAGAAGGCAAAGAGTTTGGATGCCAAGCTACGTCTACGCCTACAACCCCTGGTACGGATACTACCCATACCAAACATGGCAGGAATACGAACTGGAATACTAAGTAGGGAAGAGTCACCGACCGACTCTCCCCCCGCACCTTTTTTTGGAAAACTGAAACGCATCTTTTCCACAAAGTGGAATTACGACCCAAGTCTACCACATATTCCACGCACACATATGAGGCTCAATGCAGAACATTTGGCTGAGGTTTGCATGTTGGTGAACGAAGAAACTGGACACGGCCGAACGACACTTTTCACATGCGAGTTCTGCGCTTCCACCTATAGCGAAATAGGCTTAGCAGAAGATTGCGAACAACATTGCGGGACCCTTGGATTCACTTCAGCGGAGATAAGACGGAAAGCCATTCACGTGCCCAAAGTAGAGATTATGCCCCTGCTTTGAAAGCCCGCTCTAGATTCGCGCCATTCATTCCACATTTTCGCCTATGAACCTGGTTGTGGTTACTTCGGTTGATTGACCCAGGTCCAGTTTCTCGCGAATGTACTGTATCGATTCCTTGAACGAATAGGGTAGGAATACTGCGCTAAGTCTTGCTCCTTGGATGGCGTATCCTTTTCGACCCCTGATTAAGAACAACAAAAGGGCGAATGAAATCGGAACTAACCAAAGATTCGCCAGGGCCTGCAGCGACTGCACCCGTAGGCTGGGGAGCATGCTTTCCGCTACGATATCGATCTTGGAAGTTAGTGTCCTCGAAATTATTGGGAACACGTAGTGCTGAATGAACATTAGAACTGATATAGCGGCTCCGACTATGAGGGTTCTCCAACTGTAACGCCTGATATGTTCTATCGAACTGACGTTTGAGTAAGGTAGCTCCGTCGTGCTTCTGGATAGTCGGCCCTGTTGAATGAACATCCTCTTGTTAGTGGCGACAACCTTCTGCGAGCCATGGGACCACGTACGAACTACTACTTCCGGTTCTGAAAGCGTGGATGTGACTTCCTCTGGCAGTTTCGCAAGACCGCTTTCCCTTTCGACTTCATTCGTAAGGGCCTGGTCCAAATTTCCAATTAATTTTGTGAGCGTGAATTCTCCAGCCCTTTTCCTGGCATTAGCCGAATATTTCTGCCGCCTTGAACTATCTTCGACCAGTTCCACTATTGCATGGACTGCCCCTTCTACGTCGCCCGGCCCCTTCACGTGGACGCCTTCCTGCCCGTTTCTAATGATCCAAGATTGCCCACCGACGCCTGAAGTGATTACCGGTACTCCCTGGAACATGAATTCAAGTTGAGTCAACCCTAGGGCTTCCATCCTGCTAAGCAGAATATTGAGGTATGAAATTTCGATGAGTTGCACTTTTTCCTTTTCTCCAATTTCACCAAGGTACGTAACGTTCACCAGTCCGTTCGCCCTCCCCCTCACTTGCTCAGCGTATTCTGAATCACCTGAACCTGCGATGACAAAATGAATGTCCTTTCTATCCTTCAACCTTTCAGCAACCTCAAGGACTGCCATTGTATTCTTCCGCTCCTCGATCGTTCCAAGGTAGGCAACTATCTTCGCCTCGCGGGGAAGGTTGAAGCGTTGCAGTAGTTCGCCTGGGCTTGATGTTGCGAAACGGATGAACTCGTTATCGTCAACTCCCCCAGGGAAAAGAATGCACTTGTCCCGAAGAGCGCCCATCTTTATTTTTGCCTGTTCCTCGTAAGGAGTCACTACGAGAACCAAGTTAGCCACACGAAGTATTGTTCTCAATGAAAGCCGATTCCACGCCATTCTGAAAGAACGTTCAACCACCGAGTATCTCCGGGCCGATGGTTCTTGGAAATGAGACATGTGGCAAAATATCAGCGGATCCTGGAATCCGCCCAGTTCCCTTATGTTGCGCCTCCATTCCACAAACTTCGCAACTTCTTCCGGCCCATTCCACATCGTGCTGTGAGTTATCAACACGTTAAGGCCGAAATCATTGACAATTCCCTCCAAGGCGTGGACCACGTCCTTCAGGCTAACGCGGCGGGGAGGCCATTTAGAAGTAAAACTGCCGACACGAATAATCGGGATATCCAGTTCACCGTCATTCACCTCAACGTATCCCTTCTCTCCGAGAGATCCTTCACTGGCGATCTCCTTTCCATCGTGGTAAAGGCTGGTGATCAGGTACGCTGCGTGGCCGAGTCGCCTAAAATAGCTCACCATTCGTTGAGCTACAAGTTCTTGTCCCTTGGAGCGGCTCGTCTGATACATTATGACACCAATTCTCAGCTTCAAGGGAACTCACGCAAATACTCCTATGAGCCACCAGCGTTATAACGGCATGTCTACCGTTTGAGGATTGGTTCCTAAGATGACACAAGTGGAGGCGGTCTTCTCCGACTATGATGGTACACTATGCGCCTTGGAGCTTCGAAGAGAAGACGCGTTTATCTCACCTAGGCTGAGGCGGGTGCTCACCAAGGCGAGCAAACGAGTCAAGCTAGGCATCATAACGACCAAGGACCTTTACTTCATCAAGGACCGAGTACCATTTGCACACGGCTACGCAGCTACATCCGGATTAGAGATGCAAGTTGGCGACAAAATCACACTCGACGAACGCGTCCGCGACTCTAACCCAAAGCTCGAGAAAACATACCAAGACGCCCTTAAGAGAATCCTTCAGATCCGCGACAACATAATGGTGGAAAGAAAGGAGACAGAGGACGGCGGACTGATTGCTTTCTGCATTGATTGGAGGCTGTCCCGGAATTGGGATGAAGCGCATAGAAAAGCTGCACCTGTGCTCGCGCTCTGTAAGGACCAGGGGATGTATGTGGTCGAATCGAATATCAGCCCCTTCGCGAACATTTTTCCATTTGAAGTGGATAAGGGCACGGCCTTTGACAGATTGCGGAGGGAAATGGGTGTGACAGGCCCGGTGATGTATCTGGGGGATTCGGAGGCCGATGACCCCGCCTTCCAGCTTGCGGACATTTCAGTAGGAATCAAACATCGCCGAGTCATGCCATCGCTAAAATGTAAATACAAGTTGGAATTTTTCGAACTCGAAGTCTTTCTTTCGAAACTGATAGAATCGAATTTCAATTTTCAAGATGAAATGTTGCAGAAGAACATTCAAGCCTAGAACCGCCGCCTTGGCCGGAGCGTTTCCAAGGTTTCTACTTAAGGTTCTGGATTTCTACCAAGTGTAATCACAGTTAACCGCTATCAAGCAAATGTTTCGCTTAGGAGGTTCAAGGAATATGAATGGGATTTCCCCAGTAAAGCACGGGTTCGTTGACCTCGCCGCTGTGATGTTCGTAATCGGCGGCGTCGTAACCTTGGTCATGAGTCTTCTGGCACTCCCTATCGCTAGCATCTACCCCTTCACTTTGCCTTCAAACCTTGGTACAGAGTTCCTCGTGGTACTTGGCATAACCGTAATCTGTTCCCTCGGAGCGATCCACTGCTACTCGCTTGTCACCAAACGCATGCTATCCGAAGCAGGGATCAGGGGGCTGATCTTCGGGGCACTACTGCTGATCTTCAGTTTGGGACTAATCGGTGGCTTAGGTGGATCAGGCACGACTGTAGTCGGATCAGGGACGACGATGCTACTCACCACTCTGAGCGCTGTCTTCATACTCGTTGCGGGCGTTATCTGTTTCGCTCTTAGGCACACAGCGATTTCTGCGTCCGCCATAGCGCGTCAACATGCCATCGCTCAACCTGCATTCCAGGCGTAGGGAACGAACCCAAAACCCATTTTTTCTTGCACTTCGAGGGAAATCTTTTGGCTTCACGATCGAAAACAACCTTGATATTGGCAGTGGTTCTGTTTCTTTCCGCTTCGGCCCTTCTACCACAGTTGGGTTACGCTGATGGTGAAGGCTGGATCAAGTACTCTGGAAACCCAGTGCTTAGCCCAACGCCAATGGTCCTAACCACCACACCGGGCAATTGGGATTCTGGTTATACGGTCAGTCCTAGAGTGCTCTACGATGGGACAAGCTATAGAATGTGGTACAATGGAGGGAATATGTCCGGATTTGCTGGGATCGGCTACTCAAATTCAACGAATGGAGTCACTTGGATCAAGCATTCGAGCCCTGTTCTAATCCCTGGACCAAGCGGCTCTTGGGATAGTGCTTCAGTTGCCTTGGGCTCTGTTCTATGGAACGGGACTCTCTTCTTAATGTGGTACAGAGGGAGCAACTCAACAACTAACCAAGCTGGGGCCGTGGGGTTTGCATACTCAAAGGACGGGATCACGTGGAAAAAATTAGCGCACCCAGTTCTCACTGGGACCGATATAGATCAAGAATACATAGCTAGCCCGTACGTCATCAAGACCGAACTCACGTACACTATGTGGTATGTGGGGCGAAACGCGTCCCTTACAAAATCTAATCCTTCTAGGATTCTCTATGCAACATCATTTGATGGAATCCAATGGGCCAAGTCGCCTTCGCCTGTGTTCTCGCCCTCATCCGACCCAAGCGCATGGGATTCTGGCGCTGTCTACTCCCCCTCTGTGTATTTCAACGGGACCACGTTTGGCCTCTGGTACTCTGGCTTTGGCCAGGGTATCATAGCTCCACAAATTGGCCTCGCCACCTCGCCGGACGGCAGAACATGGACGCGGTCCCCATTGAACCCTATTCTGAGTCCTGGTGGGCAGAGTACTTGGGATTCTGCGGGCGTTGAGCAACCCAACGTAGTCCTCGGGGCTAGTGGATATTTGCTGTATTACGACGGCTTGGCTGATAATGCGGGAGGAAGAATTGGACTAGCCCAGGCTCCGCAAACTCCGCAAATTCTGCCAGTCGCTGAATTTCCGTACATAAGCCTCCTGCTTGGCGTCACAGTTTGTGCGGCACTCTGCTTCCTTCGCTTTCAGAAGAAAACGCACGCCTAAAGAACGGCTGTTAATTTAAGGCAATAACGCTATCGGGTACTGGTCGATTCGACGGCTCTCGGTTTTCCACAAAACGACCGCTACATTGTTTACGAAGTGGCCAACGGTACATACAAGGCTTAGCGAAGTCTGTTGAGATCGAATCGTCATGGTCGAAGTAAAGAAACTGGCTGAACAAATACTCGGATTCCTTCATCAAGAAGACGAAAAGCAAGGGCACATCAATGTCACATTGGCTTCTTTGTACAAGGCCTTCGAAAATGAAGCCTCGTACGATGTGATTCAAAGTGCCGTAAGATTTCTGGCTGACAGAGACTTGATCGCACCCTTCAGTTATAGCTTGACCGCGAAAGGAAGACGGGAGCATAGCCTTAGGCAGAAGACCTAGCACGGCAATGCAATGGATAATTAGCGTTTCAGCGTATTTTTGGCAGTTCTAGTGTCGAGGCAGCATTATTGGTGGCCTATTACAGGGTGGGGTTTGTACCCCGCCTCTAGACGGGTCATCTCTTCTGCATCGAGCTTAACATCTATCGACGCTACAGCTTCTTCTATGTGCTCGACCTTTGTTGCTCCGATTATCGGTGAAGTGACCCCCTTATGGAGTAACCACGAGAGAGCAATCTGAGCAGGGGTCACACTCTTTTGCTTCGCCAATGATTCAACGGTCTCTGATACATCGAAGTCTTCAGGTCTGAAGTATCGACCTGCTAGATACTCGTCGCTTTCGAAACGAGTGCTCTTCGGTTTTTCGCCCCGTTTGTATTTTCCCGTCAGAAAGCCTCGTGCAAGCGGACTCCAAGGAATTAAGGCGATTCCCTCCTCCTTGCAGAGCGGAATCATCTCCCGCTCTTCCTCCCGGTAAAGCAGGTTGTAGTGGTTTTGCATGCTGACGAATCTTTCCAGGCCCAGGCGATCGCTGGTTTGTAACGCTTTGAGAAATTGCCAGGCGAACATGCTGGAGGCACCGATGTAATGCGTAAACCCTCGGTGAACGACCTCGTCAAGCGCTCGCATGGTTTCTTGAATAGGCGTATTATAGTCCCATCGATGGATCTGGTAGAGGTCAACGTGGTCCGTCTGCAGACGTTTCAAGGACGCTTTGATTTGATACATGATATGCAGACGGGAAAGGCCTGAGTCGTTCGGTCCATTGCCTGTAGGATAGTAGACTTTCGTAGCGATGACGACATTTTCTCGGTTCCCTTTCAAGCCTTCACCTGTAATTTCCTCGGAACGACCTGAGGAATAGGCGTTCGCTGTATCGAAGAAGTTTATTCCGAGGTCCAATGCTTTCTTGAGTAGTCTCTGGGCTTGGTTGGCCTCAACTTTCCAATTTGCATCATTGCCAAATGACATGCACCCCAAGCATATCCGCGACACTTTGACACCTGCTCTTCCAAGATTCACATATTCCATGAGGAACGCCTGCTACCTTCAGCCTTCCGCCCTTTGAACTAGAACGCGGTTGATCAGCAGTTTTTGTGAGGTTAGGCTTGTACTTTCAGTGTTATCGTCACGTGGTCCGGGTACCTCGGACGCCCCATTTCCTGGTATTCATCTTCGGTAAGTGTCACGATGAGGCGAGGTGTGCCGAGTTGTTGGCCTACGCCAGGAAGCTGCGTTAGAACTCTTTGGACGGCTATTGTTACGCCTGCCATTTCCCTATCCATATCAAGCGGCATGGTTACGGGGCCCTTGAGCGGGTCGCCTAACGTTATCTGAACCATCGTCCTTCCTTGGGAGGACTGGATAGGCGTAACCACGAGTACGGTTCCTTCGATAGTAACCTCTCCCATGCTGATCACGATTCGACCGCGCTAAACCGGTCGCCTGCTATTCTAAGGTTGTGGGAATCGTACTTTCATCTAAATGACAAGAGAATTTATGCTGACGGCTTCACTCTGTAAACGATGTCGTTCTCTCTAACGTGGCCGGATACTTTCATCCCCACGCTTTGTCCGGCTTGAGCGTTGGTAATCTGTTTGTGTTCAATTTCCATCGAGTCTACTGGTTGTTCAATGTTGGTGGTGCTGCCTCGGATAACGATCTTATCCCCTCTGTTGAGTGGGGCCGTCAATTCGACTACGGCTACGCTTGCTTTCGAGTAGAAGTGCGTGATTCTGCCAACTTTCTCATATAGTGCTTCCATATGGAACCAGTTTAAGGACCGTGTCTTTGGTTGAATTGTTTTGCGGTAGAATTGGCGGTAAGGCGAGGACACGCGACCGTGCGTTTGCACGTGGAGCGTTGTCGGCTCGCCCACCGCTCTGGCTTTCAACCGCATGAAGTGCGTTATATTAATGTTCCGTAAACTGAACATCACTGTACCTTACAATGTGTGACTCAAACCTGCCAACGAGAAGACTTAGCTTTCGCTTCCCATAAACTAAGGCAGAAATTCATAGCGGGGCGAAGGCATTCCAGTCCTCAATTCAACCAATTGTGGAGGGCATTCTCTCCAAGAGGCCTGACCTATCACAAGACCAAGTTCTAGCACTCATAGACGAGAAAAAGAAGGAGGGCCGTGGCTTACTCTCGGACGAAGGCGCGGCCAGGCTTGTGGCTGAGGAGCTTCTAGTACAAACTCGCGGAACCGAACTAGGAAGAATGCAAGTGAAGGGCCTCGTCAGCGGCCTTAACGACGTAAGCATCTCGGGCCGTGTTCTCTTGTCGTACCCTCCTCAACAATTTCAGCGTCGCGACGGAACGCCGGGCCGAGTCTTGCGGCTAGTAATAGTCGATAAGAGTGGTCGTGTTCGCTGCGCTCTTTGGGACAAGCATGTGGATGTGCTCACGAGAGCTGGGAGCCTGCATGGTAGAGTCCTAAGGATCGGTCACGCTTACACTAGGCAAGGACTGACAGGGGACACTGAGATCCACGCAGGGGATCGAGCAAGTATAGAAGTCGATCCGCAAGACATGCCGACCACTGACTTGCCCGAATTCCGGGAATTGTTCACGCCTCTTGGCAAATTAGCGGCTGATGCATACCAACTGAATGTTGTTGGCGTAATACAGGCCGAACCGAGGCTTTACACCTTTCAGAAAGAGGATCGGCCTGGCAGCGTTCTTAGAACCGTTATCGCAGACGAATCGGGAAGTATGCCCCTAGTTGCCTGGAACGAGCGAGCTGAAGAATTGCGCGAGGTTAAGAAGGGGGAAATCTTGCGGGTTCTCAATGCAAGAACGCGATTGGACAACAATGCACGTTTGGAATTGCACGTTGAAAGCCGAAGCCAAGTGGAGATTCTCCCAACACCCCCCGACTACCTGAAGTTGCCCGTAGCCAAGCTATACAAGCTCGCAGACCTTACAGGCCAGCTTGCTTCCGTGGACCTGTCAGTTTCTGTGCTAGCCAAAGGCCCGATTCAGGAAATCAAAAGGGCAACGGGAGAAACAGCGATAGTTGCAAGGCTTATCGTTGCTGATGAAAGCGGAATCGCCTCCCTGTCCCTCTGGGACGACAAAGCGGAACTCGGTACCAAACTCGTAGAGGGTCAAAGCATCGATCTCCGCGGAGTTTCCATTCGCGAAAGATTAGGAGAGATAAGCCTCAGTATTGGAAGGTCGGGCGACTTGAAAGAATCAGCAAAAAAGATTGAAGCCAAACAGGTAACGAAGTTAGATTCCCTCAAGAACGCGAAGGGCCTTTTGGTTGTGGAAGGCTCTATCTTCGACCAGCCTTCAGCGAGGCAGGTGGTAACTGACAAGGGGGAAACCGTCAATTTGGCATCCTTTACACTTCGCGACGACAGCGGCTCGGCAAAGGCAACTTTCTGGCGAGATCAAGTTGCCACAATAACGCCGTTGCGGCCTAGAACGCGCGTAAGGATTTCTGGACTAAGGGTGAGGGCGGGACTTGGGGGGGAACTGGAGCTAAGTTCAGTGCCGGCAACCAAAATCCAGACGCTTGAGCAGCCGACGAGTGAAAGGCCTGCTTGGGAGGATATTCGACACGTAATAGCACTCGAACCAGGATTAACCACTTGGGTCAAGGGCATAATCCTCGAAACCCTCGGCGACCCCAAACTTCTAGCGCTCTGCGAAACATGTGACTCCCCGCTAACCGTCTTAGGAAGAAAGTTCAATTGCTCATACTGCAAGTCAGCTAAGACAGGTAAGGTCGGGTTCACGGGCCGGTACAAGATCGATGACGGTACCGGAGTAGGAGAGGTAACAATCTCTGGACTCGAAGCCACAAAGTTCACATCAGGAAAGCCCGCGGACGCCCTAGAACAAATGCTTCAGGAAGGTGCTCCCAAACTCATGCTGGAAAAGGGAGAACTAGCCAACATGATTGGAAAGGAGATTGAAGTGTACGGAACAGCCGAGCCAACCGGAATCACAGCCAAGTACGAAATTAAGGCCAAGAAGGTCATAGTGGCGGGTAAGCTCTAGACACTTCCCATTCCAAAAATCTAATATCTCCTTTTAATGTGAATTAGCCCTTGAGAATCGTGATACTAAGGGAGTCCATGCAGCCCCTATGATGCTGCTTTTCTTAAGTTGAAAAACCGACCTCAACATGCTTTGTAGGTAGATCTTTTTGTCACTCCTCCGCAACGTTATCGGGCCATATCCCAACTTATGGGATTACATCAACACCATAAAGAATCCGGCCGTCAAACAAACAATAAAGAAACGTATTCAAGAGTACCAGGCAAAACCCGACGTCATCGACAAATTCTCAAGTATAACTGACCGTTACTTTTTCGTAGTTTTCGCGACCGAATGGAATGCTGAATGCCGCGCCGAGCTTCCGAATCTCGCGAAAGTTTTCATCGCCGCAAACAACGCTGCCCTGAACATCAAAGTTATCGACTTCGACGAGAACCGTGACATAGCTGACGAAATGAACGTGCTCAGAATCCCAACCATAATAATCCACAACCGCGCCTGGCGGGAGATTGGTAGGTTCGTGGAGAAACCACAGCATGGCGGCACGCTTGAGGAAGAACTCTGGGGAATCATCGAAAAGAACAATCAGAAGGCACAATGAAAACCCATACCGTATCCTAGTTCGGAAACTCGTGGTAATGCAATGGATACTTTCACCTGCATCAGAACTCGCCGCGAGGTCCGAGAATACTTAGACAAGCCCATACCAGACGAGAGTCTGCATCGAATCCTCGAAGCAGGCCGCCTCGCACCGAGCTCAAAGAATTCACAACCATGGCATTTCATCGTCATCAAGAACAAGGACACTCTGAGGAAGATTTCCGAGCTGACACCTACGGGCGCACACATTACGAAAGCCCCATTAGCAATTGCGATATTCATGGACTCCGCGAAATTACCGGAGATTGACGGTACACGCGCAATTCAGAACATGGTTCTAGCAGCTTGGGAACTTGGAATCGGTGCCTGCTGGGTCACTAATTTCTATGACGACGGAGTCAAGGATCTCCTAAGTGCTCCCCAGAGAATGAAATTGGTAACCGTAATGCCATTCGGTTATCCAGCGGAGCCGAAGACCAACCGGAAGAAGAATCGTAAGCCCCTACAGGAAATCGTACATTACGAGAAATTCTAAGCTCACCTCTGATTACACAGTTGGTAACCCGGTTTCAATACGTTGAAACTTTGATGACCCCTGGAATTTTCAGCATCTTTTGCAATGAAGTCCCGCTAAGTTCCTTTTCGACAACGAGCGTGAGCTTCGGTTCAGGCGTCAAGTCAGGGTCATCCGCAACGGCCTGCCTTATCGCAACATTCTCCTGTGCGATCAAGGACGCTGCTTGGGCCACGATCCCAACTGTATGTGGGTCGGCGTAGATTTCGATGACGCTATAGCCAAGAAACTTGGCAACATCCGCTAGGAATGGGCCTGCAGGACGAAGCTTCTGGAAGACAGAGTTGAGAATAGGGTCTGAGGAAATCAGTTGAGCCGTGTCCCTTACTGTTCTTCGGTCGACGTGCAAGTGGCGAGCGATCTTCACGTCGGACAATTCGACACCGCCGCAATAGATCTTGTTTTCTTCTCTAATGCTGAGACCCAATTCTACGAACGCTCTCGCGACCTTCTGCCGGCCCGGATATTCCTTGAGCCGGTCTGAGATTTGCCTCCACATGTCTGGACATCAACCCATAACGTACAGAAGTGTGCAATAAAGTCTTAAATTCTACTATAACGTTTCCAGCTGACATCATTCTACAGGAAACGCACTCCATGCCGAAAGCTATAGTGGACAAAGAACACGCGGTATATCTGCCCCAGGATGAACTGCCAACTCGCTGGTACAACATTTTACCCGACCTGCCTGAACCGTTACCTCCCCCGCTTGACCCCCGCACCCTCAAACCGGTCTCTCCTGAGCCGCTGTTGAGGCTCTTCGCGAAGGAACTGGTCTTGCAAGAGGTTTCAGCTGAGAGATTTATCAAAATCCCGGACGAAGTATACGACGCATATCTTCGTCTCCCTCGCCCCACGCCTTTGCTCAGAGCAAGACGACTCGAAAAGTACCTGAATACCCCTGCTCAAATTTATTACAAATGCGAATACGTAAACCCGACCGGCAGCCACAAACCCAACAGCGCGATCGCGCAAGCCTACTACAACATGGCCCAAGGCACTCAACGCGTCGTGACAGAAACGGGAGCAGGGCAATGGGGTTCAGCACTCGCGATGGCGGCCGCGATTTTCGGAATGAAGTGCAGTGTATACATGGTTCGCGCGAGCTACGACCAGAAACCTGGCCGGAGGATCATGATGGAAGCCTTCGGCGCAGATGTCACAGCCTCTCCCAGCAAGAAGACCAAGTTCGGCCAAAGCCTCCTCGAATCTGACCCGAACAACACCGGGTCACTTGGTATTGCCATAAGTGAGGCGCTTGAAGATTGTGTCACCCATGATGATACAAAATACTGCCTAGGCTCCGTACTGAACCACGTCCTTCTACACCAAACGATCATTGGCGAAGAATCAAAGAAGCAGTTCGAAATGATTGACGTGCAACCCGATATAATTTGCGGCTGCATCGGCGGAGGTTCGAATTTCTCAGGCTTCGCCTACCCATTCATGGCAGATAAACTGAAAGGAAAATCAACTGCTGAATTCGTAGCCTGCGAACCCAAGGCCGTACCCTCCACAACCCGGGGGACTTACACTTACGATTTCGGGGACACGGCAGAAATGACTCCGTTGCTAAAGATGTACACGATCGGCCACAAGTATAAGCCCCCACCAATCCACGCGGGCGGGCTTCGATACCACGGCAAAGCCCCATCCCTCTGCCTCCTCATCAACAAGGGTTACATTAGATCAGTCGCCTACTCACAAACTGAGGTCTTTGAAGCAGCACGCACTCTGGCAAGGACCGAAGGCATGATAACTGCACCGGAGACCGCGCACAATGTGAAATATGCCATCGACGAGGCCATCCGTTGCAAGAAAACTGGTGAGAAAAAGATTATAGCTTTCAACAACTGCGGCCACGGCCTACTTGACCTGCAAGCATATGATGCGTATTTCAACGGCAAGCTAGTTGACTATGAGCCAACGAGCATCGAGGTTCCAAAGTTAGTCCAATAACCCCGTACGCCCTTTCCACGCTTCGCTCGAAGCGCCCGAAAACCTTTAGATGCCATCAAACTACAATGACTCGAGATTTTCCATCGGACATTTGAAGGACTCGAAGCATGCTAGGTGACATCGATACCCTACTGGCCCTAGGAATCGTTACCGCGGTCTTCCTTAACGCGTTCACCAGCCTCTACGTTGTCAGGCGACTTCAACCAGGCCAATCCCCCTCTAAGGAAGAAGAAGAGACGGGGGAAGATGAAGATGAAGATGAAGATGAAGATGAAGATGAAGATGAAGAAAGTTCTGAGCCAGGGATTCCAACAAAGGAGCAGGTCCTCGCACGTAGGGCGCAATTGATTCGCGAACTAGAACAAGAGCGCGGTAGCAGAGTTCTACAACTAATTCACCGAAAGGAACCCTGGAGCGCGAGCGATGAGGAACCTGAAATAGTGCTTGAAGATTCAGAGGTCATCCTTCAGCAAGTTAGGGAAACACCACGGGACAAACCAATCGATTTCATAATCCACACAGAGGGCGGGCTCGCCTTCGCCGCCGACCTGATAGCGATGGCCCTAAAGTACCACCCCGCGAAGGTTACGGTGATGATCCCCTTCTACGCTATGTCGGACGGCACGTACATAGTGCTCGCAGCCGATGAGATCATGATGGAGAAATGCAGCATTCTCGCTCCCTGCGAACCTATCGTAGATGATATGCAGGCCAATTTAGTTATGGGGATTCTGAAACGCAAACCTATTGAAACCATATCGGATGGAACAATCTTGCTCGCGGAAGCCGCACGCATGGATACAGATAACGCAAGGCAATTCGTGAAGTGGCTCTTGGCTGACAAGATGGGTGAGGATCAGTCAACTCAAGTGGCGGGCTTTCTCACAGGCGGATTCATGGCAAGTAGCACACCAATCACGCTAGATGTCGTCCGTGCAATAGGCCTCAATGTAGTTGAGGGCGTCCCCGAAAAGGTACTGCAACTCTTCGAAACCATCCAGTTCGGTGGCGGTAAAGTAAACCTGGGCAAAGAATACCGTTAAAGTGAAATTTTGTTGGACGCTTCAGAACTTCTTCTGGGGATTGGATTAATTGCCGTTTCAGCCCTCAACTCTTTCACAGTCATTTACTTGGTGCACCAAAGAAAGAATAGTTCTGTGACGAGGGAACACCTGGAAGAGGACGAGGAAGGAGACACTGACGAAGAGGAAGGGCAACCTGAAGCCTCGCCCGGGACTGAACGCCCAACGACCAAAACAGGGATTCTTGCTTGGCGGCAGAGTATCATAGAAGACCTAGAACGAGAACGGGGAACGAAGGTCATCACGATGATTCACAAGAAAGAACTGTGGACTGAGCCCGGGGAGGATTCTGAAATTGGGATTGAGGATACCGTGAAAGTGTTGATGGAGTTTCAGAAGACACCTAAAGACAAGCCAATTGACATGATCATCCATACACCGGGTGGATATGCGGTCGCCGCCCAAATGATGGCCATGGCCATCAAATTTCACCCCGCCAAAGTTACGGTTATGGTTCCATTCTACGCGATGTCCGGCGGTTCACTCATGAGCCTGGCGGCTGGCGAAATTCGCATGGAGAAATACAGCGTATTAGGGCCTGTGGATCCTCAGATTCCCACGCCTGGAGGCGGCATGCATCCCGCTGGTGCCTTAGCCACGCTCATGAAGACGAAACCGATTCAAACTATCAGTGACAAGATGGTCATCTTAGCTGAGACTGGAAACTTGGAGGTAGAGAATGCCAAAGCTTTCGTAATGTGGCTTTTGGAAGGCAAAATGGACAAACAGCAAGCTGAGAGCGTCGCAGATTTCCTAGCTCGCGGATACATGTCCCACGCAACACCGATCACTCTTGACGTAGCGCGTTCGCTCGGACTAAACGTGGTTGAAGGTGTACCTGACAAAGTCTATGAATTATTCAAGACCTTCGCGTTTACTGGGCAGTCATACAAAGGCCACTGATTTCAGAAAATGCGCTGAAATCCACCGCTAAGAGATTCAGTCTGCCTGTAGTGCGTTAGGAAGTCATCTTCCCTATTATCTTCCTTAGATCAGAGCGATTTCGTACGCCTGTCAAGCGGTCCCACTCCTTTCCATCCCTAATCAAGATCAGTGTGGGAATGCTTTTGATGTTGAATTGGGCTGTCAAATCCCGGTTATTTTCAATATCCACTTTCGCAAAGACTACATGGTCCTTGAACTCCTCCGCAAGGGCGCGCAATATCGGAGCCATAACGTGACAAGGCCCACACCAACCTGCCCAGAAGTCAACAACAACGGGCTTTCCGCACCGCAATAGATCCGGCAGGTTCCCTATCGTGGCCTGTACAATCCGTCCGCCCATACTGCAACCCTACACAGTGGCCTGTTTTCTCAAACCGCTCAGTTGGATTTTTGGGAGGAAGTGTATTCATGCTCCTCCCACATGTCGTACGCTGTTGCAACCGAAGCCGCTTGAGTAATTATTGCCAATGCAACTACGAGGTGAAAGAAGGAAATCACGGATACTAGGGGAATGCTCACGCCGAGTCTTAGGTTCGCATAGAGAATGACGCCCAAGATGATTTGGAACGTCGCTAGGACAGCGGTCGATTTGACAATACGCTTAAGCCTGTTAGGAGCAGTCGTCTTCTTGATCAGCGCGTTGTCGTAGTGAGCTAACGCCAAGATTGCTAGGCCCAGCGCCACGTGTGCGTCGACTAGGTATATTGTGAAGCGCGGAAGAGTTATGATAATTATCTGAAGGAACGCAAGCCAAACCATTGCGTAGAACTGTTTCCATACACTCATTTCTATCCCGCGCGTCCACGCTCCACTGTCACTTCTAAAGGGTTTCCCACATTTTCAGCGCCAAGAATCCCGACATCACGACTGTCCTAGCAATGAGACGCTCTTTGTCTACGCTACTGAGGTCCTGGCCTAGAAATTTGGCGCACCCGCTCGGGGTGTTAATTCCACCTGGTGGAAAAATGGTTCAAGAATTCATATGGGATACTGGAAATGAGTAGGTTTGATGTGATTAGATTGACCGGAACACCAGTCTTAAAAAACGGTTTCTTAGATCTGGCTGCGGCACTTTTCGTTATAGGAGGCGTCATCAGCCTCATCGTTAGCATCTTAGCGCTCCCAATATTCAGCATATACCCGTTAATTCTTGTTCCGTTCGGCTTGGTTTTCGTGGTGCTGTTTATTGTGGGCCTAATTTGTTCCTTGGTGGCGGTTCACTGCTACAGCCTCACCACGAAGCGAGTTCTCTCTCAGGCGGGGATGAGAGGAGTAATTTCTGGGGCGATCCTGCTAACCCTAAGCCTGGGCCTAATCGGCATGACACATGAGCTGACAACTCAGATCGGAGCTGTGAGTGCAATATTGATTCTGATTGCGGGAGCCGTATGTTTCGTGTTACGCTAAGATTGGGCGGCGCACGAAAACAAGTTTTTGCGAATATACTCTACAGGCAGTAAAAGCGCACTGCATAAGTCACATA
>Ga0187770_10000480_pt1 | contig 19431 bp, 24 predicted proteins | sample 0116_SJ02_MP02_2_FD_133154 | JGI IMG/M metagenome (GOLD analysis project Ga0187770, IMG submission 133154) | Tropical peat soil microbial communities from peatlands in Department of Meta, Colombia - 0116_SJ02_MP02_20_MG | ecosystem: Environmental > Terrestrial > Soil > Wetlands > Peat | place...
GTTTCCAACGGCAACTATCGCTTTGAACCTTGATTTTTCGCCGGCATCGGTCTGTTTTTGAACCAAGTTTATGTTTATGACTTCTTCTTGCAGGTCCGGTATCAAAGCATCAATGATCTGAGACTCGCGCACTTGCAGACCTGCCATAAAGACTTCTTCGATCGAGGTGATTCTGCCTTCTTGAATCATCTTTCCTAGGCGAGTTTTTGGAACCCACTGCTCCATCCTTTCTGATGATTCTCTTGCACGATCTCTCCTACTGTCTCTCCTACGGCCTCTGAACGTCAATTCTTCTTACCTCTGCTTTTGAATGCAGCAGCCATGTCCGACTTGACTTTCGCGAAGTGTTTGGGAAGAGTTTCTGGTCGAATTTTCTGCTCCAAGTATTTTGAGAACTTCGTCTGATACTCTTCCGCGTTGGACGCAAGGCCTTCTGCGTACTTGGCGATGTGTTCGCCTCCGATCCTCTTTTCATCTGGCAATTTTTCCTCGCTGTGCGGCACGTTCACCTTTGCGTCTAGGACTCCCCTGAGCACGGCAAAGACTTTTGCTCCCTTCGAAGGCGGATAGAGTCCTATGTCCAAGATTGCTTCTCCTATCCCGTGTGTCTTGGCTTTCAAGCCACACAAGAAGCCGGTAAGATATGCTGCCGGGATGTTCCCGCGAGGGGCCTTCCATCCGTACTCCTTGGCTAGTTCCCTGCTGTGAGCAGAAACCAGAACCTGGTCTCCCCTCGGCTTGGCCACAATTATCTGGGCAGTTGTGTTGTTGATGCTTGTGCGAGTCACCAGCCGAGGCTTTCCAGAAAGTATGAAAGCTTTTCTCGCTCTGTAGTCCGTTTTTCCCTCTCTTCTGCGACGGAATTTCGTGCAGTAGCGCGAGTTTTTCGCCATTAGCGCTTCCTCCAGAGTTCATGCGCCTTCAGGTAGCGCTCCAGGTCAGCAACCGATTCAAACCTGCCGCTGCCTGCCATTCTGTAAAGTTTTTGGTAGGCACTTTCAGGGAAGACCTTTTTCGCCTTTAATTCTTGAAGCCTTTTTCTTAAAGCCCTAATCTTGCTCATCCAAGCCTCTTTCTTTGAGACTCTCGCCTTCGCAGAGCCAGTTCTGCTCCCAGGACCTCTTCGTCTTCCCTTCTTTTTCTTATCGTGCAGGATTCGAGCTCTCGCACGGCTCACGCCCGTTACGGGCATTGATTTTATCGTGCCTTCATGGACGAGTCTTCTGATTTCGTCACGAGTCATCGCGGCCTCCACGTCAACCGTTCTTTCAGGATCTATCCAGACGCGGTTTCGCCCAACCTTCATTATTTGAGCTGCAAGGCGGCGCTGATTTCGGAGGCCTGTCATTGGTCATTCGCTACCTCTTTATGTCTGTTAGCTTTTTTTTCTGGCTGCGCTTTCTCTGTCGCAAGGGCTTCCTCCGCTTCTTTGGGTTGTTCCTGCGCTTCCTTTGCTCCTTCCTCTTCTTTCTCTTCCGCGGATTTCTCTCCAGCTGCTTCTCTAGCCTGCCTCAGGTTGAGAACAACTATTTTCCTTTTTCTTGCTTCTGCAAGGATTTGGGTCCGCTTTCTTTTGCCAACTGCGTGGGCGATGCGCAGAGCCTGAGTGCCCGGTGTTACTTTGCTAACCTGTTCAACGTTGTAAACCAAGATCTCCTCATAGCCTGACGCGTGAAGACCCCTGGAAACCCTCGGCCCTCCGTATCCAGAACTCACTGGTGGAGGCCAACCTTTGATGTACATTCTGACCTTGTTGTCCAAGCCTCGTGGGTTGCGCCAGTTTTCCTTCAAACGCACGTATCGCCAGCTCTCAGGCCTCGCAAACTTCGGCTTTCCCTTCTTAACGCGCTCTCTCAGCTTCAAAACTCTTTTAGGTGTGATCGCTTTTGGCTCCGTCATCCTTCCATCCCCTCAGCTTGTTCATAAACGTAAAGCCCGTCCAAGAAGATGCGCGGGTCTTTTCTCTTCACCTTCGTAGCTTGTTCAATGTTTGCTGCCGTCTGGCTGACGTCTTCCAAGTTTATGCCCCGAACGATGATGTCTTCTCCTTGAATGCTGACTTCAACGTTGCCGATTATTTTGGCCTTTCTTGGGTTTCGCTCGCCAGTGAAGTTTTCAATAAGAACTGTCCTTTCCTTAAGCTTAGCCGATACTGGGAAGTGCGAGAAGACGATTTTGAGTTTGTACGTAAAACCCTTCTTGACGCCAGTGATCATGTTCTGAACGTGCGAACAAACTGTGCCCACGAGTGCCGCTTCCCTTTTTCGAGGCCATTCAGCCGACACCCGAATCGTTTTGCCGTCAAGTTCGATTGAAACAGGTTCGTGAGAAAAGTCACGTGTCAGTGTTCCTAGCGAACCTTTAACCGTGATTCTTCTTCCTTCAAGGCCTACTTCGACATCCTCTGGGACTTGAATCGTTTCGGACTTTTTTGGGGCTCGCATTCATGAACATCTCTTAGCAAACGAAGGCTAGCAGTTTACCTCCAGCGCGTTTTTCCTTCGCGTCCTTGTGTGACAGAACGCCAGCAGGAGTTGAGACAACGAGCAAGCCCACTTCTCTCGATGGGAGAAACTCCTTTTCCCATTCTTCAAACTGGTCTGCTTTGAGGGAAAACCGTGGCCTGATGGCTCCACACCTGTTTATTCTGCCAAGCAGCTGAACCTTGAACTTTCCAGAACGACCATCGTCTATGAACTCGAATTCACCGATGTAACCGTTGAGTTGCATGATTCTCAGGACTCGGCCTAAGAGCTTAGAGGCTGGGCTGATTATGCATTCGTGCTTGTTTCGCATTTCGTTGTTGATGACTGTTGTCAAACCGTTTGCCAAGGTGTCCATCATGCCTTTCCTCATTCACTCGTATTTTTTGAAGCCGAGTTTTTTGGCTACTTCCCTAAAACAGTGCCGGCACAGATATAAATTGTAACGTCGGATGATTGGACCATAAGACCCACATCTGCTGCATGCCCTTGCACCTTTGCCGTACTTTTTTTCCTTCTTAGGCTTCTGTTTTCCCATTTGCTGTCCACCTATTCAGTGATTTCCACACCCAAGGCGTCCTTGGCGAACACCTTGGAGTCCTCAGGTGTCAGAACGTGTCTGGTGCCAATTTTGCTCCTTTCTTTCCTTCTTGTCTTAACCCGGTAGCCTGGCCGAATGACCGACACGCAGATGTCCATACCGAATATTCCAACGTCGGGGTCGTACTTCACTCCTGGCAACTCGATGTGTTCTTTTAAGCCGAAGGAAAAGTTGCCCTGTCTGTCAAAACTCCTGCTGGAAATCTTCTTGTCAACGACCGGCAGAGCCTTGTTCAAGAATTCAATCGCTTTTTCTTTTCTCAGCGTTGTGATGCAAGCTATCGATTCTCCTTGTCGTATGCCAAAATCTCTCACAGTGTCCTTCGCCCTTCTGTTGCATGGAGTTTGACCCGTTATTTCTTTCAAAACTCTTGCAGCTTTCTCCAGAGGTTCGCCAGACTTCCCAACGCTGATGTTGACCACGACTTTTTCTATCCTTGGTTTGAGCATTGGATGCGTTTCCCATTTCTTGCGAACCTGGTCTTCCGACAAGTTAGTTTGCCTCCGGCAACGAGACTAGAGGCCGTGCCTCCCCTAGCGCAAAGACGAAATCCAGCGTTGTTTGGTAGCGCGCCCCTTTCTCATTCTCGATCGTCACCAGCGCGCTCCTGCGCTTTTTTCCTTCTGCCTTTTCAATCTCAACTATTCTCCCGAACTTCCCAACGTTTTTTCCACCAGTTATGATCGCATACACTTTTTCTTTCATTCTTGTGTGCTCAAGTATCTGCTTCTCAGGAAGGCTCAACTTCAGCGTATCAAGTGTACTGAAGACATCTTCCTTCGGGTCTTTCTGGTCAGCGACTTGGATAATAAGGTTTGAGCCATCATGAAGGTGAAGCTGCACGTGCCCTCTTTTAACAACAGTTTTGTCTTCTATCCGGAAAAGCTTGAACTTCGCCTCTTCATCGTTGATCGGGCTCAGGATAAGGCCTTTAAAAGAAGGCAGTGTGCAAAAGCTCTTGCCCATTTCAGGTACTGAGATGACATCCATTAGGCCGACGGGGAAATCGTCTCTTCGCCTCACTTTTCCGTCTACGTAGACCTTTCCCTGAGCGACGATTGTCTTCGCCTCTTTCCTCGTTTCGGCGAATCCTAGGGTGTCACGCAAAACAATTGCCAAGGGCATGCATTCTTCGAGTGAGTGGGGCCCTGACGCGGGCTTCACGGCCCATACAAACTCTTTCCTGTGAATCGGCCAGAATCTTGGTGCTGGCTTACGTTTCAGTCCTGAAGACTTTTCTTTTCCGCCCATGCTCATTGTCCCTCTTCTTCAGGTTTCTTGGCGGTCCTGCTGGGGCTGCGTCTAGTTCTCCTCGTTGGTCTCGACTTCTCTTCTTTTTCAGTCACTCCAGTTTCGGGCTTCGCCTTTTTTGAGACCTTTTTTGCAGTTGTTTTCCTCTTTGCCCTCGTGACTCTCTTCCTAGAAGGTTTTTCCTCAGGAGCTGGCTTCTCTTCCACCGCTCCCACCGCTCCCACCGCCGCTACCGCTCCCACCGCTTCAGCAACTTCTTTCTGCTTTTCTACAGGTCTAGCCTCTGGCTCCTCCACGGCCTCTTCTGGCCGTTTTCGTCTTTCCTTCTTTCTCTCTATTATCTTCTTTCGCCACTTGTCGTCGAGGTTCAGGCCTGTGATTATAACTTTAGACGGGTGCACTGGAAGGAACACTGTTGTTCCGTCAACTTTTTCGCGTGTCAACCCTTCAACGTAGACCCTATATTTTGGCAAGTCAACGCGAGTGATCTTTCCCTCCACTCCTCGATGGTCTCCCCTGATAACGCGAACTGTATCTCCGCGCCTCACTGGAAGGCTCCTCACTTCGTGTGAAGCCCTGAGGGCCTTGGAAAGATGCGCCGCAAGAAGCCTATGCCTTACGTGAGCTGGCGCGTTGTATAGCATTTTTCTTTGTTTTGTTGGTTTTGTCAATGGTTTTGATGTCTGCATGATTCTACGCTCCTAGGCTATTATGCTGGAGGCGCTGGCAATCCGTGGCCACCTTTCAGCAGCTTCTTTTGCTACTGGACCGCGAATCTCTGAACCTTTCATTTCCCCTTCAGGAGTTATTATGACCGCCGCATTATCTTCAAACTGAACCCAGACACCGTCAATCCTTCGGAATGGCTTCCTCTGTCTCACAATCACTGCTTGGAAGATCTTCTTCCTCATGTCCGGAGTCCCGTTTCTCACAGAGATGGTTATCTTGTCTCCCACTGTCGCGGATGGGTAACGCCTAAGCCTGCCCTTGTAGCCCATGACTTGAACGAGCCGAAGCGTTCTTGCCCCTGTGTTGTCAGCGCATCTCAACATTGCCGGGGGCTGAAGCCCTCTTGATAGCTTGGGCCCGTGCCCGAGCATTCCTCTTGCGACGAGCGCTCTTTGCTTTGCCTTTGCTGCCATCCTTACTTCTCCTCCGTTTTTTCAACGACCACAAATCCAACTGTCTTGCTTATCGGGCGGCTTTCTGCTATGATCACGTGGTCTCCTTCTTTTACGTCGATGCACGGGGGTTTGTGCGATGAAATGCGACTGTGTCTTCTTTCGTACCTTTTGAACTTTGGCACGTATGAGAGGTAATCGCGCTCCACGACAACTGTCTTGTCCATTTTTGCGCTCACCACGACTCCTTCCAGAACGTGGCCTCTTATTGGCAGTTCCCCATGAAATGGACAGTTTATGTCGTCGCAAGTCTTCTTGGGCTTCTTAAAACTCAGCGACATCACCATAGTCTCCTAACGCGTTTCTTCAACCGATCCTCAGGTCTTCCAACAAGGACTCTTCCTTCGATTTCAACAACCGTGCCGTCAGGAAACTCAAATCTGAAAGTGCTTGAGCCTTTTGGAACAGCCTTTCTTTTTCCATGACACGCAATGGTGAAAGTGTTCCTGGTCTCGTCAATTACGTTGCCAGATATTCCGACGTACCCGTTATGGCTGCTCTTGCTAACCTCGGCTTCAGTTCCAATGAGCTCGTGTCGGATGATGTCTGGCGCCACCTTCATTTCTTCTTCCTCCTCTCAGGCTCTGTTTTTCGTATCCCAAGTTTCTGTTCTTGTTCTATTGTGATTATCTTGGCAATCGCTTTGCGCAATTCTTTCACTCGGGCAGGGTTTTCGATTGTGCCACCCGCCATGATCATAATTCTCAATCTAAGAAGCTCTGTCCTCAACTCGCCAAGCCTTTTAGATCTGCCTTCTGAGGACATGTCCCGTATTTCTTTGACTCGGATCAAGGGCATTATTCAACTGCCTCCCCTTCTTCTCCTACCTCTTTCGCACCTGCTTCTTCGGCACCTGCTTCTTCGGTCTTCGCCTCCTCAGGTTTCGCTTCTTCAATCTTGGCTTCTTGCTTACCTTCTTTTTCTGTCGTTTCCTCTTCGGGTGGAAGATTTTCAATTATGCGAAGCTTATCTGGAAACACTGCATCTGGAGGCATTATTCTAACTCTCACGCCAAACACCCCTGGTTTCAGTTGAACATGGACTTCTGCTCTCTGCATGTACTTCAGCGACGGTTCTCCGCACTTCACCAAATAGCCAGCTCGAAATTTTTCAAATCTCGCTCTTTCGGTCCTTAGTTTGCCGCTGATTATTATCTCTGCGCCAAGGGCTCCTGCTTCCATGACTTGGTTCAGAGACCAAAAGCCAGCGCGTCTAAAGTGCACGCCTCTCTGCAAGGCTGAGGCGACGCGAGAAGCGACAACATAAGCATTCAACTCGGGAACCTCGATCTCAGACACAGAAATCTGCGGGTTTGAAACTTTGAACTTCTCTTCCAAGAAAGATGCAAGCTCTCTTATTGTTTCTCCGCCTCTGCCTATGACAAGGCCCGGACGCATCGCGTAAATAACTATGTGAGTTCCAAGCGGAGTCTTCGATATTGTTACGCCGCCGTATCCTGCTCTGTCGAGTTTCTTCTGCAGATACTCATCGATTTCTGTTTTCTTTATAGACTCTGTTATAAAGTGTTTGACAACGGACACTAGGCTTCTTCTCTCCTCTCCGCTTGCTCTTCAAGGGCTATTTCAACGTGTGATGGAGTGTCAAAGTCTGGCGTCATTCTTCCCTGGGCTCTTGGCTGAAACCGCTTCACTTTCATCCCTTGACTTGTAGCTGCGTGAATGATGCGCAACCTGTCCGTGTCTAGTCCTTTGTTTTCGGCATTTGCCTCAGCCCCTTCAATTAACTTGAGAATTTGTGAAGCTGTTTTCACCGGGTATCTGCCTGCAAAAGCTTTTTCCAAGCCGTGGCGGTGACCCAGTTTCTTCGTGTACCTTCTGTAGGGAACGGGCTTCTTCTTGGCAATAACATCTCTGAGGTACTGCTTGGCCTGAGTCAGCATCATTCCATTAATTGTCCTACATACTTCTCGGGCCGATTTATGGGATACGTTGATCTCTCGCGCGCTTGCTTTCACCGTCTTCTCGGGATCCAACTCTTCTTCTGCTATCGAGTATCCCCATTTTGGCACTTCATATTCTCTCCAGTTGTGCAATTGAACAGCGGTATGGTGATTTATATGGCTTTCCTTTAACAAAAACGGTTCAAAATCAAATTAAGCCCGCCAGACCTTTTGTTTTGCCTCAAGGATTTTTTCCTTTCCACTTCTGGGGATATACAGCGGATGAACATGCGAACTTCTTGCCTAAAAGAGCGCGCGCTAGCAGCATGGTTCAACAGTTCCAAACTCTATGATGCAGACAATTACTCCACCAACGATCAGTAGCCTTTCGCGCAGCCTCCTCAGAAAGGCTTTTTGGGATATTCTTGTCTTGATTTGTGTTTTCTCAAGGGCATCCAAGCCGTACACTTGTAGAGCCCCGCATCGTACTTTTCTTGGCGTGATGTTGATGATCTTCATATTAAAGGTCGCTTTCATTTGGCCTTACCTTTTTTAGCCAGTTCCGAAAAGCCATATTTGACGACGTCTCCTACGATGCGTTTATGTTTGGCTCTTAAGGTTACCTAAGTCATAATTAACGCAGGTGGAAGCTTGTCCGACAATAATGAGTACATCACTATGTTGCACGGTGCCGGTGGAACGGTCATGCACGATTTGATCAAAAATTACGTTGTGAAGTACTTTGGTGGTGCAAGGGGCGCTGAGGTACCGCTTGAGGCCCTAGACGACGCTGCTGTTGTAGGCGGTTTAGTTTTCAAGCTTGATTCTCATGCTGTGAAGCCAATCTTCTTTCCAGGAGGCGACATTGGACGTTTGTCAGTATGCGGCACAGTCAACGACATTGCTATGCTGGGCGGTGAACCATTTGCGTTGGCTTGTGGTTTCATCTTGGAAGAAGGATTGGCTGTACGTGATTTTGAAAGAATCTTGATCAGCATGCACGAGGCGTGCGAGGAGGCTGGAGTAAGCATAGTTACAGGCGACACAAAGGTTGTTGAAAAGGGAAGCTTGGGGGGCTGTGTCATAAGCACTTCAGGGATCGGTCGAAGGACCGCGGCGTTGGACGAGAACCTGAGGGTTGTGAAACAGTTTAGAAAAAATTTCAAGTCCCGCTGGGTTCTTGATGGAAACCTTGCTGCCAACGATAAGATAATCTTGTCAGGAACGATTGGAGACCATGGCTTGGCTGTGTTGTCTGCTCAAGAAGGCTTAAGCTTTGGCAGCGGGATAAGGTCTGATGTTAAGCCATTGAACCGCTTGGTCCAACGCATGCTCCAAGACGTGGGTGGAGTGGTGGCGATGAAAGACCCGACCAGGGGAGGTTTGGCCGACGCGCTCAACGAATTTAGCGAAAAGTCGCATGTTGGCATCCTTGTTGGCGAAGACAAAGTTCCCATCAGAGAAGATGTGAAAGTTGCCTGTGAAATGTTAGGGTTGGACCCGCTCGAGGTTGGGAACGAGGGAAAGATGATCATTGGTGCCGTGAAGGAAAAAGCCTTGGAGATCCTGCATTTGTTGAAGCAAACTGAGGAAGGAAAAGATGCTGAGATCATTGGCAGTGCCGTCGCCGACATAAAGGGCGTGGCAATGCAGACAGCAGTCGGAGGCAAGAGAATCATACCCCGCCCTGTGGGAGACCCTGTTCCGAGAATATGTTAGTGTGAAACGTATACAAAAGTCGCGTCTTAAAACGTGTGCAAAGCCCGCATGGGTCCGTTTTAGCAATGACAAATAAGTTTACAGAATCCTTGACAACGAACGGCTGAGAGATCAGTATTCTGTTTTCGCCCATATCCTGCACGTTCCCTCGACGCTAACCATGCAGGCGCCCACGGGTCTTTGAGGAGTGCAAGCCTTCATGAAAAGTGGACATTCAGTCGGCTTTATCTTTCCGATTACGACGAGATGGCATCTGCAGCCATGCTGCACGTCGACGCCCTTCTCCACGCGCACGCCATGCTTCAAGTGCGCGTCATACATCGAATATTGTTTTTTGAGGGTGTACTTAGAAAGGGGAATTGTACCGAGTCCCCGCCATGCGCCGTCCACTGTGGAGAAAACCTTGTGCATGACTTCCTGCGCTCTTGCGTTTCCTTCCCTGTTTACGGCCCGTAGGTACTCATTTTCCAGTTTCGCCTTGCCTTCGTCCAACTGCTTTAGTACCATGTACACTCCAAACATGAGGTCTAAGGGTTCGAACCCAGCAACTACAACAGGCATAGCATAGTCTTCTGGGAAAATCTCGTAAGGTTTCAGTCCGATTATTGTGCTGACATGGCCTGGCGCGATGAAACCGTTCAGACTTAGGTCCTTCATTTCGACCAGTAATTTCATGGCCGCTGGGATTGTGCGGTGAGAAACCAAGAAGCTGATGTTTTTCACGGGTTTTCCAGCTATCTCGACCGCTGTGGATGGAGACGTGGTTTCAAAACCTACAGCAAAAAAAACAAACTCCTTGTCGGGCTCGTTTTTAGCCATCTGCACTGCGTCGCCGACGCCGTAAACTACTCGGACGTCTGCACCTTTCGCTTTGGCATCCAGAAGCGACATGTTTGAGCCTGGAACACGGAGAAGGTCGCCGAAACATGTGATGATTATTCCTTTCAAGGCCAGCTGGACTGCTTCGTCTATCTCTGAAGCTGGAACGATGCAAACTGGACAGCCTGGACCAGCTATGACTTCCACGTTTTTGGGTAGGAGACTCCGCAGCCCGTAGTGAGTAATCGTCCACTCATGTGTACCGCAAACGTGGCAGATTTTGACTACGCCTTTTTTTCGCGCGATTTCACTTATCTTTCCTGAAACTTGTTTCGCAAGTTCTGGATCCCTGAATCTTGACTCTTGAGCCATTGCCTTTCCAACTTGCTTCTTATCATCGCCCAGTCGCGGTTTTGACCCCAAGAATCTCATTCCACAGGCGCAGCGTCTCCAAAGCCTCTTTCTCATCCAAAACCTGAATTGCATAGCCAGCATGCACCAAAACGTAGTCACCTACATTTGCTTCCACCAAGGTAATGTTGACTTCCCTCAGAACTCCTTCACCAAAGTCAACTTCAGCTTTGTCTTCTTTGCGGCTTACAACTTTAGCTGGTATTGCCAAACACATATCTCGATTCTCAGACCTTTGTTCCAATGGATGTTGGAAGAGGCAGGCTGATAAACTTAGTGACGTTGGAAAAAGATTTTCTACTTTTAAGTCTGTTCTTTGTAAGGTGAAAATTATTCCCACAAAGAGGGTCAACGCTATTTGAGTGATTGCCAATGCGGAAACCTTACCTTCTAAAATCCACGTGAGTCTCTGTCTAATTGTTCGCGATCTTCGGATCTGTCTATACAGTTGCGGTTGTGGTTCAGGGTTGAAAAAAGCTGGATACAGCGGCTTGACCGAAAGATAGGCCCCCGTCGCCTGGAGGAACGATTTCATGCACAAGAAAACGCAAGTGTGCATCTTCGACTTGTTTTCGCATCGCCTTCGTCAGTATCTCGTTGCATGCGACTCCCCCTGAAAAACCTATAGCTTTCACGTCATTCTCGTCTGCCTGGTTTATAGCAAGCGCGGCCAAGCCTTTCGCTATGTAAGCGTGTGTAGAGTAAGCCAGATCTCGTCTCGAATGTTTTTTCATGTTTTCGAATATCTCCTCAAGAATTTGTGTCGTGTTTAGAGTGTCGCCTTCAATTATTGGGTTCAGGTTTAACGCGTCTTTCCCTTTCATCGCAGCAGACTCAAGTTTCATGGAAGGTTCTCCTTCGTAAGTGCGCTCGTAACATATGCCGAGGACTGCTGAGACAGCATCTAGCACCCTGCCACAGCTCGTGGTTTCGATTATGCCCTTTCGATTCTTGAGCTGTTGAAGGATTATTTCTATTTCTTGTTCTCCATGTGGGAAGCGCTCCTTCTGCTGCAGAAGCCAATCTTCAATATGCGCTTTGCCATGGAGTATTCCTGCAGCAACTCGCAGTGGGTATTCGGTAGCCAAATCTCCTCCGACTAAGGGCTGTTTTTCAAGGTGGGCTAGACGTTTAAACCCTTGAGCTTCTTTGGTGCACAGCAGGATCTCGCCTCCCCAAGCTTCTCCGTCGGAACCATACCCGTATCCGTCACAGCATACGCCAATCATTTCCTCTACATTGCGTTCAACCATCAAAGCGGCGATGTGAGAGTAATGATGCTGAACTTGAAGCAGCCTCCAACCCTTTTCCGCAGCCAATCCGTGAGCAAGGGCAGTTGTCGTAAATTTTGGGTGCAAGTCACAAACAACAGTATCGACTTTGCTGTTCGTGAGGCGGATCAAATGTTCGGCCGCTGTTTCTAGAAAGTGTCTGGTTTCCACGTTTTCCGCATCGCCTATGTGTTGTGAAATGAAAGCTTTGTTCCCATTGAGCACGCATGCCGTGTTGCTCAATTCCCCGCCTAAGGCCAGCACACAGTGCTTTGCTTTTTCTCTTAGCATTAAAGGAGCTGGGGCGTAGCCTCTTGAGCGTCTTATGAAAACAGTGTTTTGACCGTGGGTACGCAATACTGAGTCGTCGCATCTGTGGGCTATCTGTCGGTCGTGAAACAGGAAATAATCGACTGTGCCAGATAGACCTTTCAGGGCCTCTTCATTGTCTTTGATTATAGGTTGGTTAGGTGAGTTGGCGCTTGTCATCACGAAGGCAGCATCTTTCACGTTGTCGAAAAGCATGTAATGAAGTCCCGTGTAGGGCAGCATCACGCCGACGTTGTGCAGTCTGGGAGCAACCAAGTCAGACAGAGGGAAATCATTTTTCTTGTTGAGCAAAACTATTGGGCGGGAGTACGAAGTTAGGAGTTTCGCTTCTTTCTTGCTTACTTCTGCAAAGGTTTTTATTGCGTCCAAGCTTCGAGCCATTATGGCGAAGGGTTTCTGACTTCTATGCTTTACCAGTCTAAGCCTGACCAAGGGTTTGTCTTCAGTTGTCGACGTTGCGACGTGAAAGCCACCGTAACCTTTGATTGCCAAGATGTTACCCTTGGACAAGAGTCTGCCTGCTTCGCGGATTGGGTCCTTGTGTTCAACGAGTTCACCGTTCCGTGTCGTTAGGTAGGCTCGTGGTCCGCATTCGGGACATGCTATGGTTTGGGCGTGAAACCTCCTGTTCACCGGGTCATGGTATTCCTTCAGACAAAAGCCGCACATTGGAAACTCGCGCATCGTTGTGTTCTCTCGGTCGTACGGCAGTTTTTCGATTATCGTGAACCTTGGACCGCAGTTGGTGCACGTGATAAAGAAGTAATCGAATCTTGGGTCTTCGGAGTTTCGGAGCTCTCCTAGGCAGTCGTCACAGATTGCTATATCAGGCGGTATAACTGAACCCGAAATTTCGGTTTCGTTAGAGCTTTTCTTGACTGTAAATCTCAAGTATTCGTTGTTGCCTTCGATTTTCTCAGTTATGATTTCGTGGATTTGAGCAAGAGGTGGCTTCTTCATGTTCAGATTCTTTAAGAAATCGCTGATGTCCTGTTTTTTGCCTTCTAGGAGTATTTCTACGCCAGCGTCACCTCGGTTTCTAACGTAGCCAGTAAGGCCGTGATGAACTGCTGTTCGATAGATGAAGGGTCGGAAACCCACGCCTTGAACGATTCCTGTAACTTTAACCCTCAGCCGCACTATGGCACATCTCTTCAGTCTATTGCGAGACCACCGTTCATATACATTTTGACAGGACAACTTTAATAACAAGTTGTGATTACGCCACGTGAGTTTATCTTTTTAGGATTATAATCGTTCATTGCGAAGCGAAGGCTTGAGAATGAAAAACAGTCAGTGCTTCGTCCTTAAACAAGCAGGGGCAATGGAAATATTCAAGGAGCTTCCGTTATTTGAACGGCGGTTTTGACTACAGGTCTCGAATTTTTCTGATTTTATGGACTGTAAACTTTCTGTTCACTTTTTCCACCAATTTGATTCCTACACCGAGGGCCTACTTGACGAAATTGTTCGTCGGAGGCGTCGAAGCTTCAACTATGGAAGCCTTGGGCATAATGTTTTCGCTTGGCTATGCAGCAGCCACTGTGGGATATTTTGTCGGAGGTTTTGCAGCCGATTCATTGGGCAAGAGAACCGTTGTGATCATGTCCTTCGGAGTTCTGGCCGCGGGATGCGGAATGTTTGTTATTGCTCCAAACCTGTACTTCTTGTATGCCGCCAATTTTGTCGAATTTTTTGCAACTGGGTTCTCCAGTCCGGCTATTTCGGCCTTGGTTGCTGACTGCAGTGAACAGTCATCCAGAGGGATGGCGTATGGCATGTTCAACCTTTCATGGGTGTTAGCCGGAATAGCTGGGCCATTGATAGCTGGATTCACAGCCCAATATGTGACGTTGCAGACGCCCTTCGTCATTGCGGTGCTCGTCAGCATCATCGGTTTGCTCTTGGCCTCATTTCTGAAAAGCAAAAAAGTCGAGAAGCACAAAAATGGGAAAAACGGCACAGAAGTACAAAAAGCCAGCATGAAACTGAGCTTATCTTTTAGACGTGTGATCTTCATCTTCAGCCTAACAAATCTTATGAACGGGTTGTTGAATGGTTTCATCAATCCAGTGTTGAATGGCATGCTACTGTTCAAGCTTGGGGCTGCTCCTGCCGAGTACGGTCTAGTCTTATCGTTGTCATCCAGCCTTGTTACGGGGCTTGTCCAGATCCCAGGCGGGAAGCTTGCCGACAAGTTTGGAAGAAAACCTCTCGTGCTGTTCAGTTTTTTGGGTGCCCCTTTGGCCCTGCTCCTAGGTTTCAGCGGATCACTTTTAGACTTCTCCTTGATAATGGGAGGAATAAGCGCCATAGGAAACATTAGTTCACCTGCGATTTCAGCGTGGCTAATGGATCTAGTTCCAGAGCATAGACGAGCAAGTGCCTCAGGTATTACTCAGAGCCTCAATGGCGCAGGTTTGACTATCGGACCTAGCGCGGGTAGTTACGTCTGGAATTCCACCAATTCTGACGCTATAGTGTCATGCGGGGTCGCAGCGTTGCTCTTTGTTGCGTCTTTGCCGTTCTATTTGATGCTGGAAGAACCCAAGAAAAGCTCCTCGCAGACTGGCAGTTCATCTCAGACCCTTTCTTAGTTTGCTGGCTCTCACTAGGTGTGTAATCGCTTACTCCATGCTTTATAAACGGCTTGAATGCTTACGTACTTGTCGAAATTTGAGGGAGAGATCACATGATGAACACTCAACAATCTGAGAAGTTTGAAACTATTTCAACAAGCTTGTGTCCAGAGTGTCTCCAGAGGATTCCAATGAGGATTTACGAGGAAGGCGGCGTCATCTACCTCGAGAAGACCTGTCCTGAGCATGGAAAGTTTGAGGACGTTTACTGGGGAGACGCTGAGCTGTTCAAGTATTTTTATGACAATTGGTATAACGCGCGGTACTGGGGGAGTGGCCTGGAAAACCCGCACACAAAGACAGCCAAAGGATGCCCATTTGACTGCGGAGTCTGCCCTCAGCACAAGACGCCGACGATCTTGGGCATCATAGACGTAACGAACAGGTGCAACATGGCTTGCCCTGTATGTTTTGCCTATGTTGGAGTGACAAACTATGTTTATGAGCCTTCGTACGACCAGATTGTGGACATGATCAGGCTGCTTAGAGCCAACAGCCCTTGGGCGTGTAACGCTCTGCAGTTCAGCGGCGGGGAGCCGACTTTGAGGAATGATTTGCCCGACTTGATTCGAGAAGCTCAGAAAGCCGGAATAGATCACGTTGAAGTCAACACAAACGGCATCCGCATCGCAGAAGACGTTGACTATTTCAAGAAGTTGCTCGACGCCGGCTTGAGCACGCTGTACCTTCAGTTTGACGGGTTAAGGGAGGACATTTACAAGAAAACTCGAGCTAGGGGTGACATGATTCCGATAAAGCTGAAGGTCCTAGAGAACGCGCGGAAAATCGGGTTACACTCTATTGTTCTGGTTGTTACTTATGCGAAAGGCGTGAACGACAAGGACATTGGAGAGATCATCGATTTCGCAGTCAAGAACCATGATGTTGTCAGGTGCGTCAACATTCAGCCTGTTTCGATGGCAGGCAAGGCTAGGAAAGAAGAAATGCGAAATATGAGGATAACGATTCCTGACACCATTAACGAGATTGAGAAGCAGACGAAAGGTGCAGTAGGTCGTTTCGACTGGAGACCGGTGAACTGGCCTGTCCCAATCTCCAAGGGGATGGGCCAAGTGAAAAACAGGCCTTATCCAGAGTTTACTATGCATCCTATGTGTGGAGCAGCAACATTCTTAGTCGTGGACAAGGACGGCTCTTACAAGCCTATCATGCGTTACGTGGATGTTGACAAGTTTGCCGAAGTGTTCTGGGATGTTTACTACTCTGGAGCCAAAGGCAAGAAGACGATGGCTAAAATGAAGATGGTCAAGTTGCTACCAATGGCCAGATCTGACTTTGTCAGAGGTTTGATCGGGAATGTTGTGACGAAGGGAAGTTACAAGGCATTGGGAGAATTGATGCGGCGCATCGTCATGATCGGAATAATGCATTTTCAAGACGTGTGGAACATCGACTTGGACCGCGTTCAGAAATGCGGGATCCACTATGTAACTCCCGACGGGAAAATACGGTGCTTCTGCACTTACAACAGCATTCACAGGCCTGAAGTGGAGAAACAATTTGCAGTGCCCGTCGCTGAGTGGACAAAGAAAACAGGAAAGAAAATCAATGAGCCAGTATAGGTGAGCTCAGCTAGCACTGGCTTTCAGGTTTTCTCGAGTTTCTTCTTTTCCTCTTCTTGAAGCACCCTTCTGAGCACCTTGCCAACGAGGGTCATCGGCAGCTCGGTTCGGAATTCAACCTCTCTCACAGCCTTGTACGGCGCTACCTTGCTGTTGACGAACTCTTTGATCTCTTCTGCTGTTGCTGTTTTTCCCTCTTTCAGCACGACGAATGCTTTAGGGATTTCGCCTGCAACTGGGTCGGGCTTGCCTACGACTGCGCAGAGCTTCACTGCAGGATGTTCATAGATTACGTCTTCAACCTCTCTCGGGTATACGCTGTAGCCCTTGTACTTGATCAGATCTTTCTTCCGGTCTGTGATGTAGAAGTAGCCGTCTTCATCCATTCTACCTATGTCGCCTGTGAAGAGCCACCCGTTTCGAAGGACAGAGGCAGTTTCTTCAGGCATTTTCCAGTACCCCTTCATGACCTGCGGACCCTTAACCACTACTTCCCCAGTCTCGCCCGTCGCGAGCTCTTTTTCTCCGATTTCCATGTCCATGACCTTTGCCTCGGTATTTGGCCACGGTAAGCCTATGGAACCTACCTTAACGGTTTTAAATGACTTGTCAAGGGGGTTGCAGTGAGTGACTGGTGAGGATTCTGTAAGTCCATAGCCTTCTACAAGAACCCCGCCTGTCGCTTTCATCCAATTCTTCTGAACCTCAGGAGGAAGAGGAGCTGAGCCTGAAATACAGAAACGAACTGATCTCAAGTCATACTTGTTAGAATCTGGATGAGCAAGCAACATCGAATACATTGTTGGCGCACCGCAGAAGATTGTGACCTTGTACTTCTGGATTGCCTGAAATGTGCTTAGGGCGTCAAAGCGGGGTAGCATGATCATTCCTCCAGCCAAATAGATCGGAGTGTTCATGCCCGTCGTCATTCCGTAGATATGAAAAAGAGGCAACACGGTTAGGAATGTTTCCCCGCTTCTTACTCCTCTGAGCCACTCAGCGCAGCAGACCGCGTTCGAGACAAGGTTCATGTGAGTCAACATTGCTCCCTTTGCTATGCCCGTGGTTCCGCCCGTGTACTGAAGAGCTACGAGGTCCTCATGCGGGTTGACGCTGACTTTTGGTGGATTTGGCTCATACTTGCTCAGCAATTCTTGGAAGAAGTGAACATTAGGTCCATGCGCAACCTTGTGTGAAGGAATCTTCTTCAGCAATGAACCCAGAAAAGCCGTGCCCGCAGGCATGTACTCTTTGAAACTCGTTACAATCACCCTTTTAACCTTGGAACTTGCCAACCCTTTTTCTAACGTTGGGTAGAGTGCATCTAAGACTACTACTGTTTCTGCCTGAGAATCGTTCATCTGATGCGCAACTTCTCGCTCTTTGTACAACGGGCTTATGGCGGTCGCGATAGCCCCGATCTCGGAGATGCCGTAATAGGAGATAATGAATTGAGGTATGTTCGGCAAGAAAATGGCAACCTTGTCGCCCTTCTTCACGCCTAAACCGTCCAGCGCGGTCGCAAACCTATCTGAAAATTGTTTGAGATCGCGGTAAGTCATTCTCTTGTTGAAATAAACTATGGCTGTTTGCTCAGGGAACTTTTCGGCTGTCTCGGCAAGCAGTCCGTGAAGCGGAATTTCGGGAAAATCTATGTGCTTCCGAACTCCTTCAGGCCAAAACTTAAACCATGGCTTCTCAGCCGGTTCCTCTTTAATTGGCTTTTCTCTTTCCTTTTTTTTCTTTGCGGACATAACCAGCCCCACCGTTACATATTGGCTACGTAAGGAAGTAATAATATTTTCCACGAATAGCTTATCACTATTGCACCTTTTCCCATGGCTTTCATTTCTAAAGAGAAGAGTGACGGATGGCTGCGTTATCCATCGTTATCTAGAGTAACACTGGACCTTAACAAATTAACCTTAGCACGAATGTGGCAAGAATAACCCACAATGATCTTAAACTGAGCCAAACGTACGGCCTGTACGAGGAAACATTTACGGTTTCGCCTAGGTGCACCCCATCATAAATCAGGTGTTTGAGCTGAACGCCTTTCGCTGCGAGTTTTGAAGTTTGCTCGAGCTTTGCGCTAGGGTAAACATGGAAAAGGAAAAAGGGTAAGTGCTTGAAATATCTAAGCTCACAGAGACAATTCAGCGGAAGGAAAGTGTGTGCAGACCGAGCAAGTATCAATATTGTGTGAAAATGCGAGGCTGTACGCGCAATTGCATATTCCTGACGTTGTTCCGGCTCCTGCCGTGCTTGTTTGTCACTTCATGGATGCACGAGGCTATCACGGGCTCGGCATTTACACTCGCTTAGCTGAGACTGCTTGTCAAGCTGGGTTTCTATCTTTGAATTTCGATTTTCGCGGAGTCGGGAAGAGCACTGGACAGTTTGATTACGGTTTGGGAGAGCAACAGGACGTGAAATGCGCTTTGAGTTATCTGGCCTCGAAAAAAGAAGTTTTGCCTAACAGCATCTTTGTCGTTGGCCATAGCTTGGGCGCTGCGGTGTCACTCTACGCTGTTCAGAACAATGCGCGAATCAAGGGACTCGCATTGTGGTCTCCGCCTAAGAACCACGATTACAACGTTAAGAAGTTCATAAGGCGCACAAGGGGCAGACGGGGTCTTTTTGCGTTTCTTCTCTTCTCTCAGCTTGACCGAGTTTTCGACGTTTCACAAGTATTTAAGATGGAAGTTTTCGGATTAGATCTGCGTTTGAGAGATGTCCGTGGAAAACTCATGAAACTGGACGAGTGTAACGTGATTCAGAAGCTGAAGAATTTGCCTGTGCTGATCGTCATTGGCGATGCAGACAACATCCACGGCCTAGATGAGGCCCAAGATGTCTATTCATGCGCGAATGATCCTAAGACCCTATTGGTGATAAAAGGGGCAAATCACAGTTACGAGGGTAAAGAGGATGAATTGGTAACCAAAACGATGGAATGGATAAAAAGCTTGGAAGTTGGAAGTTCCAAGCCCAACGGTTATCTTGGCTGAATAGGCACAAACTCGTAAGTTGCGTTTCCTTCGGCTGTGACCTTGGCCACCAGCTTTGCTTTCATGCCAACTCTCACTTCTGAAAGCTTGAATCCCGTTAGCCACGCAAGCACTTTCACACCTTCCTTCAACCTTCCTATGGCAACGGTGTACGGTTTGTTTTGCTGGAAAGTGGTCGGCCTCACAATTACATGCGTGAACGTTTCGATTTCTGCTTCGTTGCTAAGCTCAA